>Ga0075421_100002691_pt1 | contig 21203 bp, 20 predicted proteins | sample SoiMetdeltSBSDD5_FD_75292 | JGI IMG/M metagenome (GOLD analysis project Ga0075421, IMG submission 75292) | Bulk soil microbial communities from a Populus tree surrounding site in Tennessee, USA - Soil MetaG P. deltoides SBSDD5 | ecosystem: Environmental > Terrestrial > Soil > Tree plantation... | reverse complement strand
TTTTTCCGGCAATTTTCGAGGCTTGCCGCACCCCAAAATCGCCTTGGCAGACGCTCGTCTGTCGGGGAAGCCCCGTTCAGGGTGGAGCAACCGTGGAACGGAGATGGCTTCGGCTCCGAAACGAAAGGAGTCCATGTGCGTACCATCTCGATCCGTTTCGCTTGCTTCCTGCTGCTGACGGCCAGTTCGCCCCTGATCGCGGCTTCCGTTGAACCTAGCGCCGTATCGAAGCGGATGCTCGACGAGCTGGTCCGGACCAACGGCGTGCCCGGCATGGGGGCGGCCATCTGGAAGGGCGACAGGATCATTTGGACCGGTTCGTCCGGGAAGCGCGACGTCGAGCATAGGCTTCCGGTCAACGACCAGACCCTGTTCCGCCTGGCGAGCGTGTCAAAGCTGCTGACCGCGACAGCGGTCGCCAAATTGCAGGAAGACGGAAAGCTTGACGTCGACGCCCCGGTCGAAACCATCCTCCCTTATTTGTCAGCCGATTGGCCGCCGATGACGGCCCGGCAGGTTGCCGCGCATATTTCCGGCCTGCCCCATTATCAGGACCAGGACGGTGATCGCGGAAAGCTCCACTACGCCGATGCACGGGCCGCCGTGGCGATCTTCAACGGCCGGCCGCTGCTGCAAGCGCCGGGCGAGCGCTACAGCTATTCCTCGTGGGGCTACACGCTGCTCGGCGCTTTGGTGGAGGAGCGGAGCGGCATGGCCTTTCCCGATTATGTCATGCAGTTCGTTACGCCGGGGCTGGCAATAGGCACTGACGCGACCGACAGCGGCAACGAAAATGCGGCGCATGCCTATGAATTCGTCAACAGTGTGGTCCGGCCCGCCCCGGCCCATGACTTTAGTTATACCTGGGGCGGCGGCGGTTTCGGTGCGACCGCGTCCGCGATCGCGGCGTTCGGCGGCAACATGCTGAACGACCGCATCGTTCGAGCCGACACATTCGATTGGATGCTGAGGCCCGCCGGCCTCGCCGACGGCAGCGAAGCCGGGGATGAGGATTATCGCGTCGGCTTCGGCTGGCGCACCAGTCTGGACGAGGATGGCGCCCGCACGGCGCAGCACAATGGTGTCACGGTCGGCGCGCGCAGCGCACTGGTCCTGTGGCGGGACGAAGGAGTGGCTGTCAGCCTCCTGTCTAACGCCCTTTGGACCTCATCGATCGATCGCACCGCGAGGATGATTGCCGCGCCATATCGGCCGCTCCCCAACGGGCTGGTCGCGACGCCCTGCCCCGTTAAGGCGGTCCGTTATGGCGGCAGTTTCAACGGCCAGCTGGTCAGCGGCGCCGCCCGTTTCGCGGTCGAGAACGGGCTTTGTACCGGCACGATTGAGGCGACCGGCGAGCTCAAGGCTTGGCTGAGCCGCGGTCCGCAACCCGGCGCGGGGGAACTGGGGCTGGTCGGCCTCGACATGGCGGCCGGCCTTGGCCGTGCCGGCCTGGTGACTCCCTACGGCATCTATGACTGGCGGGCCCAGCCTGACGGCAGTTTCAAAGTGCCGTTCGGCGGGGCCCGCGAGCTCGTCGTAACGCTGGGAAACTAGCCCTCGGCGCGGCGCGGACCGCCGAACCGGCGGCGGCCGCCCTTGAACGGGCGCTTGCGCTGACCGCCGTCAGGGCGGTGAGCGGCATGGCCGTCAGCGCGATGTGGATGACGCTGGCCAGTGCGTTCGGCCTGGACTGGACGGGCCTCGTCGCGGCGCTGATCGTCGCGGCGCCGTTCCCCGGACGGCTGGATCGCGGCACGCGGAGCAGCCGGCCGGGCATGGCGATGCCCGCCGTCACGGCGACCTCCGCCGAACCCGCCGCGGCCGTGACCGCCGCGCTCCTCGCGCTGCGGCGCCGGCAGCTTGAGCGCCTTGAAGGCCTGGGCGGCGGCGACAAAGCCCTCGGGCAGCGGCTCGACGTCGATCTTCATCCGCGTCAGCCGCTCGATATCGCGCAGGTTGAGCCGTTCCTCGGGGCTGCAGAAGGCGATTGCGCATCCGTCCGCGCCGGCACGGGCCGTACGGCCGATGCGGTGGACATATTGCTCCGGAACGTCAGGCAGGTCGAAGTTGACGACATGGGCCACACCCGGAATGTCGATCCCGCGCGCGGCGATATCGGTCGCAACCAGGACGGGGGCATGCCCCGACTTGAAGGCGGCGATGGCACGCTCGCGCTGCGGTTGCGACTTATTGCCATGGATGGCGACGCTATCGATACTCGCGGCGGCCAGTTGGCGGACGATCTTGTCGGCGCCATGTTTGGTCCGGCTGAACACCAGGGTCCGCTCGGTCCCGGTCTTTTGCAGAAACAGGGTGAGCAGCGCCGCCTTTTCGGCCTGGTTCACATGCGTCACGCTCTGCTGGATGCGCTCGACGGTGGTTGCCGCGGGGGTCACCGCAACTTCGGCCGGATTGGTGAGGTAAGCATCGGCCAGCTGCTTGATCGCCTTCGGCATGGTGGCCGAGAAAAACAGGGTCTGGCGCGTCTTGGGTACCAGGCCGACAATCCGCTTCAGCGCATGGATGAAGCCGAGGTCGAGCATCTGATCGGCCTCGTCGAGCACCAGTATCTCAAGCCGCGACAGGTCGATCGCGCGTTGGTCCACCAAGTCGAGCAGGCGGCCGGGCGTAGCAACAAGCACGTCGAGGCCGCGGGCGACCTCGCGCACGCTCTTGAAGTTGGAGACGCCGCCGAACACCGCGCCAACGCTGAGGCGGATGTTGCGGGCATAGCCGCGGGCGCTGTCGGCGATCTGGGCCGCCAGCTCGCGCGTCGGGGCCAGCACCAGCATGCGGATACGTGCCGGAATCGGGTGCTGGCGATTGGCCGCAAGCCGGTCGAGCGACGGCAGCATGAACGCCGCGGTCTTGCCGGTGCCGGTCTGTGCAATGCCCAGCAGGTCGCGGCCAGTGAGCACGGTGGGAATGGCCTGGGCCTGGATCGGCGTCGGCACGGCGTAGTTTTTAGCCGCGAGCGCGTCGAGTAGGGGCTGCGAGAGCCCGAGGTCGGTAAATTTGGTCAAGATATGAGTCCAATATGCAAGGCGAGCGTCCGCACCTTGATTGGCACGGACCCGCCGGGGTTTGGTTGAGCACCCCGCGTGAAAGGAGAGCATGAAAGCTGGATCGAGACGCGGGCCGGGACCTCTTGAAGAGACCGATCACGCCGCTTGCAAGGCGCCTCGTGTTGCAGTGCGATATAGAGAAGAAGTAAAGAAAGTCCAGTCAGGCGGGCGAAATCGTTCCACTTTCGACATGAAACGAGGTCGCCGTAGCGCCAATCGCATCGAAAAGCGCGGCTTCGGTTGCAGTCATCCACACCTGCCCGCGCCCTTCGAGGCGGTCGAACAGCGATGCCCGGCGACCTGGATCGAGATGGGCGGCGACTTCGTCGAGCAGCAGGATTGGCGGCGATCCGCGGCGCTCGGCCACTAGCTCCGCATGGGCCAGTACCAGGCCGAGCAACAGAGCCTTCTGCTCGCCGGTTGAGCTGCGCGAGGCCAGTTGCTCTTTCGCCAGATGGGTCACTACCAGGTCCTGGCGATGAGGGCCCTCGGTGGTCCGTCCCGCGGCGGCATCGCGGCCGCGGCTTGCCTGCAACGAGGCAGCAAGGTCGCCGGCCTGCCAGCCGTCAAGCGTGAGCGCGGCACGGGGAAAATCATCATCGGGAAGTGCGGCGATGGTTTCTGTCAGGGAACCGACGGTTCGCACACGTGCCTCGCTGACGGCGGCGCCGTGCTCGTGCATTTGCGCTTCCAGCGCCGTCAGCCAATCGGGGTCGGCGTCGAGGTTTTCCGCGAGCAACTTGTTCCTCGCCCGCATCGCCGCCTCATAACGGGCGGCATGGTGGGCGTGGCCCGGCTCCAGCGCCAGCGCTAGCCGGTCAAGGAAGCGGCGGCGCCCGCTCGCGCTTTCGGTGAACAGCCGGTCCATTGCCGGGGTGAGCCACAGCACCGACAGGCGCTCGCCGAGCGAGTTGACCGCGGCCGGCGCGCCATTGATTCGCACCTGTCGCCGCTCAGGAACTGCAGGCGTGGTGCCGGTTCCAATTTCCGTTTGGTCGCCTAGCCGCGCGGCAACTGCGAATCCCCCAGTTCCGCCGCTTCTTGCCATCTCGGAAATCGGCACCTGCCTTAGCCCCCGGCCGGGGGTCAGCAGCGACAGCGCCTCCAGCACATTGGTTTTGCCGGCGCCGTTGGGCCCGCTCAGCAGCACGAAGCCGCCCTTTGCCTCGATCAGCGCGTCGCGATGATTGCGGAAATCGGTCAGGGCAAGGCGGGAGACGGCGGTCATCTGGTCGGACCGATAGGGTCAGCTACATCGATCGTCCATGACCGAGCCGACCGCTGCGGCTTATTCGCCCTTTTCCGCGGCGGCGATATGGGCCTCGAGCGACTTCTTGATGGTGGCCTCAATCTCGGCATCGAGGGCCGGGTCGGGCTCATTGATCATATCCTGGTCGAGCTTACGCAGCTTAAGGCCGATCCTGGTCATTCGCGGGAAATAGGGCTTGGTCACCAGTACCGCGAACGCCTGCTTGTCCTCATCGGACACTTTCTTGAGCGCCGCAGCCGCCGAGCGCTTGTGATCGGCACTCACCGCCGACAGGCTGGTCTCAGCATCAGGGTCAGCCACCACCTCCTGCAGCGTTGAATCGACCGACAAATTGTCCATCATGGAAGCGATCAGCCGCTGCCCAGCGGGGGAGGCGAATAATTTGTAGAGGTCGTCGAGCTCCCCTGCCGAAAAATCCGCCGCATACACAGCCGCGTAGCGTTCGATATAATCCGGAAGCATTCGGTGCGTGTAGCGGACAAAGACGGGCCTCAGATCGGTGGCAATTCGCTTCAGAAGCCCAGGATATTCCGCCTCCAGCGCTTTCACATCGTCATTGGCCGCGAGCGTCGAAATGAAGGACGTGTCGAGCATGCGCAGTGTCGCGTCGACCTGCGCCTGTTCCTGGATGATCAAGCGGGCGAGCCGGCGCGCCGATTCCATGGCTTTCGGATCGACGGGCCGAACCTGGATTGCGGGTGGAGTCGCGGGAGTCTCCGCCCACGCCTGGCCGGCCGATGCAGTCAGCAACAAGCCCAACGCGACACATCTCGCCTTCATGGCAATCCCCCGCCTTTCTCTATTGTGCACGCCGGTCGATGACTTCGAAATGAGCAGCGTGGCTGTCGAACCGCTTCAGCACCGCTTGCGCCCCGGCGGGAACGTGGCTGACCGCATAATCCTCGCCCATGAAAGCTTTGATCGCATCGAGGCTGTCAAACCACATCAAGGTCTGGAACTCGACCTCGCCGCCGAGGTCGCGGCGCATCAGGTCGATGTGGCGAAAGCCGGGGATGTCGCGTGCCTCGATCCCGGGGATGACGTCGCCGCGAACCACCCGCTCATAGGCATCGGCATTGCCGGGCGTCGTCCACCCTCGCCACAGGCGGCAGATCATGGACGTCCGAGTTCAGCGGCCCGGGCCATGTAAAGGCCAACCAGGCAAGCTTCGTCTTCGCAATGGTCGCGGCGGGCAAGGAATTTGCGCTGGCTATCGAGCAGGCGTTGGCGGGCAGGCCCGCGAAGTCCCCTCCGAACCGCGAAATAGCGCTCGGCCATGGTCCGGTCCGCTTCAGCCAGCGCGTCGCTCCCGCAGATCATTTCCTCCACGTCCGTCGTCGCAAGCACGCAATCGAAGCCGGCCTTGGGCAGCGGCCGAGGAGCCGGCGTGGGGCTCGCGGCCGGCGTGGCTCTGGTCGGCGCGGCAGCAGCTGTGGTGCCAAAGTCCGGTGCTTCGGGAAAGCGGGAGGCGGCTTCGATGATCCTGGCGCTGATCGGAGCCAGACCCTCGGTAAGAACGCTGTAGCCACCCTCATCTTCTTGCGGTTCCGCCCAGTAGCGGACCGGGCCGCTGAGCCATTCAGCTCCGCCGAAATAGGTGCGCGCCGAAGGGGGCAGCGATAGCCGCAAGGTCATCCGGCACTCCAGCCGCCCGGTCGCCGGATCATATGCGGCCGAGCGGACATCGATTCCGTCGGCGGTGACCGCCTTTTTGAGGCGCGACAGGTCGGCGCTGTGCTTCGGCACGCGAGTGGCGGCCGCGGTAAAGGCCAAATCTCGCAGGAAATCGAAATTGCTGCGAAGCTGGCAGGCTCCGGCGACCGGCTCGGCGGCGCTGGCGGGAGCTGCGGGTGCCAGCAAGAGAAATGCCAAGACAATCATAAGCCCCCCGTCACGGTCTGGTTAGACACGCATCGGCATCAGCACATAGAGCGCCGCGGCCTTGTCATTCTCGCGCAGCAGGGTCGGCGCGGCGGCATCGGCCAGGTGGACCTCCACCGTGTCGCCCTCGATCTCGTGGAGGATGTCCATCAGGTAGCGGGCGTTGAAGCCGATCTCGAGCCCGTCGGCGCCATAATCGGCCGGCAGTTCCTCGGTTGCGGTGCCGCTTTCGGGCGAGGTGACCGACAGTACCACCTTGTCACGGTCGAGGTTGATCTTGACCGCCCGCGTCTTTTCACTGGCGATGGTCGCGACGCGATCGACGCCCTCCATGAAGCTCTTGGGATCGAGCTTCAACAGCTTGTCGTTACCGGTCGGGATAACGCGGTTGTAGTCGGGGAAGGTGCCGTCGATCAGCTTGCTGGTCAGCACCGCATTGCCGAGCCCGAACCGGACCTTGGTCGGCGACAGCGAGATTTCGACCGTTCCTTCGACCTCGTCGAGCAGTTTCCTGAGCTCGCCGACACATTTCTTCGGGATGATGATATCGGGCATGCCGTCGGCGCCCTCGGGCTTGTCGACCGTGACCCGCGCGAGGCGGTGTCCGTCGGTCGCCGCGGCCTTCAGCTTCTCGTCCGCGACATGGAGGAAAATGCCCATCAAATAATAGCGCGTCTCCTCGCTCGAAATGGCGAAGCGCGTCTTGTCGATGATCTGGCGCAGCGTTTGGGCGGGCAGTTCGAAGCGGGTCGGCAGTTCACCCTCGGCGATCACCGGGAAATCATCGCGCGGTAGGGTGGAGAGGTTGAACCGCGAGCGGCCGGCAACGACCTGCATCTTGCCCTCGGCGGCCGCCAGCTCGACCTGGCTGCCCTCGGGCAGCTTGCGGACGATATCGAAGAAGGTGTGGGCGGAAACGGTGGTAGCGCCGCTCTGCGCAACCTGGGCCGGGACGCTTTCGTCGACCTGCAGGTCCAGGTCGGTCGCCATCAGGCGCAGCGAACCGTCATCCCTGGCCTCGATCAGCACGTTGCTGAGGATCGGGATCGTATTGCGCCGCTCGACCACCGACTGGACATGGCCCAGGCTCTTGAGGAGGGTCGCCCGTTCGATCGTCGCCTTCATTTTCGCCCCTTCGCGCGTCTTATGACCTCGTTATAGCGAGGCATTGGCGACGCGGAAGGGGTAAATGGGCTTAGGTCGTCTTGCCTGGCACAAGCACGGCATCGACCCGATGGACAACGCCATTGGCAAGGGTTTCGTCGGCCTTGGCGATGGTCGCCTTGCCGCCGGAACCGTCGGTGAGGACAATTTTGTCGCCTTCGCGTGTGGCGGTCAGGGTCTGGCCGCCCATCGTCACCAGCTCTGCCTTGCCGTTGCCGTTGTCGATCGCCTTGCCGATATCTTCGGCCAGCACCGTACCCGGCAACATCTGGTAGGACAGGGTCCGCGTCAGCTCCGGACGGGCCTCCGGCTTCATCCAATTGTCGAGAGTGCCCGCGGGCAGCTTGTCGAACGCGGCGTCGTCGGCAACGAACACCGTATAGGGTCCTGGGCCGGCCAAGGTGGCATCGAGCCCGGCGGCCTTGGCCAAGGTGAAGAAGCGGCCTTTCTGGTCGAGGCTGGCGGCAATCGTCTTGTCGCCCGCCTCCTTGACCGCTGCGGCGCCCTTTGCGGCGGTTGCGGACTGGTCATTCTGGTTGCAGCCGGAAACGGCGATCAGCCCCATCGCGAGGGCAATGCCTAGCACGTTCCTGGTCATCTGCTTTTCTCCCTAATCATTGATCTCGCACATTGGCCCGACATGGATAATGCCGGGCCAACTGCGTCTGTTGTCGTCGGATACGCTTAGACGATCACATATTCGACCGACCGCACCATGCGCGTATCTGGGTCGACAGCATAGATGTAGCCATTGTCATAGCGGTACCATGCGTCCGGTGTGTCGTAGTAGGTTGACCGGTAGGCCAGCGGGACGTTGTACGCGCTATAGCCGATCGGCAGCGGCTGGCCGACGGACAAGCCATTGGTTAGCAACGCGACAACCGCTGAAACCAGCGACGTGTCCCGGTCGACCCGATAGATCGAGCCCGGGGCATAGCGGTAATAATAATCGTCATCGTCGTTGAAGTAGCTCCGATAGGCGAACGGCACGTTGTAATAGCCGTAGCTGGAGGGCATCAGCTGCCCGATGCCATAGCCATTGTCGTAGGTCGGAATGACATCCTCGACCATGCCGGTCATGCAATCCGTCTCATACACATAGCCATAGCCGTAACGGTAACAGTCGTACGGCGAGTTCGGGTAGAAGGCGTTGAAGTAGGACGGCCGATAATAGCTGTTCAGATATTGAGGCTGCAGCGGTTGGCCGAGCAGCGCCGCACCGAACAGCGGAAGCATCGAAGAGATGAGACCATCGTTTCGATCGACCCGATACATATAGCCGCCGCCCCAGCGATAGTAATAGTCGTCATTGTCGTAGAAGAGGCTGCGCATCGACAATGGCAGCGAATCCAGCGCACCTAAGCGAGTGGCCGCAATCAGCGGCTGGCCGACCAGTTTCGCTGCCTGGCCCGGGGGCATGCAGGCGACCGCCTTCTTGGCCAGGCCCGGCGGGCATCCGCCGACTCCATAGCCAAGCTGGCGCACGAACAGGTCGTCACGGTCGACATCGCGGAATCGCACCACGCCACGACGGTCCACGTCACGAACCCGGAAGATGCGATCGCCCTCGATACGGGCGAATTTGCCTTCACCGTGGCCGCGGATCACATCGCCATCGCGGTCGACCCGGACAATTTGCGCGTTATGCCCGCGGCCCTGGTTCCCCTGGTGATTATCGCCCTGGCGATTTTCCAACCTGACGCGGTCGCTCCCACGATTATTGTCGCGGTTCGACATGCGAACCTTGTCGCCGCCGCGTCCACCACCGCGGTTGTCGTCTTGGACGGAGCGCATTTGGCGGCCCTGGTCGCCGCCGCTGCGCTGGGCGTGGGATTTCTGGCCGCCACCGCCGCGATCGGACTTCTGGGCCTGGTCGGACTGACCCTTCTGGCCCTTTCCGCCGCCGCGCTCTGCGGCCGACGGGGCTGACATGGCCAGCGCCGCTGCGCCGGCAGCAAGCATCCATTTCATCATGGAATCTCTCCTTCTCAAGACCAAAACGGCCCAAGAAGAAGCGCGTTCCGCCGTTTAGCTGGCGTTCAGGTTCGTGGGCCTGTCCTAAACGCTGGCGTCTTCTACCCAGTCGTCCCGGAGGCGGCGGACCGCAAACAGCATCAATATTGCCGCAATGAGGTAGAATCCGACGACGCTGACGGCAGCATAACGTAACGCTTCCGTACCGTAACGCTCCTTGAACAGTTCCGAAAGCGCTCCGATCAGGGTCGGTCCGATACCAAGGCCGATCAGATTGTTGATCAAAAGGAAGCTGGCCGACGCGGTCGATCGCATCGGCCGAGGAACCAGGTGCTGGATCGCCGTCGCGACCGGCCCCAGCCAAAGGATGTTGAGCGCATTGGGGATCAGCAGCAGCGGCCACGCCAGCCAAGGGTTGGTGGACATGAGGCCGATCGCGAACATCGGCGCCGTGATCAGCCAGGCGATTGCCGGCAGGCGGGCGTACCAGCGGCGATCGCCCTGGCCCAGCCGGTCAGCCAGCCATCCGCCCATGAACACCCCGGCGGTTCCTCCGACCAGGAACAGCGAAGCGAGGAAGTGGCCCCGCTCGATCAGGCTGAAGCCGAAGCTGCGCTCGAGCACCGATGGCACCCAAGCCGCCAGGCCGTAACCAGCCAGCGAACTGCAGGAGGCAGCAAAAGCCATTAGCCAGAAAGCCGGTTTGCGGGCGATGATCGGGAAGGCTCGAACCAAGGGCTCTTCTGTCTTTTGGGCCGCCGGCCGGGGCAGGTCGCGAACCACGAGCAGCATCACCGGAGCGAGGAGGACGCCAGCAACTCCCATGGTGAGGAAGGCGGCGCGCCAGTCAATCCAGGTCGCAAGATAGGCGCCGATCAAAGTTCCCCCGGCAAGCCCAAGCGGAATTCCAAGCGAAAAGATGGCGAGTGCCTGGGCGCGGCGCTGCGGCGGAAAATAGTCGGCGATCAGCGCATAGGAGGGTGCCACACCACCCGCCTCGCCTACTCCCACGCCGAGGCGATAGAGGAAGAGTTGTCCGAATGAGGCAGCGGTACCGCACAAGGCAGTGAACCCGCTCCATACCGCCAGCGAACCGGCAATCACCCAGGAACGCCGTGTCCGATCGGCGATCAGTGCCAATGGCACGCCCAGCACGGAGTAGAGTATCGCAAAGGCGAGACCCGTGATGGCTCCGAATTGCGTGTCGGTCAGCTTGAGATCGGCAATGATCGATCCCGCGAGGATGTTGAGTATCGTTCGGTCGAGGAAGTTGAAGATGTAGGCCAGCAGCAGCAGCGCGAGCACGACATTGGCCCGCGGCGATGGGGCGGCGCCCTGCTGCTCACTCATGCCCTCGTCCTCTCAATGCTGACTTATGGCACCGTTCGCAGGAACTGATCGATGGCGTCAACTGCTTCGCGCTCGGTCAGCATCGGCGCATGGCCGACACCGGGAATATCGACGCGCAGCATCTGCGGCGCCATGCGCTGCATCCGATCGGCGACATCGGACGAGATCAGATCGGAAATCTCGCCGCGAATGAGGAGCGTCGGCCGCTTTCGCGCGAGCCGGCGGAACAGGAAACCGGCCAGCCACAGCGAGAGCCTGGACGGCGGCCTGGCAAGCGCAACGGTTATCGCGGGATCATAGTCGAGCTCGGGCCCGTTGCTACCCTGGCGGAAGGTGCGTTGGGCGAACCGGTGCCAGTCCTCGGCCGCATTTTGGGGGAAGGCAACGGCGTTGGTTTGCCGGACATAGTCGGCGGCGTCGTTCCAGTCGTTTACGGGAGGTGCCTTGCCGACATAGCCCAGGATGCGGGCAATTCCCTCTGGCGCGATCATCGGGCCGACGTCGTTGAGGATGGCCGCTGCGACCGCCTTGGGGCGGATGGCCATCATCGTCATGGTGATGATCCCGCCCATCGACGTGCCGAGGAAGACGGCCCGCTCGATATCGAACGCCATCATCATTTCAATGATGTCGCGGGCGTAAATCTTCGGCTGGTAGTTCCTGGGTTCGAGATCCCAGTCCGATTGCCCCCGGCCGCGGACATCGGGAACGATCACGCGCCGGCCCAGGCCGGCAATGATCGGGGCAATGTCTTCAAAATCCTTTGAGTTACGCGTCAGGCCGTGGAGGCAAATGACCGGAAGCCGAGCATCGTCACCCGCGGCTGCATAGTCGCGGGCGAAGAGGCGAAGGCCGTCGCGCGACCCCCAGTGGCGCTCCTGGAATGATGGCGTGCGGGCCATGGCCTGTGGCAAGCGCGGGGAGACGGGTGGTTGCCCGGCCCCCCGCGCACCCCGCCTAAAAGGTCGCGCCCAAGGACAGGAAGACTTGGCGCGGGTTGCCGTAGAAGGCGCTGAGGACGCCCTCGCGGCCAAGTGCCGCGTCGAATCCCGGTGTCCCAAGCGCCGGGCCAGGGGCAACCCCGTTGCCGACAAATTCCCCGGTGTAGGGGTTCTGGAACAGGAAGTTGTATCCGGCCGTCTTGTACTTGGTGTTGGTCAGGTTCTTGCCGTGCAGGCCGATCGACCAGCGGTCGCCCGCCGAGCGCCAGACGATGCTGGCATCGAGCAGCGCAAATCCCTTCTGATCGATTCCCGGCACAGCGAGCTCAAACTGCTGGCTCTTGCTCCGGTAGGAAAGCGTCGAGTTGAGATTGAGGCGGCCGCTGGCCAGCGGCGTGTCGTAGTTGAGGGTTCCGCTCATGGTCCACTTGGGTGTGTTCTGAACCTTGCGGAAATCGGCCAAGTCGATCGTCTGCGCCGGAATCGGATTGAGGTCTTCATCGAGGTTCACGACGGTCAGGAACTCCCGGTACTTGGCATCGAGATAGCCGAGCGATCCGGAGAGGTTCAGCCGATCACCCGAAGTCGCCAGATCCTCGGCAACTGCCCAATTGGCTTCGACCTCGACGCCCTGGAAGCGCGCCTTGCCGGCGTTGGTGGTGACACCGCAGAAGGACGGACCCTGGGCGGTAGCGCAAGGAGCTGAACCCGGCACCTGCACGTCCTTGTAGTTGGCGCGGAAGATCGCAACCGCCATGCGCAGCCGCTTGTCGAACAGGGCGCCCTTCCAGCCGAGCTCATAGCTGTCGACCGTTTCCGGGTCGAATGCCATGAACTCAAAAACATCCTCCGGACTTTGCGACGGTGCGTTGCTGGTCTGTCCGCGCGGGTCGAAGCCGCCGCCTTTGAAGCCACGCGAATAGCTCAGATAGAAATTGTGGTTGTCGTTCGGCTTGAAGCTGACCGACGCACGCGGCGTGAAGGCAGTGTCCTTGCGCTTGCCGTCGAAATTGGACGTGGTGGCGATCGGCGTGCCGACGCCGAATCCGGCATCGCCGCCGAGTCCGGGCTGGCCGCCGAACAGATAGGTCTGGCGCAGCACGCGGGCATGCCGCTTGTCGCTGGTGTAGCGGCCGCCGACCGAGACGCTCCACTGGTCGGTGATGTCATAGGTAAAGTCGCCGAAAATGGCCCAAGTCTTGGTGTCGACATCGCCCTCGGTCGCGGCCGTCAGGCCAAGCGGCCCGAACGGTGGCGTAGCATATAGCCTGACATCGAAAATGTTGCCGGCTTCGGCGTCGAGATAATAGGCGCCGACAATGCCGGCGAGCGGCCCGCGCTCGAACTCCAGCTGGACTTCCTGGCTGACCTGATGGTCCTCATATTTGGCCGGAACGTCGACGTCGATCGTGGGCAGCGCATCGAAGTCGATCGGCGTGTTGCTCTTGCTCGAGCGATAGGCCGAGATCGACTTCAGGGTGAAGCCTTCGGCAAGGTCGATGGTCAGGTGGCCGGCAATGCCACCGCCGCGAACCTTCTGTTTCGGGTCGGCGAGCGCGCCGCGCGTGTCGAACACGTCGTCGAGCACCGGTGCGCCGCTCAGCAGGCCCGGAATCAGCCGATGGCCGCCGCGGGCGTTGCTGTCGTCCCAGGTATGATCGCCCGATAGCCGGATGGAAACGCCGTCGGTCGGTTCCATCTCGATCGTGCCGCGCAGTGCCCAGATGTCCTTGTTGTAGTTTTCCTCGCCCGTGGTGAGGTTCTCGCCGAAGCCCTTGCGCGACAGCCGGGCGACCGACGCGCCGACGCGGAAGCCTTCGGTCAGCCCGCCACCGGCCGAGATGATCAGGTCCTTCTGGCCATAGTTGCCGATATTGGCTCGGACCTTGACCTCGGGATCGTCCGGCAGCCGGCGGGTGACATATTTAACCGCGCCGCCGATGGTATTGCGGCCGTAAAGCGTGCCCTGCGGCCCGCGCAGGATTTCGATCCGCTCGACGTCGTAGATATCGAGCACCGCGCCCTGCGGCCGGTTGAGATAGACATCATCGAGATAGATTCCGACGCCCTGCTCGAAACCGGCAACCGGATCCTGCTGGCCGACGCCGCGGATGAAGGCGGTCAGCGTGCTGTTGGTGCCGCGCGAGGTTTCAAGGGTGACGTTCGGAGTAGTGTCGCCGACATCGGTGATGTCGATCGCGCCCTCTCGCTCCAGCTGGGCACCCGAGTAGGCGGTGACCGCGATCGGCACGTCCTGCAGCGCTTCCTCGCGACGCCGGGCCGTGACAACGATTTCGCCGCTATCTTGCGCGGCGCCAGCTTCGTCGGCGTTGGCCTCAGCGGCGACTTGCTCGGCATCCTGCGCCAGGGCGGGCTGTGCACAACTGATCGCGACGCCCGCGAGCAATAGCCCGCGAACGGCAGTAATGGTCCGGCTCGACATGAAATTCCTCCCCATTTTCCCCTCTTGATGGCCTTTCGCCGGTGCCCCCGGTCTATGGCCTTGATCATTTCCATAATGAAAGTTGAACCAAGTTTCAACTTATGGAATATTAGCGGCTGGATTGGGGGGAGATGTGGACAAGCCCGGCCGTGTGGCGTTAGCGGATCGTCCCGTGGGGCGAACCTCTTCTCCGGCCAGCAAGGGCAAGGCGCCGCGCACGGCGCGCGGCGAGAAGACATTGCGCAAAATCCTCGATGCTGCCCTGCTCGAATTTGGCCAGAAGGGCTTCCACGACAGCTCGATCGTCGGGATCACCAGCCGGGCCAAGGTCGCGCTTGGCACCTTCTACACATACTTCGACAGCAAGGAGGCGGTGTTCGCCGCCCTGGTCCGCGACATGTCGCGGCAGGTCCGCGATCATGTCGCCCCCGATATCGAGCGAGCGGCCGACGAGGTCGATCGCGAACGTCTCGCACTGGCGTCCTATCTGCGGTTCGTGTTCGATCATAAGGAAGTCTATCGGATCATCGACGAAGCCGAATTCGTCGACCCGGCCGGGTTCCGCACCCACTATGAAACCGCCGCCGCCCGAATTGCCGCGCGACTCGAAGAGGCCACCGCCAAGGGACAGATGCGCAACGACGGCGCGCTCGCAACGGAAGTGCGCGCCTGGGCGATCATGGGAATGAACGTGTTTTTAGGGCTGCGATTCGGCGTCTGGGGCAGGCAGGATCCGGAGTTGGTCGCGGCGCACGCCAACGACCTGCTCGCCCGCGGCCTAAAGCCCTAGGCGAGCGTCGCGGCTAGCGCCGCAAAGGCTTCGACATCTTCCTCATCATGATACAGTCCGAATCCGATGCGCAGCACATCGCCACGCACGTCGGTGATGCAATTCTTCGCCATCAGCTCGGCGCACCAGCGCTGCGCCCGTTCATCGCGGAAGGCCAGAAAGCGGGCATGCGGCCCCGCGCCCAGAGGGTTCAATAGCTCCGCCTCGCCCAACGCAGTTTCCTCGACGGAATCGAGCATCTGCGCCTGGAGGCCGGCGACCCGGGCGGCAACACCTGCGGTGTTGATGCCATTCTCCTTCAGCATGCGCTGGATCGCGTTGAACCGGTACAGCGCCGACGGGTCGAAGGTCGCGCCCATGAAGCGCATCGCATCCCTGGTATAGCCGACCTGGCTCCCCGGCGGCGCGGTTAGCTCGCCAAACTCGGCGAACCAGCCGGTGATTGGCGGACGTGTCCCAAAGCCGGGCGGGCAATGCATCCAACCCATGCCTTCGCCGGCCATGGCATATTTATAGCCGCCACCGAGATAGAAGGCAGAGCTGGCGATAGCGGCGTCAATCGGTGCTTCGATCGCCATGAAGGCGTGATAGCCGTCGATCACCACCCACGGGCCTTCGGGCCGGGCCATCGCAGCCAGCGGCGCGACTTCCTCGAACATGCGGCCGCTGTTGAATAACACCTGGCTGACCAGGATCAGGTCCCATTCGCCGAACCCGGCCGCGCCGAGGAAGCGCGAGGAGAAATCATCGAACGGTTCGGCCGCAACCCGCGTCAGCTGGATGTCGCCCGTTTCTGCCCAGCGCGCGAACTGGCGCCGCGCCGAATGGAATTCGCCGTCGCTCATCAGCACGCGGAGCGGCCCACTGGAACGCCGCGGGCAAGAGGCCTGCAGGCGGATTAGGAAGTCGTGGGTATTGCTGGCAAAGACGATTGCCGAAGGATCGCCGCTGCCCAGCTCGGCCGCGACATGGGCCTGCGCTTCCGGCCAGACCTCGTCCATCACCTTGTCCCACTTGGTGTCGGCCTGGGCCGCAGCATCCTTCCAGCACTGCACCTGGCCTTGAAAAGAAGCGTCGGGCCAAAGGTGATGACTATGGGCGGCGAAGTGCAGCCGGTCGGGCGCGGCACCGAGGCTTTTGGTGAACAGCGGCTTGAAGCTCAACGCGCGGGCCCCGTCACAACAACGTCCTCAAGGACCAAAGCTCAGGGAACACACGCTTCTCAAGCGTCGCGCGCAGGTAAGGCGCCCCGGCCGACCCGCCGGTGCCGGGCTTGTTGCCGATGATCCTTTCCACGGTCAGCACATGTTTGTGCCGCCATGAGGCGAGGGCATCGTCAATGTCGACCAGCTTCTCCGCCAGCCCATAAAGATCGAACCAGCGGTCGGCATCGCGGTAGACGTGGAGCCAGGCGGCGGCGAGCGATGCTTCCGACCGGTCCTGAAGATCGAAGCCGGCGCGTTCGAGCGCACCGAGAGCTGCTTCACGCAGGCTGGGTTCGGCAAGGGCTTGCTTCAGCCTCGCCCGCTCGTCACTGCCCTCGGCATAATGATTGACGAAGTTCGGTTCCTTGAGGCCGAGGCGGAACTCGATCTCGCGAAACTGTGCCGACTGGAAGCCTGACGACGTGCCGAGCACGTCGCGGAATTTGAGGTAATCGACCGGGGTCAGGGTGGAGAGCACGTCCCACGACAAGGTCATGACCGACTGAATCCGGCCGATCCGCGCCATCGCCTTATAGGCTTCGGCGAAGCGGTCCTCTTCAAGCAGTGAAATCGCGAACCGCAGCTCATGCAACATCTGCTTCATCCACAGCTCTTTGGTCTGGTGGATGACGATGAACAGCATTTCGTCATGCAGTTCGCTCAAGGGTTTCTGCGCCGACAGGAGCGTGTCGAGCTGCAGATAATCGGCATAGGTCATGCCGGCAGGCGTCGCGGTCATGGGCGAGGGCTTAGGCTGGCGCGCTCATAGCGGCAAGCCGTGCAAACTACTGCCGCTGACTACCCGGCAGGCCCGGCTGCGAGATGGTGCCGATGTTGCCGAACAGCTCGTCGAAGAAGCTGCGCTTGCGGCCCAGGGTCGGAGTCTTGTCGCCCGACGGCTCGACCTTGGCGATCGTCTCCCTGCCGGTCTTCTCGACCGAGGCGACATTGCCGGCCTGGTCGAAGCGGATTCGAAGCACCGTCTGCTCGGTCACCTTGGGATCGCGGAATGCAAGAGTCGCGGTGTTGCGCGAGACGTAATACCACTCGTTCGGATCGAACTGGCCGGTGAAGGTTGGCCGCCCGATCGTCTTCGTAACCGATTCCTTATTGTCGACGCCGACCTGGATGGCGTCGGTCAGTGTCGGGTCGAGCACGAAGCCCTTATGGTCACGCGAACCGGCGCAAGCTGACAGCGCAAGCGCGAACCCGATGACTGCAACTACATAGCGCTTGGCCATTACCATCCATCTCCATCGAACGCGCTTGTCCACCGGCGCTCAGAGGCTCATATGCTGAAGCGGAGCGGCTGGCGCAAGCCGTTGCCGGCACAAGGAGAATGGCAATGCGCTCGTTGATGGCAATGCTGCGTCCCAAGGCGCCCGATGCCGGAGCGCTGTACGACGCTGTCGTTGCCGAGGCGCGGCGCCCGGCCTGGTACCGGGAGGGCGCGGTCGATGACTCGCTCGACGGCCGATTCGCCGTTCTCTCCAGCCTTGCCGCACTGGCCATCCTCCGCCTTGAGGATGGCGACGAGGATGCCGTCCGTCATTCGGTCGCGCTGACCGAAAGTTTCATTGCCGACATGGACGCGCAGATGCGCGAGGTCGGCTTCGGCGACCCGTCGATCGGCAAGCAAGTGCGCTTCATGGTCGGGTCGCTGGCCAGCCGGGTCGACTGGTGGCGCCGCGCCCAGGCGGGCGAGCTCGACTGGAATGATGCGGTGCGCCTCAGCGTCTATCGCGATGAGCCGCCCGAATCGGAAGCGGCGGTGACCTTTAGCTCGGAGGCACTCAGGCGATTCAACGAGGGCCTCGGCGGATTCAGCGATCGCGCCGTGATGGAGGGCCATATCGCTTGAGCGATTTCGCCCACCGCCTGCCCCTCGACCAGATTCGGGACGGGGATCGGATCGACGTTTGCGCTGACGATGCTGAGCGGGAAACCGTCGTCGAACGGCTGGGACTGTTGTCGCTCGACCGGCTGGATGCCCATGCCGTGCTGTCGCGTGACGGGCAAAGAATAGGTGCCAGCGGCCGGCTCAGGGCCGCGCTCGACCAGGCCTGCGTCGCCACCGGTGAGCCGGTGCCCGCCCATATCGACGAGCCGTTCGATCTGATCTTCCTGCCCGAACCAAAGGGCGACGCGGATGAGGAAATCGAGTTAGGCGGGACCGACCTCGATACCGTCTTTCATGACGGCTCGGCCATCGACCTCGGTAGTGCCGTGATCGATACGCTTTCCCTTGCGCTGGACCCTTATCCCCGCAGTGCCGGGGCCGACGCCGCGCTCAAGGAAGCCGGCGTGCTGACCGAAGAGGAGGCCAGCCCGTTCGCGGCGCTCGCGGCACTGAAAGAGAAGTTGGGTAAGTAACCTCTAGAAAGGAACGTCGTCGTCCAGGTCGGTGTCGAACGCTGCCGGTTGCGGGCGCTGCGGCGGCTTGGCGCTGCCGCCCCCGAAGCCGCCGCCTGATCCGCCGCTGAACTCGTCGTCGCCATAAGACCCGCCGCTGCCGAAGCTTCCGCCCGAACCGCCTTCGCGGCTGTCGAGCAGCACCAGCTCGCCGCGGAATTTCTGGAGCACGATTTCCGTCGTATAGCGATCGTTACCCGACTGGTCCTGCCATTTCCGTGTCTGCAATTGGCCTTCGAGGTAAACCTTCGATCCCTTGCGCAGGTAATTCTTGGCGACGCGGCCGAGGTTCTCGTTGAAGATCGCCACCGAATGCCACTCGGTCCGTTCCTGGCGGTTGCCGTCGCGGTCCTTCCAGCTTTCCGAGGTCGCGACGCGAAGATTGACCACCTCGCCGCCGTTGCTGAAGGTCCGGGCTTCGGGGTCCTGACCCAGGTTGCCGACCAGGATCACCTTGTTCACGCCCGCCATTTCGCTCTCCTCAATTTGCTTTCATGGACAGCGTTAGGACGCGCGTGACGATTAGCCAAGGCCGAACGCGACAGCCGTCCAGTAGGTCGCCCCTGCAGCGAAATAGGCCAGCACAAACAGGTAACTCACCATGAACAGCGGCCAGCGCCAGCCATTGGTCTCGCGGCGGGTGACCGCAATGGTCGAAATGCACTGCGGCGCGAACACGAACCAGGCGAGGAATGCTAACGCGGTGGCGAGGCTCCAACGGCCGGACAGACGCTGCTCCAGGGTCTGCAGCCCCTGCTCATTCCCTGCATCCAAGGAATAGACAGTGCCGATCGCGGCCACCGCGACCTCGCGCGCCGCCATCGCCGGCAGCAGCGCCAAGCTGATGTCCTTGTTGAAGCCGATCGGAGCGACCACGGCGTGGATGCCGTCGGCGATATGGCCGGCGATCGATACGTCCGACTGTTTCTCGCCCGGACCGGCCTGCGGGAAGCTGGCCAGCGCCCACAGCACGATGGTGGTTGCAAGGATGATGGTGCCGGCGCGCTTCAGGAAGATCGCGGCGCGCTGCCACAGGCCAATCGCGACGTCGGTTAGCCGCGGCATCTGGTACTTTGGCAGCTCCATCATGAAATGGCCGCCGCCGCCTCTCACCACCGTGCGGCGTAAGACCAGCGCCGCCAGCAGCGCGCCGGCGATGCCGGCAATGTAGAGCCCGAACAGCACCAAACCTTGCAGGCCGATACCGGGCCCAACGGTGATGGCGGGAATGAATGCAGCAATGACCAAGGTGTAAACGGGCAGCCTCGCCGAGCATGTCATCAACGGCGCGACCAGGATGGTGGTCAGCCGGTCCTTGGGATCGTCGATGGTGCGGGTCGCCATGATCCCCGGGACCGCGCAGGCGAAGCTTGATAGCAGCGGGATGAAAGCGCGGCCTGACAGGCCGGCGTGGCTCATCAGCCGGTCCATGATGAACGCCGCACGGACCATGTAGCCGGTCGATTCCAGCACCAGGATGAAGGCGAACAGGATCAAAATCTGCGGCAGGAAGACGATCACGGCGCCGACGCCGGCGAACAGGCCGTCGACGATCATCGACCTCAGCGGGCCGGGAGGCAGGGCGTTGCCGATCCAATTGCCCGCCGCCAAGGTTGCCGCCTCTAGCGCGTCTGCCGGAACAACCGACCAGGTAAATACGGCCTGGAACATCAGGAACATGATTGCAGCGAGGATGATCGGACCCGCGAACGGGTGCAGCAGGATCCCGTCCAGGCGGTGGGTGATGCGACGAACCGGGGTTTCTCGAACGATCGCGCCCATGGCGATCTGGCGGGCGCGCCGCTGCAGCGTAAGCAAATCGCTTGCTGGGCCCTCGCCGGCACGGATCTTTCGGGGCTGGGTGAGCAGGGCGCCGAGGCGCCCCATGACTTCGGCCATCCCGCGCTTCCGGACCGCGACCGTTTCGATCACCGGCACACCAAGCTCTTCTTCAAGCTTGCGCGCGTCGAGTTCCAGCCCGTCGCGCTTCGCAAGGTCGATCATGTTCAGGGCAACCACCGTCGGCAGGCCGAGGTCGATCAGCTGCAGGGTGAAGCGCAAGTGATTGTCGAGGTTGGAGGCGTCGACCACGATCAGCAGCGCCTGCGGCAGCCTCTCGCCCTTCTGGCGCCCAAGCAGCACGTCACGGGTGACGGCCTCGTCCGGGCTGGTCGGGTCCAACCCATAGGCTCCGGGCAGGTCGACCAGCTCGACCGGCGATCCGTCAGGCAGGACCGCCTTGCCGACATGCCGCTCGACGGTGACGCCGGGGTAATTGCCGACCTTCTGCCGCGCGCCGGTCAGGGCGTTGAACAGAGCGCTCTTGCCGGCATTGGGATTGCCGGCCACCGCCACCAGCGGAACCGGGTTCATGCGGCCTCGGTCGAAACTTTGATCGCCCGGGCCTGCGCCTTGCGGATCGCCACCGTCATCCGGCCGACGCGGACTGCCAGCGGGTCACGCCCGAAAGGGCCGAGATGAAGCGGCACGACCATCACATCCTCGTCAAAGCCGAAATGCTTAAGTCGGTTGGCTTCGCTGTCGCCGAGCGCCGCCCAATCGATGGCCGCTATTCGCGCCCGCGTACCGAGCTTCAGCTGGTCGAGAGGAATGATCGGACCGGTCACTTGCAAGCGATTATCAATAACAGAAGCGCGAGGGAAGCGGATTCAACGCGCCGGATAGCGCAGCCTTCCCAGGAACCG
>Ga0075421_100002688_pt1 | contig 21210 bp, 18 predicted proteins | sample SoiMetdeltSBSDD5_FD_75292 | JGI IMG/M metagenome (GOLD analysis project Ga0075421, IMG submission 75292) | Bulk soil microbial communities from a Populus tree surrounding site in Tennessee, USA - Soil MetaG P. deltoides SBSDD5 | ecosystem: Environmental > Terrestrial > Soil > Tree plantation... | reverse complement strand
GTAGACGAAACGTTCCTGCACCGCGTGCGCGGTTAGTTTTTCGAGGCGCGCGCGGCCCACGTCCTCCGGCTGGCCTTCGAACAAGACGGCGCGTTCCCCCATGAACAGCGCCTTGCGGCCGGTTTCCGGGATCGTGCGGACCAGCGGATGAGACATGGGCGGGGCATCGGCGATTTCTTCCGGCGGGGCTTTGGTTCCCGCGCGGGCCTGGGAAATCTCCCAGCTATGCACGACGCGTACGCCGTCGAGCTCCGCCTTCTCGGCCTCCGGCAGCGCTTCGTAAGCCGCGATCATGTTAGCGAAACATGTTTCTCCCCCGTCCGGCGGCATTACCAGCGCATGCAGAATGGTCGCCAGCGAAGGCTGGGGGCGGAACGACTTGTCGGAATGCCATTGCGTGGAGGCGACCTTGCCGCTGGGTTTCCCGTCAGCGCCCAGATTGGTGACGATGTGCACCAGCGGGTTCACCGCGCCGCGATTGCTGGCGATGTGGCGCTCCAGCGTGCCGAACTGTTCGGTGAACGCGACCTGCTGCTCCTGATCCAGATGCTGATCGCGGAAGCACAGCACGTGATAGCGGATGAAGGCGTCGTAAACCTCGCGCTTCGTGATTTCTGGCAGCGGCTCGCGCAAATCCAGGCCCACGATCGAGGCGCCGAGGACGGGGGACAGAGGTTCGACGGTGAAAGCCTGACGTCGAGAGTGAGGGTCATGCGCGCGCTCCCCTGGCTTTGCGTTAGAGCAAGTCTACTAGAATGCGCTGATGGCTGAGCGAACGTCCCTCATCGTTTTCACTTCCAACGCCACACACGCAGTGCTCGACAGTCTGGCGACCGCGTACGAACGCGAGAGCGCACATCGCGTCACCGTGCAGAGCGACTCCGCAAGCGTGATGCTTGCGCGAATTCGCGGCGGCGACACCGCTGACGCCGCCGTGTTGAACGCGGCGGATATCGAAGACCTCGCGCAGCGCGGAAAGTTGGCCCGTTGCCGTCCGTTCGCCCGTTCGCGGATAGGTTTCGCCGTGCGCGCCGGTACTGCCCATCCGGACATCTCCTCTGTCGAAGCGCTGAAACGCGCGCTGCTGGAGGCACGGTCGATCGCGCATACGGTGCACGGCGCGAGCGGCAAGCTCGTACCGGGCTTGCTCGAGAAGCTGGGTATAGCGCGCGAGATCGTCGCCGTTACGCGTCCCGGAGGGCTCATCGGGACAGTCGTCGCCGCAGGTGAGGCAGCGGTCGCGATTCAGCAGATCTCGGAGCTGCTCGCGGTTCCCGGGATCGAAGTGGTCGGACCGCTGCCGGATGAAGTGCAGACGGTGCTGGAGTCTGCCGCCGGTGTCTTCGTGACTTCAGGTAACGCGGACATCGCGGAATCGATGTTGCGATTCTTCACCGCGCCTGCTGCGGCTGCGGTGCTGAGAGAAAAAGGGCTCGAACTCGTATCTGATCCTGCATAGACTTCTTATATGCGCATCGTTCTGATCGGAGTCTCGCACTGGCACACGCCGTTTTATGCGGACCCGGTGTTGGCGATGACGGATGCCGAGATCGTCGGGGTGAGCGATCCCGACGCCGGGCGTGCAGCCCCGCTCGCTGAGAGAGCGAAGTGCCCCGTCTTCACCGACTATCGAGAAATGTGCGCGAGCGTGAAGCCGGACTTCGCTTTCGCCCTCGGCCGCCATTGCGACATGGCCGACGAGGCTCGCTTCCTGATCGAGAGTCGCATTCCATTCGCAATCGAGAAGCCCTGCGCGCTCAATGCCGCGGAGGCGCACGACATCGCACGGCGCGCCGCGGCCGCCGGAGCGTTCGCCGCGGTGCCGCTCGTGATGCGCTACTGTCCGATGATCGCGACGATACGAGAGATCGCTGCGGGTGAGCAGATTCAGTATCTGTCGTTCAAGTTCGTTGGAGGAATGGTCGACCGCTACCATCAGCAGAAGGTGGAATGGGTGATCGATCGCTCGATCTCGGGCGGTGGACCGCTACTGAATCTCGGCATCCATCACGTCGATCTTTGTCGTGTCCTTCTGGACAACGCGGACCTGACCGTAACCGGCGCGATGATGTCGAATCGTGCCGCCGGGCTCACGATCGAGGATCACGCCGTCATGCTGATGACCGGCGGCGGCGCGAGCTGCATGGTCGAAACGGGTTATCTCTATCCGGCGCCGAACTCGGTCTTCGACATGCATTACAGCATCCGCACCGAGAAACACTATTTCGCGGCGCGCGACAACGCGACGCTGGAGATCGTCACGAACGACCGGCGGCGTACGATGCGGGAAATGAAGCTGACGAATGCGTTCTTCTACCCGGAGTTCGTGCGCGATACATTGCGCCGGGTGCAGGACGGCCGTCCGCCGATTGCCGATCTCACGGACAACGCCGCGTCGGTCGCGTTGATCGAGGCAGCGTACGCGATGTCGCCGATCTAGTATGCTGAATTCCAAATCGTCGGGTCATTGCGAGGCACGCCGTGCCCCTTCGACGAGCTCGGGACAGGCTACGCAATCTAGTCGCGAACGTCATCCGTGCGCCACGAGATCGCCGCGCTCCTCGCGATGACCGTATCTCTGACTTACCGTGACGCGCGCGGATCGATGACAAAGGCAATGGGACTGCTCGGGGGCGGGTTGGAAAAAGAAATCATAGGGAAGTACACGATGCCCGGTATCGGCTTCGGGACGCTGGGCAACGTCGGCGATGCGGGTTGCGCGCTCGTCGAAGCAGCGCTTGCCGAGGGCTACCGGTACATCGACACATCCAGGTACTACGGCAACGAGGAGGCGGTCGGGCGGGCATTGGCGCGTTCTTCGGTGCCGCGCGGCGACATCTGGGTGACGACCAAGCTGCTGCACCCGAGGACACCGCCCCAGCCGGATCTCGTTCTCGAGCTGGAGAAGAGCCTGCGCTCCTTGCAGACGGACTATGTCGATCTTCTCCTCATCCACTGGCCCAATCCACAAGTGTCGTTGGAGTGGGCCCTGGGTGAGTTCGCAGCGCTCCGCGAGCAGGGCAAGACGCGCACGATCGGCGTGTCGAACTTCCCGACGAACCTGCTGCGGCAGGCTCTTGAGATCGTCGGCGACCTGGCGGCGAACCAGGTCGAGTACCACCCATACTTGAACCAGCGTCCGCTCCTGGATCTCATGCGCGAGCGCGGGCTCGTGCTGATCGCCCATTCTCCGCTCGCGCGCGGAGCGGTCCTGAACGATCCAGTCCTGAAGGAGATCGCGACGCGGCGGCAGTTGAGCGTTGCGCAGGTCGTGCTGCGATGGCTCGTACAGCAGGAACGTGTCGTCGCCATTCCTGGCGCCGTGAACGTCGAACAGTTGCGCGAGAATCTCAAGGTCCTCGACGTCACGCTGACGAGCGACGAGATGACCGCCATCTCGGCGTTGGCCCGCGGAATGCGGATCGTCAACCCGCCGCATGGCCCGGCCTGGGACTAAAGGAAGGCTAAGGTTCCCTAATGCACTGGCTTATCAAATGCCGCTCGAAGCCCGGTATCGACGCCCTGCGTCTGGCGACGATCGACGCGCACAGGAATTTCCTGGACGGCTACCGCGAAGTCACCTGGTATTCCGGGCCGCTCTTCACCGACGACAACAAGAACGCCATCGGCAGCCTGCGGCTGATCGAGTTTCCAGACCGTGCCGGCGCGCTCGCCTATATCAACGCCGATCCCTACACCAAGGCGGGCATTTTCCAGTCGATCACCGTCGAACGCTGGAAGCCGGGCCTCGACGTGCGCCAGCGCGACTACGTTCGCAAGGACGGCACGATGCAGTTCGTCATCCACGGCCACGACAAGCCCGACGGCGGCGCGCGGCGGGCGCCGCTGCGCGAGGCGCATCTCAAGTACTTGCAGGACCACAAGGACATCATCGTCGCGCGCGGCCCGCTGCTCGACGATGACGGGGTGAAGACGATCGGCAGCGTCCTGATCCTCGACGTCGCCGATAAAGCCGAGGCCGCCGCGTTCTGGGACAACGAGCCGTTCAATCGCGCCGGGGTCTACGAATGGACGATGGAGCGCTGGCGCTTCGGCCACGTGTGAGGCGCGACAGGCAGTATTTCAGTCGACCTTGATGTTCGCGGCGCGCACCACCTTCGTCCATTTGTCCCTTTCCGAGCGCACGAACGCCGCGGCCTGCTCGGGCGTGGTGCCGATCGCCTCGAAACCGGTCGCATCGAGCCGCTGCTTCACTTCCGGCGCGCCGAGGAGCTTGGTCGTTTCCGTGTAGAGACGCGTCACGATGTCTTTCGGTGTTCCCGCGGGGACGAAGAGCACGTACCACGTGATCGCTTCATAGCCGGGCAGCCCGGCCTCGATTACAGTCGGCAGATCGGGCGTCGTCGGCGAGCGCTTCGGTGTCGTCACCGCGAGCGGACGCAGCTTACCCGCCTTGACGTGGCCGATCGCCGACGGCATCGTCGCAAATCCGACCGCCGTTTCTCCGGCTACGAGCGCGGCCATCGCGGGGCCGCCGCCTTTGTACGGAATGTGGTTCATGCGTATGCCGGCGAGGCTGTTGAAAAGCTCACCGGCGAGATGCGGCGAGCTGCCGGGGCCGGAAGACCCCATGTTGAGGTGTCCCGGCTTCTCTTTCGCGAGCGCGATCAGATCCTTCAGCGTTTTCGCAGGCACCGAGGGATGCACGACGACAATGTTCGGTGTCGAGGTGAGCGTGTTCACCACAGTGAAATCGCGCACGACGTCGTAGCCGGGTCGGGCGTACAGGCTCATGTTGATCGCGTGCGCGATGTTGCCCATGAGCATCGTGTAGCCGTCGGGCGCCGCTTTCGCAGCGATCTCCGCGCCGATATTCGCGCCGGCGCCGGGACGATTGTCGATGACGATCGTCTGCCCTAGCGACTCGGAGAACTTCGGGCTCAGGATGCGCGCGAGCGTATCGGAGCCGCCGCCGGGCGGAAACGCCACCACCCATCGAATGGGTTTCGCCGGGTATTGCGCGTGAGACATACCGATTCCAGCGACCGCGAGCAGCGCGAAGCCTATGCAACGTAACGCGTCCATGGCATACCCTCCTTATCGCTCGTTGATTCCCGCTTCCCGGATTACACGACCCTACTCCTTGTATTCGGTTGAATGCGCCGTCGGGGTAGACGTCGACGGAACGCACTCGAAGTCGACGACCCGCCCGGCTACATTACCATTGCGCGAGTAGCGCAGGCACCGGAGCGCGCTGACATCCCGCTCGCAAAGGTTACGCGATACGGACCTCGATGCCGTGTAGTGTTCTTTGAGGCCAACGGAGGAAGCACATGAACTACGGGGTTGCGATCTTCTTTACCGACTATTCGATAGGGCCGGTCGAGATGGGCACCGCGCTCGAGGAGCGCGGCTTCGAAAGCCTGTGGGCGCCGGAGCACAGCCACATTCCGCTGACTCGCAAATCGCCGTACCCGCAAGGCGGCGACTTGCCGAAGAAATACTACGATGTGATGGACCCCTTCGTGACGCTGACGGCCGCTGCCACGGTGACGAAAAAGCTCAAGGTCGGCACAGGCATCTGCCTCGTCGTGCAGCGTGACCCGATCCAGACGGCGAAGTCTGTGGCGAGCCTCGACCAGATCTCAAAAGGGCGCTTTCTGTTCGGCATCGGCGCGGGCTGGAACGAGGACGAAATGGCGAACCACGGCACGACCGATTTCAAGGGCCGCTTCAAGCTGATGGAGGAGCGTGTCCGGGCCATGCGCGAGATCTGGACCCGGTCAAAGCCGGAGTTCAACGGGACGCACGTCAAGTTCGGCCCCATGATGACGTGGCCGAAGCCGATGCAAAAACCGCTGCCGGTCATCGTTGGTGGCATGTATCCGCACGGTGCGCGGCGCGCCATCGCGTTCGGCGACGGCTGGATGCCGCACGCGATGCGGCCGCAATATGGGGGGAGTGACGTCCTCGCGCACCTGCCGGCGTTTCGTGAGATGGCAAAATCGGCGGGGCGCGATCCGGCGGCAATCCCGATCACGACGTTCGGCACGCCGGCCGAGCCCGATATTCTGAAGCGCTACCGGGACGCCGGCATCGACCGCGTCGTCTTCTCCATTGCGTCGGAGGACAGGGACAAGACGCTCGGCACTCTCGACATGCTGGCAGCGGCAATGCGGCAGGCCGGCTGAGCAACCGAGTCGATATGCGCTGCGACGTGGCGGTCACAAGCGCAAGCCATGCGCCAGGAGTAAGAACCCGGCGCCCGCTTGAGAACGGCGTTTCTAAAAATGAGTTGGAGCTGTAGAACGCCGAGTCTGGGGCCAACTAGAACTGTGCGCCAGGGCAGACCGCCAAACCGCATAGGTTTTGGCCTTGGTTGACGCCCGCACCCAGAACGTTGGCGGGGGCATTGTCGCGAAGCACGTTTCCGATATAGCTTGCGCCGTTGCCTAGATTAATTCCGCCGAAGGCATTACGCGTGGAGACGTTATAGGAGACACTTCCCACCGAAACGCTGATGCCCGACAAACCACTCGCATCGACAACGTTGTTGCGTACTGCCCCCCGAAGGACCTCAATGCCGCTTCGTGGGTTGTCAGCGGACCTTCCGTTCCGCTGCAATGTATTGTTCTGAACGATGCTGGTGCCGAGGTCCGGGCTGGACTCGATCAGAATTCCGCCATTGCCGTTGCTACGAACATGGGTGTGCTCTATCAAATTCGAATCCCCCTGAAGGAAAATGCCCAGATCGCCCATGCCCTGCACGGTGCCGTTCCGGATGGTGACGTTGAACACCGGCACGTTCCCCCCGAAAAGGAATGGGGTTCCCGGACTCGCAATGCCTCGTCCTGTGCCGGCAGCAGCGCAGGGATTCAGGTTGCCAGAACAATCCGTCGGTCCGATGATCGCGAACCCATTCAGGTCGATCGTCACATGACTGGCCGTGATTAAGATAGCCGTCGTGTTCTGGTTGGGCACCGTCAGGTTTCCGGAGAGCCGGTAACTGCCAGGTTGCGTGATCGTCACGGGGAAACCTGCTGCATCTCCCGGCGTTACATTACCCGCAAGTGCTCTGTTCTGATCGATGAGAATCACGCCGTCGACTGCCAGCGCGTAAAGCGGAATCGTCGTTGCAGCGACGACCGAAGCAATGCAGACACTCTTGCAGAGTTTCATGCTGGTCTCCTTATCGGCAGGGGAAAGGGGCTTCCTTCGCGGAAGCCGGCGTGAAGGCTATGTCAGGTGAACCGGCTTGCTATTGGTGGGAGCCCGTGACGAAGATCAGCGCTCGCCGAGTCGCCGCACAAGCAGGCTGACCAAGCTCAGAGCCAGGAGCCATGCTGTCGGTGGCTCGGGCGCCGTGCCGCCCCCGCCGCCATTGACGCACCCTGCTGTGCACGTCAGGACATCGACACTACCGAAGAATTCGGCATCAGGGCTAAAGAGGCGAAACTGGCGAGATGCGAAGTCTCCGAGGGCGGGTGGCTTAAGCGGCAGGGCATCAGTAGCTAACGCTGTTTGTGTGGCGTCCTCAAAAAACAACTCCAATGTGAGGGTACCGTCAGTGGCGATCACGCCGTACTGATCGACGCCGATGTTGTTCGCGATGTTGACGGTGAGGGTGCCCGGGACGGCATAGTCGGTACCGTCCACATTAGCGGCAAATCCAAAAACCAGGCCCGTACTTGGATAAGACCCGGTGTTCGGGTTCGCTATCGCGTCAGTCGCGGTCGAATCGAACGTATAGCTGCCGGTTATGGGCGCACCGAAGCTACTCAAGCCGAAGGGATCGTTGGTTACAGAGCCGGCGAATGAAAACGTAAGGGGCACGGCGTGGACTGGGCTCGTCCCGAGCACAGCCATGAAGGCAGCAAGAGCTGCCGCGCGATCGATCCGCATTCCGCCTCCCCTTAGCGCCGTCGAGCGGCGAACTGACGCATATTTCAGGCCAGGTAATGCAAATCGTTGCATTTCAATGTCATGGCCGATCAGCCAACACGCATATGCAATCGCGCTGTAAAAAACATCGACGCAATTCCGTGTGCTGCGGTGGCCCATTCTCGACGCGTGAGCACGATCGGCGCGTCCGCGGCTGTGGCTCCCGCTGGGCACCTGCAAGCGGCGATTTGCCACCTCTCTGACGAGCAGTAAGGGCAGCCATGGGTCGAGAGCCGCGATTTGTAAAGTGCTGGAGCCGGCCCACAAGCGGTCCTTCTTAACGCTAGGTGTTCATCGGCGTGTTTCGTGTAGCGAGGCGCCGTGCGGCTGAAGCGACGGCTTTCGCCAACGCTGCAGCAGGTTTCGCCAACGGCATGCCGGTGCGCGTATACAGGTAGATCGGATAAGAGGGCAGCGATTCCTCGACGTTGATCACTTCCAGGTAATCGCGTGCCGGCCGCTCGGCCACAAGCCTGCGACTTAGAAGCCCAAGCATGGATGTGCCCGCGAGAAGCGCGACAAACAGGTGATAGGAGTCGCACTCGATCACGTCGCCTGAAGCCGCCAAACCAGCCGACGCGAAGAGCCGTTTGACGGGCGACTGTCCAAAGCGTGGCGGCACAAGGCTGACCCACTCGGCACCGGAAAGTTCTTTGAGCGAGCGTGCGCCACGCAGGGCGTGACCTTTACGTGCGACGACGGCGAGCTCATGCGTGAACAGTGGCTTCAGCGTGAGCGTAGAGTCACCTTTGCGCTGCGGCCGCGGACCGACGCCGAAGTCGAGCGTGCCGTCTCTCACGAGCGGTGCGACATGCTGCGGAAAGCCCTCCACGATTCGCATTCGAATACGCGGGAACTGGATGCGAAAGGATGCCACCGCGTGGGGAACGACGAGCGCGCCTACTGTGGGCCCGACGCCGAAGCTCACGGATCCCTCAGTGGCCGCGCCCTTGGTGACTTCGTCCTGAGCCTTCTGCAGTTCCGCGTGTGCAGCGCGCACGCGTCCGAAGAAAGCGCGCCCGCAGTCGGTCAAAGTAATGCCCTGCGGCGTGCGCTGCAGGAGGTGGGCGCCCAGATCCGTTTCGAGTCTCCGCACGCTGCGAGTGATCGCTGGCTGCGAAACGCCCAGCGCCCGCGCCGCGCCGCGAATGCTGCCGCACTCGACCACCGCAAGAAAATCTTCGAGCTGTTTCAGGCGCAAGGGTGATACCCCAAAGGTTATCGCGAGTACGTCTCGAGCATCTTACCTGTAGAGGCTGAGCGATGCTCAACTGTGTACCACCTACAGCGCATTGGAGATGAAATGCGATTCGCAATGGCGGCCGCGAGCACCGCGCGCCGACGGCTCCTGGCAGTCCTGCTCGCCACAGTCAGTGTTACGCACGCGCTGGCGCAAAGCGCTTATCCCTCCCGGTCGATTCGAATCGTGGTTCCCAATTCAGCCGGCGGCACCGCCGATACGGTCGCTCGCCTGCTTGCGCAAGGGCTGACAGAACGTGTGGGCCGGCCGGTGCTGGTGGAAAACCGGCCCGGTGCAGGCACGATCATCGGAACGGAGATCGTCGCTCGGGCGCCTGCTGACGGACACACGCTGTTGATGAGCCCAAGCACGCTGGCCATCAATCCGGCGAGCTATAAGAAGCTGCCGTACGACGCGTTGCGCGACTTTGCGCCGATCTCCCAGATTGCTTCGGTTCCGAGTATCTTGGTCGTGCATCCTTCCGTACCGGCGAAATCAGTGAAGGAACTGATCGCGCTGGCAAAAGCACGTCCGGGCGAGCTTCTCTATGCCTCACCGGGGCATGGCACGATTCCGCACCTGACGATGGAGCTGTTCGCAAGCATGGCGAACATCCGCATGCTCCACGTGCCCTACAAAGGCGCCGCGCCGGCGCGGATCGACTTGATCGCGGGCAGAGTCGCCACGACGACCATCATCGCCTACGTACCTGACGGCAAGCTGCGCGCGCTCGGCGTCACGAGCGCGCACCGCAGCGCGGCGGCGCCGGACATTCCCACCATTGCCGAAGCGGGACTCCCCGGGTTCGAGCTGGTGCAATGGTATGGTCTGTTGGCCCCGGCCGGAACGGCTCGGGAAATCGTTGCTCGACTTCATAAAGACGCTGTCGCTGTCCTGCGCGCGGCCGACATAAGAGACCCACTGGCCAGGACCGGTGGCGACGTAGTGGCGAGCTCGCCCGATGAATTCGGGGCATTCCTGAAAGCAGAGACCGCCAAAATGGCAAACGCGGTGAAAGCGGCCGGTATCCAGCCGGAGTAGGGCCTTTCTTCGTTTCGGTGCCCCCCAGATCACGCGTTGCGTGCGCGAAACTGTGAGATCGCGCTTACGATCCTGTGCAGGAGGGCACGCCTAAATAGCGGCAAACAAACTGCCGCGTTGCGTCGCTTTGCGCTCCTGCCTGCGTATAGGCCTATGGGGCGGCACGGCAGCCCTGGACGCGCGTTACACAGTCGTGGCGCGCTTACGCATCGCTCGTGATTTGCATGCTTTCGGCGGCACGTCCATCACTTTCGCGACCTCGCGCGCGCATTCGATGAAATGCACAACTGGAGGACTCAGGGTTCGATCTTTCAGCTTCACGATGAAGGCCGGCGGTTGCGGCAGGCGCAAGCCGACGGGTAGTTCTTTGAGTGCGTAAAGGCCTGGATTGAAGCGCAAAATCGATACCGGCAGCACCGCAATGAAGGGGCCCTTCATAGTCAGAATGCTGCGCAAATGCACCGAGAACGTCGTGACGCTGATGTGGGGAGGCGGCAATCCGGCCGAGCGGAACGCGTCGATGACGGCTGCCCCGCCCGGTGTGTCGAAGGCGGGCGATATCAACCGCGCATCGATCAGATCGGCGACGCCGATCTTGCGTCGTCGCGCCCACGCGCTTTGCTCTGATGCAGCGAGGCAAATGCGATCGTAGAAAAGAACTTCGGCTTGGAGGTGCTCCGTGAGGTCTGCCTCGAAACGTTTCGGCAACAGCGTGAGTACGACATCGGCCTTTCGCTCGTGCAGTGCTGCAAATCCTTCCAGGTGGGCCGTCGTCTGGTGTACCTCTATGCTGACCTTCGGGTAACGCTGAGAAAAATGCTCGATCGCGGAAGGAAGAATCCCGGCCGCCATCGATTCCGAGCACGCGATTCGTACTTCGCCGCATTCGGGGTCGGTGAGCGACTCGATGTCTTTGATGCCTGACCTGAGCTCGTCGAAGGCAGCCAGACCGCGTCGCATCAAAACCACCCCATACATTGTCAGCTCGACGCCGCGCGGGGTGCGATCGAGCAGCGGTACCTCGAGCGCATGCTCGAGTGCGGCGATCGCCTGAGACACAGCGGACTGCGACATGCCCAGGTGGGCGCCCGCCTTGACCATGCTGCCGTACTGGCCGACGGCAAACAGGATATGCAAGTCACGCAGCCTCACACGTCGGCCGATGCGGCTGTCCCAGTCCAGAGGTTTAGCCATAAGTTTTTGCTAATGGGTCTATCTCTAAATAACGCTTCTCCTTTTAGCACCCGAAGGCCTATTCTTCAACACACGCAGCTTTGTGCGTAGCCGGAGGGGACCGCCATGCGTACCGCGAAATATTCGACGGCCATGTGGGCCGCCGGTGTCGTGATCGGCTTCATCGCAACTGCTACGTTTGCTGCGGAACCATGGCCACAACGAACAGTTCGCGTGATCGTTCCGTTTGGTAGTGGCAGCGCACCGGATATTGCCGCGCGTCTGTATGCGGAGCAATTGACCGCACGATGGAAGCGGGCCGTCATCGTAGAAAATCGGTCCGGCGCAGAAGGTCTTATTGGCGTCACTGCCTATGCCGGCATGCGCGACGAGCACGCGCTTCTATTCTCGCCGGCCGCACCGATCAGCGTCTTTCCGCTCACGCAGGAGAAGCTCGCCTATGATCCGTCACGCGATTTCGTGCCGATTTCTTGGGCCGTCGATACGTTCGGTGCGATTGCGGTGCCGGGATCGCTGAAAGTCGCGTCCCTCGCAGAACTCGTCGCGCTTGCACGTGCGCAGCCAGGCAAGCTCAACTGGACGGGTACCGGCGGCGCGTTCCCCACGCTCCTCGCGGGTTTCGCGACGACGGCCGGCCTCGACGTGGTTCAAGTCTCGTACAAAGAGCAGAGTCTCGCCATCCACGACGTGACTGGCGGACGCATCCAGATTCTGGCGACCACGCTCACGTCGGTCCTGCCTTTCGCGCAAGCAGGAAAAATCCGTTTACTGGCGGTCACGAACAAGAGACGCGCCCCGATTGCACCCGAGATCCCCACCGCGAGCGAGGTCGGACACCCCGAGCTCGAGTTCGAGGGAATGCTGGGTTTCTTCGGCTGGCGCGACATGCGATTGGGATTGCGCGATCGCATTTCAGCCGATATTCGTGGCGCCGCTGCGGACCCGGACCTCGTCGCGCGACTCGCCACGGCAGGACAGCTTGCCCACGCGAGCACTGCTGCCGAATTTACCGCTGCCATCGAAGAGCAGCGCGCCAGAATGGAAGCGCTCGTCCGGCTCATCATGAGACCGAAGCAGTGAGCGCACTCTCCACGCGATCATCGCGCGGCATATTGGAGCGACAGTGATGTTCTACGAACCGGACAAGGATGATCATGGGCTGCCGTTCAATCCATACAAATCGATCGTCATTCCGCGTCCGATCGGATGGATTTCCACGATCAGTCGCGATGGTATCGTAAATCTCGCCCCATACAGTCAATTCAACAATCTCGGTTACGACCCGCCATACGTAATGTTCTCTGCGAATTCATTTCCCGGCACCGGCCGTCGCAAGGACAGCGTCAGGAATGCGATGGACACGGGCGAGTTCGTGGTGAATATGGCGACGTACGAGCTGCGTGAATCGGTGAATATCACTTCGCAGTTTGTTGCGCCAGACGTGGACGAAGCAGCGCTTGCCGGTCTTCAAATGATTCCCTGCATGATCGTGAAGGCGCCGCGAGTCGCAGCATCGCCTGTGCATCTCGAGTGCAAGCTCCACTGCTCATTCGCGTTGCCCGGTAATGCTCACGATCAGGTGCATCACGTGGTCATAGGGCGCGTCGTCGGCGTGCACATTCGCGATGATGTTCTGACGGTGGAAGGAAAGCTCGACGTCGTGAAAATCCGACCGCTCGCGAGGCTTGGGTATTTCGATTACACGACGGTGGATTCGGTGTTCACGATGCCACCCTCCGGCCTATACATCGAGGCGCGCTTAGCGGGGCTGGAAGGACGGGTCACGAACGAAAGGTTCGCTGCGCCTCGTGCCAGCCTTTCTTCGGCGACCACCCGTATGCCTTAGCGCAGGCACCCCCCATGAGCATCGCGCGTTCACTGTCGCTGAGTCGGTCGGTTCGGAGGAAGGGCTCGACGGCCTGTTCGTAGTTGACGACTGCGAAGGCGCGGGTCCAGTCGGTGCCCCACAGGCAGCGGTCGAAACCCCAGGCATCGAATACGCGGGCGAGGGGGTCCCAGAGGTCCGGGAATGGATACGGTTCCCGCGACAACGTGCAGGCGCCGCTGACCTTGACCACCACGTTATGACGCTTTGCGAGGTCGAGCAGCTTCGGCAGGTCCACCCACGGCTGCGGCGGGGCGGGCGGCGTGCGCGGCTGCAGGAGCCCCAGATGGTCGATGATGAATCGTGTGTCGGGATGACGGTCGATCAGCGGCGCCACCGCGTCCAGGTTGCCGGCGCTCGAGAGGTTGACCGGGAAATCGTGCCGAAGGGCTGCGCGCGCGATGCGGTCAACGCCCGGGTCGCTCGAGTCGCGCCCCATTTCTTTCCTCATCATGATGCGAATGCCGACCGTGCCCGGCGTCTTCTTCCAGTCGGCGATCACATCGTCCACCGCCGGATCGTCGGGATCGACCGGCTTGACGAGCGCGAACCGCCCGGGATGCGCCCGTTGCACTTCGACCGCATAGCTGGCGTCGTAACCGTACATCGCGAACGGCGAGACGAAAATCGCGCCGTCGACACCCACCTTATCCATCGCCGCCACCATCTCGTCACCGGTGACGTGATCGGGCCAATTCGGGACGGTGCGCCAAGGCCGTCTCGGTGTGTTCGCCTCATAAGCGTGCACCTGGGAATCGATGATCGGCATCCGGACGCTCCTCTGCGCGTGTGATTTCGTTGGTGATTGCAGCAGTCAGAGTCTATCGCGTCCCATGAGATACTTCAGTTCGCGCAACGTTAACGTTAAGAGGAGTTTCATGCAGTTCGGATTGTTTGGCAGCGCCTCGGCAAAGCGAGGCAGTGGTGAGTTCGACAGCACGGAGGGCTACCACGACTTCATCGAATACAACGTCGAGGCCGAAGCACTGGGCTTTCGCGGCACGTTCTGCGTGGAGCACCATTTCACCGGCTACGGTCAGGTTTCCGCTACGCTGAACCTGCTGACCTGGTTGGGCGCTCGCACGAAAACACTGCGGCTCGGCACCGCCGTGATGGTGCTGCCCTGGCACAACCCGGTGCTGCTGGCGGAACAGGCGGCGACGCTCGATCTGTTGTCTCAAGGCCGATTGGATTTCGGTATCGGCACCGGCTACCGTTACAACGAATTCGTCGGCTTCAACCTCCCAATGGAGGAGGCGCGGGAGAAGTTCGAGGAAGCGATCGATGTCATCCTGAAGTCCTGGACATCGAACGAACCGTTTTCGCACAAGGGAAAATACTGGACCTTCAATAATATCGTCGTCGAGCCGCAGTCGTTTCGCAGACCGCATCCGGCAGTCTGGATGGGCGCCGGCAACGACCGCTCGATTCGCGATGTCGCGCGCCGCGGCTTCAATCTGCTTCTGGGCCAATACTCCTCGCCGGCCGATGTTGGTCGCAACATCGCGATCTTCCGCGACGCTGTGGAAGCGAAGGGCGAGCAATGGGACCCGATGCGCGTCGGCGTGACCCGCGCCTTCTTCGTGACCGACGATCCGCGCGAACGAGAGCAAGCGCTGGAACGACGGCTGGCCAACCGGCTACGACAACTGAAGCTCGCGACGACACCCGACGGCCGGGTGCTCGGCGGACCGGACCGCGCGGATGGTGATCCGGTCGAGATCAACCTGAACAGTGCGATGTACGGCACGCCGGATGAAATCGCGCGGAAGATCGAGGCACTTCGCGAGGCCGGCGCCGGCTATCTACTGATAAACGGCGGCGGGTCCGGGGGCGGCGAACGGGGTCGGCGGAGCCTCCGCCGCTTCGCGCGCGAAGTGATGCCGGTGTTCGTGCGGGCACCCGACGTGAGCGGCGGTGCTGATCAATTCAGCGGAGAGGCTTCGCGCTGATCTTTAACCCACTGTCAATAGTCCAGCGGTCCACATTGACAGAGGTATCGAAGAGAGTAGAAGTGCTCGTTGTAATCCTGACATCCACCGTCTCTTCCTTCAGCGGGGCCTGCCCGGACACCGGGTGGCCCATCATGTTAGCGGGCGGGCACCTCGGTAACCTTTCCACCGTTTAGCTTGCCGCATCCGCACGCATCGCGTCTGCGCATTGCGATGCTTCATCCACACGGGAGGGCAACATGAACCTACGCAAACTCTTCGTTACGGGTTCCATCAGCCTGTCACTCACGTCGGGGCTTACCGCCGCCCACGAAGCGGAAAAACTCGGCAACGTGAACTTTCCGATTTCCTGCAGTGCCGAGGCTCAGCCGGCGTTCAATCGTGCAGTCGCCATGCTGCACAACTTCTGGTTTCCACAGGCTCCGAACGCGTTTACCGAGATCGCCAAGGCCTACCCGGATTGCGCCATGGCCTATTGGGGAACTGCCATGAGCGCACGCACCAACCCGCTTCTGGGAAGTCAGCCGGCGGCGGCAATGCAGCGAGGCTGGGATGAGATCAATAAGGCGATGGCGACCGGCGCGAAGACCCAACGCGAGCGCGATTACATCGCCGCGCTGGCGGTTTACTACACGGATCTCGCGAAGGGGGACTATCCCGCGCGAGTACTGGCCTACGAAAAAGCCATGGAACAGCTCGCCGCGCGTTATCCCGACGATGACGAGGCCCAGATCTTCTACGCCCTCGCATTGAACGAAGGCATTACCGTTGCCCCGGCGGACAAGAATTACACGCGACACCTCAAAGCCGCCGCGATTGCCGAGAAAATCCTCGCGAAGAACGCAGGTCACCCCGGTGCGATCCACTACCTGATTCACAGCTACGACTTTCCGGCGCTCGCCAAGCGTGGCGTTCCGGCCGCGAAACAGTATGCTTCGGTAGCACCTTCAGCGCCCCACGCGCTGCACATGCCTTCGCACATCTACTCGATGCTCGGTATGTGGGAAGAATCCATCAAGTCGAATCAAGAGGCACTCGTTGTCTTTAAAGGCTACGTACACGCGATCGACTTCATGGTGTACGCGCACCTTCAGCTGGGGCAGGATCTCGAGGCCCAGCGTCTGGCGGAAACCAGCGCAGCTCTGCTCAAGTCGGGACCGGCAGTCGTGCGTACGCCCACCGGTGCCGTGTTCCCGAGCTACACCGCGTATGCCGCCATTCCCGCACGCATCGCAATTGAACGAAGCGCCTGGGCCGAGGCAGCGGCGCTTAAGCTCACGCCTACGGCTCCCGCCGCCGACGCGATTACCCATTTCACGCGTGCCATGGGATTTGCGAAGATGCGCGACACCGCGAATGCACGCAAGGAGATCAACGCCCTGCAGAAACTTCAGGCAGAGTTGTTGGCGCTCAAGGACCCTTATTGGGCGGAGCAGGTCGACATTCAGCACAAGGCGGCAATGGCGTGGGTTGCATACGCGGAAAACAACCACCCGGAAGCGTTGAAACTGATGCGGTCTGCGGCTGATGCCGAAGACGCCAGCGAAAAACACGTCGCTATGGAAAATCGCCTGTGGCCGATGCGAGAGTTACTCGCCGAGCTGCTGCTGGAGCTCAAGCAGCCTGGGCCGGCTCTCAGGGAATTCGAAAAGTCTCTTGCAGAATATCCCCATCGGATTCGCGCATTCGCCGGTGCGGCGAGGGCGGCTGAAGCGGCGGGTAATCGACCAAAGGCGGCTGAGTACTACAAAAAGCTGGTAGCGCTCACCGCAAAGGCTGATTCTGATAAGAAGGAAGTTCAGGAAGCGAAGGCGTTTCTCGCGACACGTTGAGCAACGGTGTTGATTGCTCAGACTCTGCGACGCGCGGCATCTTCCCCGCGGATCGCGCGCCACAGGCGCTCCGGCGTTGCCGGCATCTCGACGTGCTTCACACCATATTCGGATAGCGCGTCGACGATCGCATTGATGACGACGCCGAGCGCGGGCGTCGTACCGCCTTCTCCTGCGGGGCGGATGCCGAGCGGGTGCGTCGTGGAAGGCACTTCGCTGATGTGCGTGGTGACAGCCGGACAGAGATCCGCGCGCGGCATCGCGTAATCCATAAACGATCCCGAAAGAAGCTGGCCGCTGCCCGGGTCGTAGTAGCAGTGTTCGAGAAGCGCCTGGCCTACGCCCTGCGCGATCCCGCCGTGCGTCTGGCCATCGACGATGAGGGGATTCACCGCACGGCCGACGTCATCTACCGCGACGTACCGCACGATTTCGACGGCGCCGAGCTCCGGATCCACTTCGACCTCGCAGACGTGACTGCCGTAGGGAAAGCTTGCGTCATTGAACGTCTCATCCGATATCGCCGCCAGCGGACCGCGGAGGTCGATGGGCAGGTCGGTCAGGCGCTCAGCCGCAGCCGCGACCTCGAAGAGAGTGACCGACTTGGTGCTTCCATCGGTGTGAAAGCGGCCATGCTCGAGGCGAACGGTGCTTGGATCGCTCTCCAGCAGACGCGCCGCAATGCGTGAAGCCTTCGCGACGATCTGCTGCGCGCACTTCCAGATCACAACGCTGCCCATGCGCATCCCGCGGCCGGAATGGGTGCCGCCGCCGATCTTCACGATGTCGGTATCGCCAACGATGAGCCGTACATTCTCGATCGGCACGCCCAGCCATTCGTTCAGCAATTGCGCAAAGCTCGTCTCGTGGCCCTGGCCGTTCGAGACGATTCCGATGACGAGGTCTACGCGGCCTTCAGGATGCACGGTGACTTCGGCCCGCTCGCGCGGAACGCCCGTTGCGGTGTCGACGTAGTTGGCGACGCCAATGCCGCGGCGTTTCGCGTGTTTGCGCGCCTCCGCCTGACGGGCAGCGAAGCCCATCCAGTCGCCGAGCTCGAGCGCTTTCCGCATCGCCGCGTGGTAATCGCCGCTGTCGTAGATCATGCCGAAAGCGTTCGTATAGGGCAGCTCCGCCTGGGTCAACAGGTTTCGGCGCCTGAGCTCGAGCCGATCGAAGTTGAATTCCCGGGCGGCTATGTCGATGAGGCGCTCCATGACGAACATCACTTCCGGCCGGCCCGCGCTCCGGTAGGGCCGAGTGGGCGCCGTGTTGGAGAACACCGCACGGGCGCGGAAGTGCGCGGCCGGAACGCGGTAGATGCTCGACATGATCTCCACGCCTTTCTGCAATGGCTGGAAATTCACAGCGTGCGCGCCGATGTTGCTGATATTCGAGCCGCGCATCGCAAGAAAATTGCCGCCGGCGTCGAGCGCGAGCTCGGCTGTCACCGCCAGATCCCGGCCCTGGTAGTCGCTCAGGAATGCTTCGCTGCGCTCGCACGTCCACTTGACCGGACGGCCTAGACGTCTCGCCGCCCATGCGACCAACGCGAATTCCGGATAGATCATGCCGCGCGTGCCGAAATTGCCGCCGATGTCACGCATGAGCACCCGCACATTCTGCGCCGGAACATCGAGCATCGCTGCGAGATCGTTCTTCAGGCGCACGGCACCGCCGCTGCCCGCGTGCAATGTGTATCGCTGCGTTGCGGGGTCGTATTCGGCTACGGCGGCGCGCGGTTCCATCGGGACGCCAGTCACCCGCTGCACCCATGTCTCGAACTTCGCAATGTGTCTGGCGCGCGCGAATGCCGCGGCGGTCGCCTCCGCATCGCCCATGTCACCATCGAGGCACACGTTCGATGACGCTTCGTCCCACACGCGCGGCGCTTCCGCTTCGGTGGCCGCACCCGTGTCAGTGACGGCCGCGAGGATGTCGTACCCAACCTGCACGAGCTCCGCTCCGTCTTTCGCTGCCGCGATGCTCTCGGCAACGACCATCGCTATCGCTTCACCGACAAATCGCGCCTTGTCATGCGTAAGCGGGTAATGGAGCGGCATGAAGACCGGCGATCCGTTTTTGTTCTTGAGTGGCCTTTCGGCCGGATGGAACGAATAGGGCTGGTGCGGAAGCGGCTTCAGCCGATCTGCGAGCCAGTCGCGGCCCGTGAGCACCGCGAGCACACCAGGACTCGCGAGCGCTTTCTGAATGTCGATCCCGACGATGCGCGCGTGTGCGTGCGGCGAACGGACCATGGCCGCGAAGACCTGCTGCGGAAGGTTGACGTCGTCGCTGAAACAGCCTTTTCCCGTGATGAGACGCAGGTCCTCCCTGCGCGGGACCGGCTCGCCTATGCGGGCATTTCGAGGAGTCGGCATTGTTTTGGATGTATCTCGCGTGCAGCATAGGCTAAGCTGCCTTACGATCGAGAGCAACCGGCTTCAGGCATAACAAGGAGGGCGATGAAAAGGGGTCACGTACGGTTCGGCTTCGTGTTGTTGTTCGTTTTGTCGGTCGTTGTGAGCGTGCAGTCGCGCGCGGGCGCTCAGGCCTGGCCGACGAAACCCGTGCGCGTAATCGTGCCGATCACCGCCGGCAGCGCCACTGACATCATCGCGCGCATCGTGTCCGAACGCGTCGCGGCTCAGCTTGGGCAGAACTTCGTCGTCGACAATCGGCCGGGCGCGACCGGCACCATTGGCATCTCCGCCGCCGCCAAAGCAGAGGCCGACGGTTACACGGCGCTGGTGCAGTCATCCTCTTTCACCGTCGTCCCGATCACGTACTCCAGGCTCGATTACGACACCGTACGTGACTTCATCGGCATCACGCCGCTCGGCAACGTGCCGAACATTCTCGTGATCTCGCCTTCGAAGGGGATCCGATCCGTCAAGGACCTGATTGCAGCGGCCAAGGCGAAGCCCGGCTCGATCACGTATGCGTCGATCGGGACCGGCAGCGCAACGCAGCTCAGCGCGGAACGCTTCCGACTCGGCGCGGCTTTTGATGGCGTTCACGTGCCATTCAAGGGGACGCCTGAAGCGCTCAACGATGTCATCACCGGCCGTGTCGATTTTTACTTCTGCCCGGTCATCTCTGTAGTGCAGTTCATCAAGGAGGGCAAGCTGCTCGCGCTCGCGACGGGCAGCACGAAACGGTCCTCCGCTCTGCCGGATGTTCCCACGACGCTTGAAGTCGGCATTCCGAACTCCGACTACAACTTCTGGATCGGCATGATGATACGGTCCAAGACCCCTCGCCACGTCGTGTCGAAGCTTCACGAGAACACGGTCAAAGCACTGCAGGCGCCGGACACGAAGGAGCGGTTGGGCAAGCTCGGCGCCGAACCTATGATCATGACCCCCGCGGAGTTCAACGACTACATCAAGGCCGAGATCGCCGCCAACGCCAAGCTCATCAAGGCGGCGGGAATCCCGGTGAACTGACGCTACGGCGGCGATAAGGGCCAACGGTACGGAGCCTGCTACTCGCTGATAGCACGGTTGCGTGCTTCGAGAGTGGGGGGTCCCTATGCAAATCACCGCTGCCTCAGATTCGTCCTGGCACAATCAGTTACAGACCAAGTGGGGCGTTCCTTTTGACGTGGCCATCCAAAGCGTGGACGGCGCGCCCATCGCGTCTTCTTTACCAACGTGGTTTTTCGTTCACGGCTTCAACAGTGAACCAGGCAGTCTTTTGAACCTGATTACCGCAGTGGAGCAGCAATTAGAGACACTGCCGGGCTATGGCCCCTTTCAGATACTGACTCTGGATTGGAGCGGCGGCGCACGGAATCTCCTGACGGTCGAGGATGTCATTCCCCGTGTGGCGGAGTGGGCGGCCAATCAGTTGAGGAGCCATGAATTCAGTGGAAGCTCGCTCAACCTGATCGGCCACAGTTTTGGCAGCTATGTAGCAGACGAGATAGCGGAATTTCTTTCTAAAGTGAATTCCATGTTGGCGCTGGACCCGGCTGAGGAAATTCCTCTCGTTGGCAGCTACGACGCTACTGACTCTGTCAATTTCGCTCAGCACTCGAGGTGGTCATGGTCGTTAATTGATGGCGCGGAACTGAATTTCAACAATGCAACGACAGCAGCAACGGCACGTGAAGCGTTCGTTCTCGAGGGCGTGGGGTCCTTCGATCCGTTCACGAGCCAT
>Ga0075421_100002687_pt1 | contig 21211 bp, 22 predicted proteins | sample SoiMetdeltSBSDD5_FD_75292 | JGI IMG/M metagenome (GOLD analysis project Ga0075421, IMG submission 75292) | Bulk soil microbial communities from a Populus tree surrounding site in Tennessee, USA - Soil MetaG P. deltoides SBSDD5 | ecosystem: Environmental > Terrestrial > Soil > Tree plantation... | reverse complement strand
TCACCGTCTCGCCCGGCCCCGGCAGCACAGGCGCGTTGACCACCAGATCCATGTTGGCGCTGCCGACCACCACGATCCTGCCCATCATCGGTCCACCATCCTCATTGTCCGGTCGGCCAGTTCGGTGAAGGTAACCCCGTCAAAGCCGGCGATGCTGCTGTGAAGCACGCCGCGCAACGGCTTCGCCCAATAGGGAGGGATCGTCGATACGCCTTGCAGCGCACCGGCTATCGAGCCGACCGTCGCCCCGTTGGAGTCGGTGTCCCATCCCCCGCTCACCACCGCGCAGATCGAGCGCACGAAATCTCCACGCCCATAAGCCAGCGCCGCCGCGACGAGGGCGGCGTTGTTGCGCACGTGCACCCAGTGCAGCGCACCGTGCCGCTCATAGAGGGCGTCCACCACGCGCTCCCAATCGCCTTGCGCCGCAAGGGCCCGCGCCTCCCGCACCGCCGCGCCCAGCCGCGAGCCGGGCGGCAGCACCGACTCGCCCACGTCGAGCACCTCGTCCACGGTGGACACCAACGGCGCGGCGGACGTCATGGCAGCCACCCAGGCCGCGCCGTTGATGCCATCCCCGAGATGGCTGACGGCGGCGTCCCGCCGCGCCATCCCGGCGGCCTCACTGGGCCGGCCGGGATTGACCCAGCCATAGACATCGGCCCTTATCTGCGCCCCGATCCATTCCCGGAAGGGATTGTGCTTCCTGGCACTTTCCGGGGGTACCCATCCCAGCAGCAGGTTGCGGTAAGCGACGCGTTCGGCCGTGAACACCCTCCCCGCCGGGAGCCAGTCAAGCCAGGCCTGCGCCACGTCCTCGCTGGTGAACTCCCGCCCGTAGGTCTCCAGGATCCGCAGGGCCAGCAGCGCGAAGTTGAGGTCGTCGTCCTCCGGCATGCCGTCGATGTTCTCCTCCAGCGAGGTGGGCGCGCTGCGCCTGTTCCACGGCCACCTCGCACCGACTTGTTCAGGCAACCCCACCGCCGTGAAATACCTGTCCAGCGGCCACCGGCCCGTGGACTGCAGGATCTCCCGTATGCCCTCGCGCGGGATCTTCTCCACCGGCTTGCCCAGCAGGCACCCCACGGCGCGCCCCACCCACGCCCCCTCCACGCGATCCCGCTCGGGCGTCCCCGATATCGCCCTCAGGTCAGGCAGCGGCGGCAGCGGTTCGTCGGGGATGAGAGCGTCGCATTCGTCGAGCAGCTCCAGGGCGAGTGGCCGCAGCGCCGGGTCGCCGCCGGCCGAGGCTGGCGTCACCGGCCCGCCCGCCGCGATCCACCGCCGCGCGATGGAGCTGACATCGAGCGCTTCATCGCGGCACGAGGCGAGCTGGTGCGGCAGCAGATCCTCGGGCAGCACCCATGTCAGCCTCATGGCTTCGCCCTCAACCTCGGTCGCATGCCCCCTTTGCTCTGCACCCAAAGACGCAACATGGCCTCCGGTTGCGGCTTTGGGTGCAGAGCAAAGGGCCAAAAACTCATGGCAGCAGCCCCTCGAAACGAGCGGCACGCGCCGCGAAGCGATCCCGGTCGCGCTCGAAGATCTCGGCGGCGACCCCGGCGAGGACGCGTCCGGGCCACTGAAGGTCCAAGCGTGACGCCTCCGAGACGGCCGACGCCCAGGCTGCGGGGACCACCGATGCGCCCGCCAGCGCACCGGAGATCGCACCGGCCATGGTGGCCGTCGAGTCGGCATCGCGCCCATAGTTGGTCGCCCCGAGCACGGAGTCCACATAGGAGCCACGCGCGACCACGAGCATGCCCAAGGCGACCGGCAGCTCCTCGATCGAGTGCAGCCTGCTGGGCCTTCGCGCGCCCAGGCCCGGGCTGCGGTACTCTTCGCCGACCGTGTCGAATGGTGAAACAGCTTCGCGCAAAGGCGCTATCGCCTCACGCCAATTGTCAAAACGTTTCGCGGCAACGGTAACCGCCTCGATGGCGGCGCGGGTGCCGTCGCGAGCGAGCGAGAGGCACGCGGCGACGACATCCTCGACCGTCGCGCCGGGCGCCATGGCCGTGGCGACGGCGGCCGCGAACACGGCCGCCGCCTCCCGGCCGTAGCTGTGCTGGTGCGCCCCGGCGATCTCGACCGCCTCGGCATAGGCGCCGGCCGGGTCACCCGCGTTCACGATGCCCACCGGCGCCATGTACATCGCCGCGCCGCAGTTGCAGATGTTGCCCACGCCCGCCTCGCGCGGGTCGGCGTGGGCGTGGTACAGCCTGGTCACCAGCCACCGCTCGGCGGCGGCGAGGCGGTGGAACACCACCGCCTCCCGCTCCATATCGGGGATGTAGACCACCTGCTCGATCAGGTCCGGCACCAGTGTCTCCGCCACGTCGAAGGCGTCAAGGTGATCGCGTTTCTTCGCGTACACCCTCACCAACGCGTGAGTGAGCAAAGTGTCGTCGGTGATGTGGCCGTCGCCCTTGTGATAGGGCGCCATCGGGCGGCCGGTGGCCCAGTTCTCGTGGAACGGGGGCACCACGCCGGTGACCCAGCCGCCGTAGCGGGCCCGGATCTCGTGCGGCAGGGCCGTCTCGGTGGCGCCACCGAGGGCGTCACCGACCGCGGCACCGACCAGACACCCGATCGACCTGTCGAGCAGCGCGGACATTACTTCAGGACCTGCTTCCCGCCGTCGGTCAGCTGCGCCGCGAGCTGATCAAGCGTGATCTTGTTGGCGAAGAACTGCTGAAGGGCGGGAGTGGCGTACTTCGTCTTCCACTCCGGGTACCCGTCGACCTTCTGGAAGGCTGACACGGTCAGGTCGGCCGCGCTGTCAGCGGCGACGTCCCAGCCCTGCTTGCCCTGAGTGATCTTCACCAGCTCCTCGTTGGCCTTCTTGCCTGTCGGCACGAGCCAGTCGCCCTTGGCGAGCGTGGCCATGTTGGTGGGGTTGAGGAAGTACTCGAGGAACTGCATCGCCTGCTTCTTGGCCTTCGAATCCTCCGAAATGGACAGTGTCTGCGGGTTGGCCGCCTGGTTCGCCGAGGTCCCCTTCACCGGCGGGATCGTCACCCACTCGAAGCCCGCCGGTGCCTGCTCCACCATCTGCTGGCGCAGCGAGACCGAGCCGGGCAGCATGGCGTACTTGCCGGCGAAAAAGCCGGGCAGGCTGTCGGCGCCGCTCATGCCCAGCGCCGCCGGGGAGGCCGACTTGGACGTGTAGATCATGTCGTGGATGCGCTGGGGCACCTGCTTCTCGGCGTCGCCCACCTTGACGACGGTCTTGCCGCCCTCGGGATAGAAGAACTTGCCGTCGAAGTTGGGGGACAGGTTCATGACGCGGTTGGTCGGGGACTTCAGCGCCCAGGCCACGCCAAACGTTTCCCCAACAGTCAATCGCTTGGCGTTGGCCTGGAACTCGTCCCAGGTCCAACCGCCCGTGGCCGGCGGCACCGCGATCCCGGCGGTGTCGAGCAGCTTCTTGTTGGCGATCACCACCTGCGACTCGAGCAGGAAGGGTAGCCCCGTGATCTTGCCGTCGAAGGTGACCGTGTCCCAGATCCCTTGGCTTATCTCACCCTTCAATTCCTTGGACATGAGCGAGGAAAGGTCGGCGAGGTAGCCCTGCTTGCTGAACTCGCCGATCGCGGCGGACTCGTACTGGAAGATGTCCGGCGCGTCCTTGCCCTCGAACGACGTGAGCAGCTGGTCGTGGACCGAGTTCCAGTCGCCCTGGACGTACTCGATCTGGATGTTGGGGTGCTCGGCGTTCCACTTGGCCACCAGGTCCTTGTTGGCCTGGAGTGACTCCTTTTGCCACGCAAGGGAAAGGAAACGCAGCTTTACCGGGCCGGTGGTCTCCTCGTCGGTATCGCCCTTTCCGCCGCAAGCGGCCAGGGCGCCTAAACCGACGACGAGCGCCGTCGTGACGACGGCGAGTCGACGGAACATAATTGAACCTCCTTGTGAAGGGGAACTGGCTGACGCCGCGTGAGCGGCGGCGTCAGCCTTTTACGGCTCCGGCTAGCGACCCTGAGGACAGCCGGCGTTGCATGAAGGCGAAGAAGACGAGGCTGGGGATGGTGGCCAGCAGGGAGCCTGCCGCCAGCGGCCCGAGCCGGGCGGTGCCCTCGATCCCGACGAAGCGCGCCAGTGTGACCGGCAGGGTCGCCAGCTCCGGGCTCTTGAGCAGGACGAGGGCGAAGAAAAACTCATTCCAGGCGGAGATGAAGGCGAACAGGGCGGTCGCGACCACGCCTGGAGCCAGCAGCGGCAACACGACTTTCTTGAGAATTTGGAGCCGCGAGGCGCCGTCGACCGATGCCGCCTCCTCGAGCTCGCGCGGGATGCCGCGGACGAAGCCCTGCAGCATCCACAGCGCGAACGGCAGGGCCCACACCACATAGATCATGATCAACCCCATGTGGGTGTTGGCGAGGCCCGCCTCCCGTAGCACCAGGAAGATCGGGATGATCAGCAATACGAACGGGAACAGTTGCGACAGCAGCACCCAGCCCAGGGCGAGCGTGCCGATGCGGGTTTTGAAGCGCGCCAGCGCATAGGAGGCCGGAAGCGCCACGAGCACGGTCAGCACGGCCGAGGCGAGCGAGACCTGGAGGCTGTTGAACGCCGCCCGCCCGATCTCCTGCTCGCTGAACGCCTGGACGTAGTTGTTGATTGTGGGCGCGTCCGGGATCAGGCTGGGGTGCAGCTTGACCAGCTCGCGCGGCGGCTTGATGGAGGTCGACAGCATCCACACCAGCGGGAAGCCAAGGAAGAGCACATAACCGGCAAGGGCGAGGTATTGGAGGAACCGTTTCATGCGTTGGCCTCCCTCAGCCTGCGCCTCAGATAGATCGCGAGGAGGGCGACGATGATGAGCACCATCACATTGCCCAGCGCCGCCGCGTAACCATAGTTGCCGTAACGGAAGGCCTCCTCGTAGGCGAAGAGCATGGGCAGCATCGTCTTTCCGCCCGGCCCGCCCTGCGTGAGCACGTAGACAAGGCCGAAGGAGTTGAAGTTCCAGATGAAGTCGAGGGAGGTGATGGCGATGATGACCGGCATGAGGCCGGGAATGGTGATGTTGCGGAACCTTTGCCAGGCGCTGGCGCCGTCGACTGACGCCGCCTCGTGGAGTTCCTTTGCCACGCCTTGCAGTCCGGCCAGCAGCACGACGGTGGTCTGCGGCATACCGGCCCAGACGCCCACGATGATGACGGCGGGCAGAGCCGTGGTGAAGTCTCCCAACCAGTTGGTGCGCAAGGCATCCGCACCTGCGCGGTGGAGCGCCTCGTTGAGCAGCCCCGCGTCCGGGTGGTAGACCAGCCGCCAGAGGATGCCCACCACCACAGGCGGCATCGCCCACGGCACGAGCGCCAGAACCCTTGCCAGCCCACGGAAACGCAGGTTCTCGTTGAGCAGCAGCGCCAGCCCCAACGCGAGCAGGAACTGCAGGACCGTCACGCCGAAGGCCCACGCCAGCCCGACGCGGAACGACCCCCAGAAAAGGTCGTCCTTGAGCAGCTCCTGGTAGTTCTCAAGGCCGGTGAAGTGGGTTTCGACCCTTCGGCCCGCCCGTGCGTCGGTGAATCCCAGATACATTCCGCGTAGTAAGGGAAAAACCGACAAAGCTGCGATGGGTACCAGCGAAGGCAGCAGCAAGAGGTAAACGGTGCCCTTGTCCATCCTTCTCATGGGCGCTCCCCTTCGCTTTCACTGGAGCCGCGCACCACAAGTCTTGGTGAGACCGTTTCCCGTTGCGCCCCACGGGAAGGATCTTTGATCCGGTCCAGCAACAGCTCGGCCGCCCGCTTCCCGCGCGCGCTGGAGCCGAGCGAGACGCTGGAGATCTGCGGGTAGGACATACGGGCGAGCTCGGTGTCGTCCATGCCGACCAGCGCCACGTCCTGCGGCACCCTGAGTCCTTTTACCAGCAGGGCGTGCAGTGCCCCGACCGCGATCAGGTCGTTGGCGGCCACTATGGCATCAGGGGTTGTTTTTCGAAGCAGGCGTTCGGTCGCCTCCCGCCCCGCCTGGTACTGGAAGTCGCCGATCTCGATCAGCTCCTCGTCCACGGCTATGCCGTGGTTGGCAAGCGCCGCCCGGTACCCGCCGTCGCGGGCGGCGCCGGGCACGGTGTCGAGCGGGCCGTTGAGGAAGGCGATGCGCCGCCTGCCTTGCGCCACAAGGTGTTGCACGGCGAGCGCGATGCCGGTGCGGGAGTCGGTGCGCACGTTGTCGATGGGTACCTCGTCTGGCAGCTGGCCGATCACGACGACCGGGGCGGGGCTGGCCGTCATCGCCTCGATGTGGGCATCGGTCACCCGGATCGGAGAAATGATCATGCCGTCGACGTAGCGGTGGGCCAGGCGCCTGAGGATGCTCGTCTCCTGGCCGACCTGACCGCCGGTGGCGTGCACGACAAGCTGCCGCCCGCTTGCGGCGACGACGGACTCGATGGCACGCATCATCTCGACGTAGACCGGGTTGCCGATGTCCTCGACCGCCAGCGCGATCAGGTCGGTGCGCTGGGATTGGAGCGAGCGGGCTATGGCGTTGGGGACGTAACCGACTGTCCGCGCGGCGTCCTGCACCTTGCGGACCGTCTCCGCGCTGCCGCCCAGGCCGTTGAGCACCCGTGACGCGGAGGCTATGGATACGCCGGCGAGGGCCGCGACCGTGTGCACGGTCGGCCTTTCGCCAGCTCGTAAACGTTTACGATCCACGATGCGTCACTCCGGGGGCTGAGTTGTAAACGTTTCCGGAGTCTGCACCCGTAAGGTCCACCGCGTCAAGAGTCTGTTACAAAACCGTTTCCGCATGGACGTGTATCGCTTCGGCCATGGCGCATGCTGTTGTTATCGGGGCCAGCATCGTGGGGCTAAGCGCCGCCAAGGCTTTGGCCGGCAAGTTCGACCAGGTTACGGTCCTCGACCGGGACAGCCTTCCTTCCGAAAGCTCCTCCAGCCAACGGCCGAGCGGAATCTTGAGCTGATGCCCAAGGGATCGGTAGATTTCCAGAGCCTCCCGCCATGAAGCCAACGCCGCCGGTAGGTCGGCTGCGGCTTCGTGGCAGGAGGCGAGTATGTCCAGCGGGCGGCGCGAACCTGGGCTGGTGGCCGTACTGCGGGTCGTCGAGCGCCGTGCGCAGGTGCCGCACGGCCGCACCGCAATCGCCTATCCCGACTAAGAGGCCGCCAAGGTTGACGTGCAGGGCGGCGACGAGGGTGGGTCATTCGCAGAAGACGTGGACCTCGGTTTCGTCGCTCTGGACCTCGACGGTCATTTCGCCGAGGTGATCGACGAGCTCGTCGATGTCTTCGGGCTTGAGCTTGGTCAGGTCGATCGGCATGCCGGAGCGTTGCAGTTCGTCGCTGGCCTGGTCGAGTGCTTTCGGCGGGATGAGGCTGGCGAGTTTTACGCCGGCGCGTAGGAGTTGGATGGGGATGCGGACGTTGACATGGGCTTGTTCGTCTTTTTCGCGCGAGTCAACCAGGACGCGTAGATACTTGGGTTTCTTGAGTTTGGGTTCTGGGCTGGCCAGGTTTTGGGTGGGGGTGTCGTCGAGGGCGGCGATGAGGCGTTCGGCTTCGTCGACGGTGAGTTTGCCTTCGGCGACCATTTCGAGGATCTGCTTGCGCTGCTCGTTCATGTTTGCCTCCTAGACGAGTTGGACCATGACGGTGGAGTGGCCTTGCTTGATGTCGATGTGTAGGCCGCCGAGTCCGGACAGCATCTGCGTGGCGGCGGTGAGGGCGCGGATGGGGTTGATGCGGTAGCGCGCGCAGGCGACGACTCCGGCGATGATGATCAGGAACAGAAGCGGTGTGAGGATGAGGTAGATCGGTAGCAGGGGGATCCATAGGCGGAAGTGTTTGTCTGGTCTGCTTTGGACGCGGACGGTGGCGATTTGCGGGATCATGTCGGCTCCTCCAGACGGCGTAGTGCCTCGTCGGCGGTGATGTCGCCGCGCCGTAGCCGGTCGATGATGTCGGCTCGGGATTCGGCCCGGGTGGGTCCGGGGTTGGTGTCGACGAAGTCGAGGTTTTGGGCGATGCGGTTGAGCCTTGATTTGATCGTGGGGTAGCTGACCCCGAAGATGCGTTCCATTTCTTTGATGGAGCCGTGGCAGCGGATGAACGCTGTGACGAAGACCTGGTCCTCTACGCCGAGTTGGGCGAGTTGGGGTAGGTCGAACTCGCCTTCGATGGCGATGTCTCCTTCCAGGCGGACGCGTTCGACGATGAAGCGTCGGCCTTTGGTGAGGTTGGTCAGTTCTTGCCAGTCCATCGATCCTCCATCTCAGTAAGTTAATTTGTACCTTGATTTTCTTAAGATTTCAAGCCACAACTTTTTGATTTTTTGGATCCAGTGCGTGAGGGGTGCGCGCCGACGGCGAAGTCTCGTTCGCCGTTGACCGCGCTGAGATGTTCGGCTTGTTCGGCTACACCAGAGCGAGCGAGACACCGTGGCTCTACGAGATCGCGGACTTAACTGGGCCGGCCTCGGGTGCGCCCCTGGATCCTGCTGGTCGTCTACTACGGGCTGCGTGGGCTGTCCCTGCTCACCGTGCACACCCTGCTCGGACCATCAGTGCAACCACCCATGTGGATCTTCAGCGTCTTCCACGGCCTGGACTGAGTGACCACCGTCCCACCCACCGTCGCGCTGTGCCGCGAGCACTTCGGCCCACACCGCACCACCGCCGTCCTCGGCTGGGTCTTCGCCGCCCGCATGATCGGCGCCGGGGCAGGAGCCTTGGCCGCAGGCCCGGCCCGGCAAAGCTCCGGCAGCTACCAGACAGCCTGGATCACCGCCGCCAGTGCGACCAGGATGTCCCTGCTGCTGCTCGATGTCGATCTCGTTGACCTGTGCTCTTTCATCCGGACACCCTAGGCGGTGCCGACATGACACCCTACTGAGCCAAGATGGCTTGCTCAGGTGCCATGTGTGTGCCATGATGGCACGATGGACTTGACCTCGTATGTGAGCAACCTCGGACGTGAGTTCGCCACGCTTGCCGAAGCCGGCGGTGAGGAGGCGCGTGCGCTGGTCGAGCGCCTGACCGGGTCGCTCGAGTCGGCGATCCGGATGACGCTGCTGGACGCGCTGTCGGCCGCAGCCGACGAGATCACCCGGGACCTGGCTCCGGGTTCGGTGGAGCTGCGCCTGCGCGGACGCGATCCGAACTTCGTCGTGACCTTGCCACCCGCCGAGGCGCTCGAGTTCGCGGCCGAGGACGCTGCGGCGACGGTCGAAGGCGCGCCGGACAGCGATCTGCTGCTCGCCGAGGACGGCCCCGCCGCCCGGATCAACGTACGCCTGCCCGAGCAGCTCAAGGCCGCGATCGAGGAGGTCGCGGCCAAGGAGGGGCGCTCGGTCAACGCCTGGCTGGTCCGAGCGGCGGCCGCCGCCTTGCAGCGGTCCGATCGCAATCAACGCCCCGAGCTCCGCGACAGCGGCAAACGAACCAAGCAGCGCTTCACCGGCTGGGTGCGCTAACCGCACCGCTTTCCTCACACCGCGTCCCTGACCTGCGGGGCGACTCACCTACCCATGATGCGGAGACCACCATGCCAAAGTATGAGACGCCCGAACCGATCTCCGTCACGCTCGAACTCGGCGTCGGCGACGTGCGGATCGCCGCGAGCGACCGAACCGACACCGTCGTCGAGGTCCGCCCGAGCGACGAAGCCGACGAGTCCGACGTCAAAGCCGCCCAGCAGGTCCGCGTCGACTACACCAACGGCATGCTGCGGATCACCGGTCCAAAGCGCGCTTTCGACTTCTCCCGCAAGACCAGGTCGGTCGACGTGTCCATCGAACTGCCCAGCGGTTCCCAGGTGTCCGCCGACACACTGATGGGCGACTTCCGCAGCGCCGGCCGGCTCGGCGAGAGCCGGATCAAGACCTCCGCCGGCAACGCCTGGCTCGAACGAACCGGCCCGCTGCGCCTGCACACGGGCGCCGGTCACCTCAACGTGGACGGCGTCGCGGGCAACGCCGAGATCTCCACCGGCTCCGGCAAGGTCCGGGTCGGCAAGATCGAGGGCACCGCGGTCGTCAAGAGCTCCAACGGCGACATCATGATCGACGCGGTCACCGGCGACGTGCGGGTGCGCACGGCAAACGGCGAGATCTCCATCGACCGGGCCGGCGCCGGTGTTGACGCGAAGACGTCCAACGGCAGCATCCGCCTCGGCGAGATCGTCCGCGGCTCGGTCGCCCTCGGGACCCCCGCGGGCAACCTGGACATCGGCATCGCCGAGGGCACCGCCGCCTGGCTACAGGTGAACACCGGATTCGGGCACATGCGCAACCTGCTGGACAACACCACGCGGCCCGAAGACGCCGACCAGACCGTCGAGGTACGCGGCCGCACCTCCTACGGCGACATCACCATCCACCGCTCCTGATCCGCTTGCCTCACATGAAAGGGAATCGCATGTGTTCGAGTGGCAACTTGCACCCTCGGTTTGTGTTGCACGGCTCTAACGACCCGCTATTTGAGAAAAGGGACGATTCACAGTGACTGACATGGCGATTCAGGTGGAGGGCTTGCGGAAGTCTTTCACGGGGGTGGACGTATTGAAAGGCGTTGATTTCGAGGTGCGGCGCGGCGAGATTTTCGCGTTGCTCGGCTCGAACGGCGCCGGCAAGACAACCACCATCAAGACTTGCTCGACGCTGATCAAACCTGACAGCGGCACAGCGTGCGGGTGCGCGGTTTGGACGTGGTACGCCAACCAGACAAGGTGCGCGAGACTATCAGCCTGACGGGCCAGTTCGCCGCCGTGGACGGGATGCTCACGGGGCGAGAGAACCTCGTGCTGATCGCCAAACTCCGCAGTGTCGCCGATCCGAAGAAGACCGCCGACAACCTGCTCGAACGTTTCGGACTGAGTAGCGCGGCTGATCGCCGGGCCGACACTTACTCGGGCGGCATGACACGCCGACTCGACATCGCGATGAGCCTGGTCGGCACACCTGCCGTGATCTTCCTGGACGAGCCGACGACCGGGCTGGACCCGGAAGGACGGCTCGACGTGTGGAGAACGGTCAAGGAACTCGCCGACGGCGGCACCACCATCCTGCTGACCACTCAGCACCTGGAGGAAGCCGAGCACCTCGCCGACCGGATCGCGATCCTGCACGGCGGACGGATCATCGCCAACGGGACGCTCACCGACCTCAAGAAGCTGTTCCCGCCCACGAAGGTCGAATACATCGAGAAACAGCCATCCCTGGAAGAGATCTTCCTCGCCATCGTCGGCGAGAGGAAGGGCGAGTAAATGAAAGCATTACGCGACACGAGCGTGCTGTTCGGACGGTCCATGCGCCACATCCTGCGCAGCCCGGACACGATCATCACAGTGACGATCACGCCGGTCATGCTCATGCTGCTGTTCGTCTATGTATTCGGCGGCGCGATCCAGGCGGGCACGGACAACTATGTGAACTATCTGCTGCCAGGCATCCTTCTGATCGCCATCGCCAGCGGCACCTCGTACACCGCATTTCGACTGTTCACGGACGTGCAGAAAGGACTCTTTTCACGATTCCACTCCATGCCCATCGCCCGCTCGTCGCTGCTGTGGGGGCACGTGTTGACCTCGCTGGTGTCCAATGCGATCTCGGTCGCTGTGATCATTCTCATCGCCCTCGTCATGGGCTTCCGGTCAAGTGCGGGAGTGTTGGCCTGGCTTGCGGCCACGGGCATACTCGCGCTGTTCACCCTGGCGCTGACCTGGCTCGCGGTCATCCCGGGATTGACCGCGAAATCTATCGACGGCGCGAGCGCATTCGCTTACCCGCTGATATTTCTGCCGTTCATCAGTTCCGCGTTCGTCCCAACCGACACCATGCCGACCCCGGTTCGCGCCTTCGCGGAGAACCAGCCCGTCACCTCCATCGTGGAGACGCTGCAATCCCTGCTGCACGCCCAACCCGTCGGCAACGAAATATGGGTCGCCCTGGCATGGTGCGCGAGCATCACGATCATCGCCTACCTCCTCGCCATGAGAGTCTACAAACGGGTCGCATGAACAAAACCTGGGATGGTTAAGCCACAGGGTGATCGCATACCAGAAGGTGGACGATCGCCCTGTTCCGGCCGTGCATCGCGACCAAGACGTCCGGTGAGGTTTGATCAGGAGAGGCGCCGGATGTGAGCAGGGGCTGCCGCGCCCCGGCGTCAGACCTGGGCAGCAGGCGGTGTTTCTGATCCGCCCAGATGGTCACATCGGGTTCCGCGGCAGCGATTTGGCTGGCCTGAAGTCCTACCTGGACCGATGGCTACCCGCGCTCCGGGGTCACCGACCATGCGAAGTCGCCCACTCAGAAAATTGTCTAAACGCAGAGGCCCAGATTTCAGAGTGCGCCGCGAGCCGGCCCGAGCCTTGCCGAGGGACTGGCACAGCATGATCAGCCCAGTTTGTGACGTCGGACCGATCCTCGCCGAGGATCCGCGACGCAACATCTGAGTCCTCGCAAAAGGCGACTAAGGCGGTGATCTTCCTGGCGGACGGCACGATCTTGGGCGAGATGGTCCGGGCGGGCCGGACCATCTCCGAGGGTCAGGGGTTCAGCTGATGGTGCTGGCCGCTTCGTGGATGAGGTCGGTGACGGTGTCGGGGTGGCTGATCATTGCGACGTGCGACGCGGCCACCGAGACCGTTTGCGAGCCTGCCCGCTGGTATTCGTAGCGCTGCAATGCGGGTGGGATGGCTTTCTCCTGGGTGGCGATCAGTCCCCAGGAGGCGATGGTGTGCCAGGCGGCGGCCTGGGTGAGGTCGGTGAAGCAGGCGGCGCTGAACGGCCGCTGCGTGGCTGCCATGATTTTCGTGGTGGCGCTGGCCAGGTCGGCGGCGAAGACCCGGCGAAGTTGGTCGGCTTGAAGGTACAGGTCGGTGCCTTGCGTGCCGTCGCTGTTGGGGTAGGGCACGGGGTTGAGCGCCGCCTGGATCTCGCTGCCCGGGTACTTGGAGATGAGTTCGCCGAGGGCCTCACCGGTGTCGGGGACGAACGCAGCAATGTAGACGAGTGCTTTGACGTTGGGGGCGCTGGCGGCTGCGTTGGCGGCCATGGCTCGCTGGGCGGCGGGCGGGATCATGCCGTTGCCGTTGTCAGATCAAGAAATGGCCGACGCCTGTGCGGCCTGTTTGATGAGGTCGGCCGTGGCACTTGGCTGGGACACATAGATGGAGTGACTCGCGGCGACCTCGCCCACCGTGGAACCAGCGCGGTTGGCCATGGCGCGCTGTGCCGGCGGCGGGATCATGCGGTCTTCGGTGGCCACCAGGTACCAGCTGGGCTTGGTGCGCCAAGCGGGTCGGGTGACCTGGCCGCCGAGGGCGTCAACCCCCCAGGGGACCTGCGAGTCGGCCATGAAGCGCGCCTCGGTCTGCGGGAGGTCGCCGGCGAACGAGGCGTGGAACTTGTCGCGGTCCAGGAACAGGAACCCGTCCTGGGGCGGCAGGATCGGCGGCACCGGGGCTCCCGGCGGCGGGTCGGCGATGAGGGTGTTCACCGACTCGCCGGTGTCGGGGGCGAACGCGGCGATGTACGCCAGGGCGGCGACCGAGTCGTCGGTACCGGCCTCGGAGATCACCACGCCGCCGTAGGAGTGACCGACGAGTACGCACGGGCCGTCCTGCGCGCGCAGGACCCGCAGGGTGGCCAGGACGTCACCGGCGAGCGACAGGGTTGGGTTCTGGACCACCGAAACCCGGTAGCCGTCCGAGGTGAGCAGCTCGTGCACCTGCCTCCACCCCGATCCGTCCACGAAGCCTCCGTGGACAAGGACCACGTTCTTGATCTGCGACATGACCTTCTCCTTCGAGTGGGAACGAACTGACGGCGCGACGCCAGGAAGTTCCGGGACCGGCTACCGGCTGATGGCTTCCTGCGTGCGGCGTTGTTCTGCTTGCCCGTGAAGCGTTCGGATGGGGGTGCTGGCAAGGCATCAGGGATACCCCTCGACCGAGTGCGCCCGGCACCCTCGACAGGGAGACACGCGGTTAGAGGATGATGCTTTTGTGGACGAGATAGGGGTGGCGTTCGGGTTGTTTGGCCGCGAGGACGCTCTGCGAGTGGTGAGCGACCTCATGGCCGGTGGTGGAAGCGCGGTCGCCATCGGCGATCCCGGTGCTGGGAAGAGCAGCCTGCTGAAAGTCGCAGCTCAGCTGGCGCAGCGCCGGGGGCGAAGGGTGCTTTCCGTCACTCCGACGCAGTTCGAGCGAGGATTGCCCTTTGCGGGGCTTGCCGAACTGATCGGCCAGTGCCCGGAGGGAGCAGACAACGGCCTTCCAGGTCCGCAGCGGCGCGCACTAGCGGTTGCTCTGCAGCGTGCCGAGCCCGCCGGACGCGACGTCGATGCCTTGGCAGTACCCCTGGCAGTCCAAGGTTTGCTCAAGCAGCTCTGCGAGTCTGAGCCAGTCACGCTCCTCATCGACGACTTGCAATGGCTAGATCAGGCAAGTGCTGGCAGCCTCGGCTTCGCGCTGCGCCGCATCTCCGTCGACCCTCACCGATTGAGCGTCCTGGTCGCGACGAGACCGGATCCGGACTCCGGAACCGACTTGATCCGATGTTTGGCCGAGCCGCGGCATGAGTTTGTGCTACGGCCTTTAGAGGATTGGGCGATAGGCCAGCTGCTTCGCAAGCGCCTAGGCCGCGATGGACTCCGCCTATGAGTGCCGGGGTCACCCGGGCAAGCGGCGGGAATCCGTTCTTGGCCCTGGAGATTGCGCGGGCAATGCAAGCTGACGTGCCCAACGGGCGCGGAAGCGCCCGGCACGGCCATGATCCAGTCCTTCCCGTGCCTGCAAGCCTGGTCGAACTTCTCCGTGAGCGAGTGGCGCAGCTACCGCAGGACTCACGCGAAATCCTATTGCTGGTGTCGGCGGCGGGGCGGCTCACCGTGGCGCAGTTGAAAGGGATCGTTGAGGAGGATCGGCTGTGGTCGGCCCTTGAAGCCGCCGCAGATGCCGACGTAGCGATCGTAGGCGCCGAGTCGGTGGTTAACTTCACTCACCCACTGCTGGCTTCGGCCATCTACGACGCGGCCGCACCGGCCGAACGTCGTCGCGCGCACCGCGTTCTTGCAGAGATGCTCGAAGACCCGGTGGAACGCGCTCGCCATCGCTCCAGGTCGGTCACGGCCCCCGACGAGACGGTTGCCGGCGAACTGGAGCGGGCAGCCGATATCTCCCGGGGCCGTGGAGCTCAAGAACTGGCCGGCGAATTGCTGGAGGGAGCCGCACTGGCCACCCCGTCCGGTGCGGATACCGCCACCAGCCTGGGTCGCTGGCTCCGCGCAGTGGATACCTACATCGACGCCGGTGATGAAATAACGGCGCAGGCAGCCCTGGCCAAAGGGTCGGCGCTTGCCGCGGTCCCGCAACAGCAAGCCCAGGTGCTCGTGCGGCGGGTCCGGCTGGCCGACGACGTAGCAAGGGCCCAATCCCTCGCCGAGCATGCACTCCGGTTGGCGCCGATTGGCAGTGAGGTCCGCGCTGAGATTTTGCACACCCTTGGAACGGTTCACCGCATGCAGGGTCACGGAACACCTGCTCTGGAGCTGACCCAGATGGCGGTCACAGAGGCCGCCGCAGTCAAGCGTTTCGACGTTCAGCTCGCGGCGCTCAACGAGCGGCTATCAATCGAACGGCACTGGGCGGTGGGCCTGCCTGAGCAAACGTTACGCGACTTCGAGCGGCTAGCCGACAGTTCAGCGCTGGACCTGAACTCGGCGGCACTGGCTTTCACTCATGGTTTCTTTGCATCCTGGAACGATGCGACAGCCGAAAAGCATGTGCGCGACGGCATCACGTGGGCCGTTAACGCTGGCCGGTATGGCGATCTGTCAAGCCTGTACATCTGCCTGATTCTTGTCCTCATCCGCGCCTCGAAGGTGCGCGAGGCCCGGGCCGCACTGGAAGAGGCGGACCGTTCAGGTGCCTGGGCGGCGGCTGCAGGTGCGTGGGCGGCGTGTTCTCGCCCTCAAGAGGACATGGCCCGCATCCTGGTCAACGTATATGCGGGCGACTTAGACATGGCTCGTGCATGGGCCCAGCGCGCAGTGGCACGGCCGCAAGTCCGAGGGTCAACGTACTGGCGAGGCGGTTTCCTGGCACAGCTTGGATTCGCCGAGACATCCGCCCGGAACTGGCAAGCGGCGCTTGAGGCTCTGCGCGAGCTCGCGGAAATCTTCGCCAGCACCAGGATGGTCGACCTGGAGCAACTATTGTGGGGCGTCGACTATGCAGACGCCGCGCTGCAAGTTGGCTCAATGCAAGACGTTGAGGCGGCCATCTCGATTCTGCGACGCCAAGAGTCGGCCGGCCGGCCGGAAGCGGCGGTCGCCGCGGACCGTTGCCAAGCGTCGCTGACAGCTGCACGCGGGAACATGGACGACGCTTTGAGCGAGCTTCGCAAGGTTGTCGATCAACCAGGATCTGAGTGTCCGTTCGAGGCGGCTCGGTCCAGGCTGGCCTTCGGACAGATCTGCCGTCGCGCTGGATACAAAGGCATGGCCAGCGAAGCACTGAACGCGGCGGCGGGCGCCTTTGAGGAGTTGGGCATCCCGCGCTGGGCCGAACGAGCCCGCGACGAAGCCGGCCGGGTGGGGCTGCACCCCTCTACGAGCACGCTCACGGCGACGGAACGCCGAGTCGCCGAGCTCGTCGGATCAGGACAGTCCAATCAGGAGACCGCCTCGGAACTCTTCATGTCCGTCAAGACCGTAGAAGCCAATCTGACCCGGATATACCGCAAACTTTCTGTGCGGTCTAGGACAGAACTGGCAAACCGCTTGAACAAAAACGACTCCGCAACGCACCACGACCAATAGCGTGGACGCCAGGAGACGCGCGGGCTATCCGGCAATGGCCGCCCTGGCGGGGATGGCTGGACCCCGCGGTTGACCAGCCACCAGCCTGGTCGTCGAACCACATGCGGGATCCGGAGCGCTGGCCTAGGCCTAGCGGGGCCAGGCGCTCTCGTGCGGCGGCTTTGACGAGCCGCGATACCGTCCCGCTGCCTGTCGTGCGGCGATTATGGCAGCTGAACACCGAGCCAAGGAACCAGTTTCTGGCTCTAGTGACCGAGAATGCTTGTCCGATGAAGGATACAGCAGCGGCCAGTTCCTACGAATCAAGCATGAGGATCACCGTTCTGGGTCAGCGTCTTACTCGTGTGTCCTCATCGGACAGTCTCTACCTGCTCTCGATTTGGAACGTCCACCGAGCAACCCGGATTGGGGAAGTCAGGAACGGCTCAAGCTCGACCAGCGGCCTGCCCACATGGCTCGCCTTCCGCGACCATCTCGCACCCACTCCGACGAGGCCGCCGAGTACGGCCGCGTCAAACAGGCGCTCGCCACCGCTGAGACCACCCGCCGTGAACCCCGCGATGTCACAACAGAGACCCCGGGACGCTCTCATATATGTGAACACCGGCAACGGGAGGGACATCGATGGATCACGATCAGGACGGGGCGACCGGCGATTTCGTGCGCCACCGGGATCTGCTGTTCTCCATCGCGTACAACATGCTCGGCAGTGTGGCGGACACCGAAGACGTGCTGCAGGAGACATGGCTGGCGTGGGCGAAACGCAGCGGCCCGCAGGTGGACAACCCACGCGCGTACCTGGTCCGGATCGTGGTCAACCAGGCGCTGGCCCGTCGCTGGGCAATCGAGCGGCGTCAGGAGACATACTCGGGCCTTGGCTGCCCGAGCCGCTCGTCGAGTCCCCCGCCCAGGCGCAGGAGACGACCGAGTCGGTGTCGTTCGCGATGATGGTCGTGCTGGAGACGCTGACACCGCTTGAGCGCGCGGTGTTCGTGCTCGGCGACGTGTTCGGCTATCCACACGCCGAGATCGCCGGGATCGTGCAGCGCACGCCGGCGGCGGTACGCCAGTTGGCGCACCGGGCGCGCGAACACGTCCAGGCCCGGCGGCCGCGGTTCCCCGCCGATGCGCAGATGCGCGGGCAGGTCACCGAGCGGTTCCTGGCGGCGCTGCTCGGCGGTGACATGAATGCGTTCCTGGAACTGCTCGCCCCCGAGGTCACGGTATGGACCGACGGCGGAGGCAAGGCCCGCATGGCCGGCCTGCGCGGCGTACACCCACGCGCGACACGGTGGCCCGGATGCTCGCGGCCGGTAGCTTCCACCCACGCCCCGGCCTCGACGTGGTGTACCGCAGCGTCAACGGCGATCCCTCGGTGGTGCTGCGCTCCCACGGCGCGCCGTTCGCGGTACTCGTGCTCGACATCGCGCCGCATGACGGCGCCGTCACCGGCGTGTACGCCGTCACCAACCCCGACAAGCTGACCCACGTCAGCTGAGCTTCACACAGGAGTACACCATGCCCCAGCTGTCAACCGGTGAGTCCATAGCCCCGGCGAGTACTGACCACGATCCGCTCCGAGGCCGTGCCGGTCCCCGATCCGCAGCGCCTGGTCCACCTGCAGTTTCGCCGGTACGCCGGGTGCCCGATCTGCAACCTGCACCTGCGCTGCGTGGCCCGCCGCCACGACGAGATCGTGGCCGCAGGTATCCGCGAGGTCGCCGTCTTCCGCTCACCGGCCCAAGACATGCTGCCCCACCAGGGCTACCTGCCGTTCGCTGCAATCGCCGACCCGCAACGGCTGCTCTACGCCGAGTTCGGCGTCGAGGCATCGCGCAAAGCGGTGACCCACCCACGCGCCTGGACCACGCCGCTCAACCCCCGCACGTACCCGGTCGTGCTGCGCGGTCTACGTAACGGCGGCTCACCCGGCCCGCGGCACGGCGAGACGGTGCTCGGCCTGCCCGCGGACTTCCTGATCGACCCGGCCGGCCGAGTGACCGCCCTGCGGTACGGCCGACACGCCAACGACCAATGGTCCGTGGACGAATTGATCGAGCTAGCGCTACACGCTTTGCGACGTTGACGTGTCAAAGCCGATGAGCTCGACAGCCACGATCCAGATGTGGCCAGTATCAAAGGCTTCAGCCCTGCGGAGGGCACCCGATGCCCCACGTGCCGATGACAAGAAGCCCTGGCCGTCCGTTCGAGGATCCATCAGCCGACAGCCGCAGACGCTCGCAGCCCGCCGGGGACCGCCTCTACCGATGCGGCCCGGATGAACCGCCAAGCTCGTTTGTCAGACCGAGACCGGCCTGCCGCGCACGGATGATGGCCTGTGCCCGATCGGCGACGCGGAGTTTGGCGAAGATGTTCGTCACGTTGTTGCGGATGGTCTTGTCGGACAGTGTCAGCCGCCGGGCGATCTCGCGATTGCCAAGCCCGGCCGCGATCAAGTCGAGGATCTCCCTGTTTCCAGGGAGCACGGTCCTGACCCGACCCGGGACAGCCGGTCTACCCGCAGCCGACGGTCGCGTTCAAAGTCCTTGTGCTCCCGTGCCGGGGTGCCGGTGGTGATGGTTGGGGTAGTTGTCGACCTGGCCCTCCACATTGCTGCGGCGGTGCGTGACCCGCAGGCTGGGTTCAACGCCGATGGGCGGCCGGTTGAGGGTTCCGGAGGGGAACACCGGCGAACCAAGAACCGATAGCCGACTATTTGCCGGCGAACCCCGACCTTGTTCGCGCTCAAACCTGGCAAATTGCCGTTGGTGAGAAAGAACGCCGCGGAGTAGTGATCGACGGTGCCCGAGTCCAGCACGAGCAGGGACGCGCCGTTGAGCGTCAGCTCCCACGGGTTCAGCAACCGGGTGTCTTCGTGAACGAGCCCACCAATCGAACCCGCAGGCACGTCGCCTCTACCGTTGGAATACGTGTACGAGATCCCCTCGAGCACCGCGACCGCGTCCGGACCCAGCTCAGGGGGCAACGAGCGCACGATGTCACTGGGCCTCTTGCCCTCTGGCCAAGCGCTGGGCATCGGGTCGGCCGGGGTAGGCCGCCGGGTCGTCGTCACGGCACACCTCCGAGGCGGGAAGATTAACGAAATGCCTGATTCATCCCCAGTCTAGGCGCCCGCAGCCGAACATGGCTCCGCACGCCATAACCATGGCCGGAAAGAACCGGCATATCGGCCGCCAGACTGCCCCACCCCGCGGTCACCGTCGTCGGCTCCTTGGAGAACCACGCTGATGCATCGCCTCGACCCCTTCGGCGCTGTGTCCCTTCCCCGTCGATCAGGGTTTTGACCACTGAACGCATTTCCAAGGTGGATCATGCTTCGGTCAAGCGTTGCCGAACGATCGCGCCTCCAGTCCCGCGGGTCGGATCGTTACAGGGTGAGGCATCAATCGTCGCGCAGTCGCAACAGCGGTTCGGTTTCTTGCTTTACCGATGTTGCCCCTAGCCTCGAGGTCAAGAACATCCGATTTGTTATTCCTTGTCGCCGAGGGCAACCGTGACGAACCAAGAACCGATCCCCATCATCCTATAAGGACAGTAGACCCGTGAGGCATCCGATGCTCGATCGCGTCGGAGCGACAACGTCATCATCGTGAAGCGCTCACAACCGGGGGCACTGGGCCTCGCCTGCGGGCTGGGAGCGGGCCGGTTATGGCCTCCGCGAGCCGGTCCCACTGCGACGGAGGCGCTCACGGGCCTCATTCTCGGACAGTGAGGTGATGGGCTGTCCGACCGTGTGCTGATACTTGGCGTCGTAGGCCCTGGTCCAGATGCCAGCCGCCCACGACCGTTCGAGTTCGTCGGCGCTGAACTCCCGGCCACGAGCATGGCAATACGCGACGAGGAACCGCTCAGTGTCCTCGACGATGGCTAGCTCGTCCGCGCTGACGGTCGAATACAGCGCGGCAGCGAAGCCGGCGAGGACGGCTTCGCTATCAGCGGTCATGCTGTCCCAGTCGTGCACCACTAGGAGCGCGTCTCCGCTCCAGCGCAGGTTACCGGCAAGCCAGTCGCAGTGGCCGATCACGGCTTCGGACTCGCTGGCTCGCAGCCGGTCACGGGCACGGCGCCCGGCATCGTCGATCCACTCCGGACCGGCCACCTGGTTGAGATTGACGTCAGGATCCTCCGGACACGGCCACAGTCCGTCCTCGGCGTGGTTCCACGCCGCCCACGACGGCGCCGGGTCGAGCGTGGACACCTCGGCCGGCCGCGGGGCTAGCCAGATCAGCCGCGCGAACGCTTCAGCAAAGGCCCGGGCCGCGTGGTCCGCGCTGGGCAGCATGGCGCCGCCGGGGACGTATGCCTCCGCGGTCGCGACTTCCTCGCCGAAAGAGACGGCGCCGGTGAGCGGCTGGGGGCACGGATAACCGGCCTGGAACATGCGAC
>Ga0075421_100002684_pt1 | contig 21222 bp, 20 predicted proteins | sample SoiMetdeltSBSDD5_FD_75292 | JGI IMG/M metagenome (GOLD analysis project Ga0075421, IMG submission 75292) | Bulk soil microbial communities from a Populus tree surrounding site in Tennessee, USA - Soil MetaG P. deltoides SBSDD5 | ecosystem: Environmental > Terrestrial > Soil > Tree plantation... | reverse complement strand
GCGAATGGCAAGCCCGATCTGAGCGGCTACTGGGCGAACCCGTATACGCCGCACATGGCGGCGCGCGGCGTCTTCGATCCCGCGACGCGACAGCCGCTGAAGTTCGAGCGGCAAGGTGAGGCGCTGCCGAATGCGAAGGCGCCGGCTGCGGGTGGCCCGCGCACCTACGACCTGCCGTACACCGAGTGGGGTCTGAACAAGTGGGTGACGTATGACCCGGTGGGCAACGGTGATTACGCCGGCAACTGCCTGCCGTTCGGCATGTCGCGCAACATCAACTCGCCGCACGGTCTGCAGATCGTCCACCACGTGGACTCACTCGCCTTCCTGTTCGAGCAGGACACCTGGTTCCACTGGGTACCGCTCAAGCCCGACTTCAAATGGCCGGCTGATATTCCAGAGACGTGGAACGGCGTATCGACCGGCAAGTGGGATGGCGACACACTGATCATCGAGACGAGCGGATTCAACGGCTACACCAGGCTGGATACCGCGGGGCACCCGCACAGCCGCGAACTGAAGCTGACCAACACCTTCAAGCGGCTCGACTCCAACAGCATGGAGCACACCGTGACCGTTCACGACCCGAAGACCTACACGCGTGATTGGATGAACGTCCGCACGTGGCGGGTCAAGGGGGCCAACGACGTGATCATGGAGTATTCATGCAACGAGAATAATCTTCGCAGCTTGCTCGATGGCTCGATCAAGGTCTGGCAATATCCGGACGACGTGGACAAGTAAGGGAGGCATTCGATGACACGCAAGGCGTCGTTGTGGCTGGTGGCTGTCGCTGTTCTGTTCTATGCGGCGCAGCTTGGTGCGCACCATTCCATTTCCGCCGAGTTCGACACGAACAAGCCGGTGAAGTTCACTGGCAAGGTCACCAAGGTCGAGTGGATGAACCCGCACATCTACACCCATGTGGAAGCGGTGGATCCCGACACCGGCAAGACCGTGACGTTCAAGGTCGAGGGTGGTCCTCCGAACTCGCTGTATCGGCAGGGATGGCGCAAGGACACCGTCAAGGCGGGCGACACTGTCAGCGTGACGGGCGTTCGCGCGAAGATCCCGACCTCGATGAATATCGGCGTCGCGACGATCACCACCGCAGACGGCAAGCGCATCTATGGCAGCGGCGGCCAGACCGGCGCCCGCGGCGAAGGCGCGCAGAATAACTAGGCCTCGGGGTTCAGAAATCAGGAATCAGGGGGCGGGCAAGGCGTGAGGCCTCAGGTTTGAGGCATCAGGCCTTGTCTGCCAGAGAATCCCATGCGTAAACGCCTCGCGCTCTCGGTCGGCGCGGCTGCGGTCGCGGTGTTCGTGTCGACTGCGATCGTTCCCGTGATCGGCCAGACACACGCGACGCTGCGCACGCCGTGGGGCGATCCCGATCTGCAGGGCACCTACACGAACACCTACGAAAACGGCACGCCATTCGAGCGGCCCGACGAGTTCGCCGGGCGCAAGCTCGAGGACATCAAGGGCGACGAGCTCAAGGCCATCAAGCGCGCGCAGCAGCAGCGCACGATTGCCGCGTTCCTCGGACCCGAGCACGCGCCCGACAACTGGTGGCAGGACAACCTCTTTCTCGAGCGCGGCAGCCAGGCGTGGTTCGTCGTCGATCCCGAAGACGGCAGGATCCCGCCGATGACCGCCGAGGCCCGGCAGCGTATCGCCGCCCGCGCCGAGGCGCGGAAGAAGAGCGGGCGCGGTCCGGCCGACTCGTACGAAGACCGCAGCCTCTACGACCGCTGCATCACGCGCGGCCTGCCTGGCTCGATGCTGCCGGCGATCTACGGCAACCAGTTCCAGATCGTCCAGTCGCCGGGCTACGTCGCGATCATGTACGAAATGATTCACGAGACCCGTGTCATTCCACTGGACGGCCGGTCCGCGATCGGCACGCAGATCGAGCAGGACATGGGCGCGGCGCGCGGCCGCTGGGAAGGCGACACGCTCGTCATCGAGACGACGAACTTCAAGGAGCGCAGCGTGTATCGCAACGCCAACGCCGCAACCTTGAAGCTGACCGAACGCTTTCAGCGCATCGCGCCGGATAGAGTGCGCTGGACGGTGACCGTGGACGACCCGAAGACCTGGACGCGGCCGTGGACGTTCTCGCTGCCGTTGACTGCCGATCCCAATCCGCTTCCGCTCTACGAATGCCATGAAGGCAACTACGGCTTGAAGAACATTCTCAGCGCCGCGCGCGCAGAAGAGCGCGCCCGGAAACCCTAATTCAATGTCACAGACTCACACGCTGGCCGCCTACCTCGTCTCCAACCGATGGGCGGACATTCCGGACGACGTACGTCACGAAGCCCGACGCTCGCTGCTCAACTACCTGGGCTGCGCGATTGGCGGCAGCCCGCATTCGGCCGTCGATCTCGCCATTCGCGCGCTGAGCCCGTTCTCGGGCGAGCGAACGGCGAGCGTGCTCGGCCGCACCGAGCGCCTCGATCCGCTGCATGCGTCGCTGATGAACGGCATCAGCTCGCACGTCGAGGACTACGACGACACGACGCCGAAGAACTACAGCCACACGACGTCGCCGGTCGCGTCGGCGTTGTTCGCCTACGCCAGTGCCAACCCGGTGCGTGGCCGCGACTTCGTCGAGGCGTTCATCCTCGGCTTCGAGGCGGCATCGCGCTGCGGCAACACCGTGTATCCGTCGCACTACGACGTCGGCTGGCACATGACGGGAACGATTGGGGTGTTCGGCGCTGCCGCCGCCATCGGCAAGCTCGAAGGACTGGATACACAGCGGATGGTATGGGCACTCGGTCTGGCGGCGACCCAGTCCGCCGGGCTGCGCGAGATGTTCGGCTCGATGGGCAAGGCGTTCCATCCAGGTCGCTCGGCGCAGAACGGCTATGCGGCGGCGATGCTCGCCAAAGCCGGCTTCACGTCCGGCGAGCGCGGCATCGAAGGGCCGCGCGGCTTCGCACACGTGATGGCGGCGTCGCGCGATCTCTCCAAGGTCACGACGCGTCTCGGCGTCGATTTCGATCTGCGCGAGAACACCTACAAGCCGTTTCCCTGCGGCATCGTCAATCACCCGACGATCGACGGCGCGATTCAGATACACGACGAGCATCACCTCGATCCGGCGTCGATCGTCTCGGTGCGGCTGCGCGTGGCGCCGCTCGTGCTCGACCTGTGCAATCAGACGAACATCACCCGCGGTCTGCAGGGCAAGTTCTCCGTGTATCACGGCGCGGCAGTCGGCCTGGTACGCGGCAAGGGCGGCTTGCGCGAGTACACCGACGAGGCCGTGAACGATCCGGTGATCAAGCGCATTCGCGAGGCGGCGACCGCCGTCGGCGATCCGTCGATCACCGAGGACCAGGCGCATATCGAAGTGGAACTGAGTGACGGCCGTCGCGTGAGCAAGTTCGTCGAGCAGTCGCTCGGGAACATCCACCGGCCGCTCAGCGACGCGCAGCTCGAGGAGAAGTTCCGCGATCAAGCGGTGCTGGTGCTGCCGGCCGGCGACGTCGACACACTGATTCAATTGTGCTGGCGCATCGATCAGCTCGAGGATGTCCGCGAGGTGGTGATGGCGGCAGTGCCGGCGGCGGCGCGCACGCAGCACGACGTGGCGCGAGCGTGAGTCGTCGGGGCCGCCGAACTCGTCGGGGCCGTCTTGAGTCGTAGGGCCGCCTTGAGTCGTAGGGGCCGCCTTTAGGCGGCCCACCACCATGGCCGTGAACGACGACCTCGTCAGCTTCGTCCGCGAAGCGCTGTCGAGGAAAGTGCCGCGCCCCGAGATCGAGCAGGTGCTGCTGCGCGGCGGCTGGACCCGTGAGCAGACCCGCGCCGCGCTCGACGCCTTCGTCGACACGGAGTTTCCGCTGCCGGTGCCGCGCGCCCGGCCCTACCTGTCGGCGCGCGAAGCGTTCCAATACCTCGTGCTGTTCGCCACGCTCTACACGAGTGCCTACTACCTGGGCGACCTCGTGTTCGACTTCATCAACCTCGCGTTTCCAGACCCGTCACGGCCTGAGGGTAGATACGTCTACGAAGAATATGCGCGCGGGAGCATCCGCTGGTCGGTGTCGGCGCTCATCGTCGCCTTCCCGGTGTTTCTTTACACGTCATGGCTGACCAACCGCGCGATCGAGCGTGATCCGGTGAAGCGCGCCTCGAAGATTCGGCGATGGCTGACGTACGTGACGCTGTTCATCGCCGCCACGGCGCTCATCGGCGATGTGACGACGCTGGTCTACAACCTGCTTGGCGGCGAATTGACGGTGAGGTTCGTGCTGAAGGTCGTCACCGTGGCTCTCATTGCCGGCACCGCATTCACCTACTATCTGCGCGATCTTCGCGTCGACGAGCAGGAGACGCGCACGTGAGGATGGCAGGCCGTCAGCTTCTCGCGGGTATCGTCAGTCTGGTGGTCGCGTCCGCGATCGTCACGGGCATGGTCATCCTGGGATCGCCATCCGACGCACGGGCGAAGCGGCTCGATGCATTGCGGGTGACGGAGCTCCTCGGCATCACGACGGCGATCAACTACTTCCATTCGGAGAATGGACGGCTGCCCGCGACGCTCGACGAGTTGTCGAAGCAGCCGGGCGTGCGCATCTCGATGGATCCGGCGACTGGCGCACCGTATCGCTATCGAGTCCTCGGGGCCGAGGAATTCGAGCTCTGCGGCACGTTCGAGCGCGCATCAGAGGTGCGAGAAGGCAGCGGAGTAGACGTCTGGCACCATCCCGCCGGCGCGTACTGCTTCATGAAGAAGATCGAGAAGCGCGCCACGCAGTAGAATCGTGGCCCGATGATCCCCCTCGACGTGAGCGGCGCGTGACCCAGACCCAGCTCAGTCCAGCCGCGGCCGAGGCGGAACGGCGGGTGTTCACGAAGATCGGCTGGCGGCTGATGCCGATCCTCATCCTCTCGTACGTCTTCAACTACCTCGATCGCAACAACGTCGGCTTTGCCGCGCTGACGATGAATCAGGCGATCGGGCTGACGGCGACGCAGTTCGGCTTCGGCGCCGGCGTGTTCTTCGTCGGCTATTGTCTGCTGGAGATCCCCAGCAACATCGCGCTCTATCGCGTCGGCGCGCGGCGCTGGCTGTCGCGCATCATGATCTCGTGGGGGCTGGCGTCGGCGGCGACGAGCTTCGCCGTCGGTCCCAACAGCTTCTACGCGCTGCGCCTGCTGCTGGGCGTGGCCGAGGCCGGCTTCTTTCCCGGCGTCGCGTTCTATCTCGGGACGTGGTTCCCATCGCAGTACCGCACGCGGATGATCGCGTGGTTCATGGTGGCGATTCCGGTGTCGTCGGTGATCGGCGGTCCGATTTCGGGATGGCTGCTGACCATGAACGGGCTCGGCGGGCTCGCCGGCTGGCAATGGATGTTTCTCCTCGAGGGACTGCCGGTCGTGCTGATCGGACTGGCGCTGCTCTGGGTCCTTGCCGATCGACCCGAAGACGTGGCCTGGCTCAGCGACGAGGAGCGGCGCATCGTGCGGGAACGGCTCGCCGCCGAGCAGCGGCCGCGCGAAGTGCGGCACTTCTCGATGGCGGTCCGCGACATCCGCGTCATTCTGCTCGCGCTCGTGCAGTTCGGGTTCCTCGTCGGCTCGTATGCGATCGGGATCTTTCTGCCGCTGATTCTGAAAGAGGGTCAGCTCACCGACGTGCAGATTGGCTTCGTCAGCAGCGGCTGCTATCTCGTCGCCGTGATCGGCATGATCCTGTGGGCCGAGCGCGTCGATCGCGGCTCGAGCAAGGTGGTCAATCTGGCCGCGGCGTGCGCCGTCGCCGCATGCGGTTTCCTCGGCGCGATTCTGTTCGAGAAGAACTTCTGGGTGTCGGTCATGTGGATGGCCGTCGCGCTCACCGGCGTGAACGGCGCGCGGGCGATCTTCTGGACCATCCCGCCCCGATTCCTCTCCGGCATGGCGGCCGCCGGCGGACTGGCGTTCATAAACTCGATTGGAACGACCGGTGGATTCGTTGGCCCGTACGTCTTCGGATTCCTGACCGACCGCACCGGTTCGTTTTCCGCCGGGCTCTATGCGATGACCGGCTTCCTCGTGTTGTCTGCAGTACTTGCCGCGTCGTTGCGCCGATTCGCGCCGGGGGAGTGATTTCACATGCCTACGGTGACTTCACGCGTTTGCTGCGACTTCACATGCCTACGACACACCGAGGCACCGAGGTAATGAGGTAAGACTTCTCATGATGTCTGCACGTGCAGTCAGTGGAATCATTAATCTGAGTTCTACCCTCGGCGTCCTCGGTGCCTCGGTGTGTCGTGAGCAGGTGAAGGCACGTGGGCATGTGAAGTCACGCGTGACCCGCGGCGACGTGTGAGTCAGTGGAACTCGTGACGCCGCTCGCTAGCCAGGTCGCTGACTGGGTCGCCAAAGTCCGCTACGAGGATCTCCCCTCCGACGTCGTCGAATCCACCAAGCTCCGCATCCTCGACGTGATCGGCCTCGCCCTCGCGGGCGCCGAGACGGCGTTCGGACGATCCACCATTGCCGCAGCGAAAGTCTTATCGCCTGCCGGCCCGTCGCGGATCTTTGGCACCGGTGACGCGGTGGCAGCAACGACAGCCGCGTTCACCAACGCGGCGCTGTCGCAAGCGCTCGAGTACGACGACACGCACAACGAGTCGATCGTGCACATGAGCAGCCCGGCGGTGGCGGCGTCGCTTGCGGTTGCCGGACTCCGGACCGTGACCGGCCGCGATCTGATTCTCTCGATCGCCGTCGCCAACGAGATTTCGTGCCGCGTGGGCAGCGTGTCGTCAGGTCAGTTCCATCGCCGTGGCTTTCATCCGACCGGACTCTTCGCACCGTTCGGCATCGCCGCTGGTATCGGCAAAATCCTCGGCCTCGATGCCCAGCGTCTGGCGTGGGCCGAAGGCACCGCCGGCAGCTGCGCGGCAGGACTGCTCGAATGCTGGGTGGACGGCACGCAGACCAAGTTCCTGCACTCCGGGTTTGCGGCGCAGAGCGGTCTGACTGCGGCGCTCCTCGCTGAGGCCGGCGTCAGCGGACCACCGAAGGTATTCGAAGGACGCTTCGGGTTGTTCGCATCACATCTGCAGGACGCGGCCGCTCCGAAGGACTTCGGCCGCATTGCCAATGGACTGGGTACGCACTGGGAGAGCCGCAACTCGTCATTCAAGCCGTTTCCGACCGCGCACGTCCTTCACCCGTACGTGTCGGCGATCCTGCGCGTGCGCACCGGGCACGGCGTGCGCGCTGCGGACGTGGTTCGCATCGAGTGTCCGGTGGCCGAGTTCAACGTGTCGATCGTGTGCGAGCCGGTCGCCGAGAAATGCGCGCCCGCGACCCAGGCACACTGCCGCGTCTGCCTCCAGTACACGATCGCCGAAGCGCTGTGTGCCGGCAGCCTGGGCAAGAACGCGTACGGAGATGCGATGCGGCTCGACCCCGAGGTGCTGGAGCTGGCGCGCAAGGTGGAGTACTTCGTCGATCCCGCGTTCCCGGGTCCCGGCCGGTTCAAGGGCGCCGTGCGCGTCACGCTGAAGGACGGACGGGTGATCGAGGAGATCGAGGAGTACAACCGCGGCTCAGCCGAGAATCCGATGAGCGAGGCCGAGCTGCGCGAGAAGTTCGACGACAATGCCGGCGGATTTCTCTCGGCCGCTCAGCGGGATCGGCTTGCGCAGCAGATTGCCCGGACGGAGAATCTTCCGGACGTTCGGACGCTGGTCGATCTCACGATGGAGAAGCCATGAGACCGTTTGCCTTCTCGGCGTTGTTCGTCGCCGTGCTCGTGCAGGCCGCGGCTGGACAGGGTCGTCCCTCGTACAACGCGCCGCGCACACCGTGGGGCGACCCCGACCTGCAGGGCTACTACACCAACAGCGACGAGAGCCTGATTCCGATGGAGCGGCCCGACAATCTCTCCGGCCGGACGCTCACGGAGATCAAACCCGAGGAGCTCGCCAAGCTCAACGACCAGCGGAACGAGGATCGCATCGAGGCCGACAAGCAGCGCTGGGAGCTGCGGAGTCCGCTGCACTGGTTCGAGAATCACAATCCGAAGAACAGCCGCGCCTGGCTGGTCGTCGATCCGCCTGACGGCAAGATTCCGCCGCAGACTGCCGAGGCGCGCGCCCGCAACGCCGCCCGCGCCAAGGCCCGCCAGGGCCGCGGCGAGGCGGACTCATACGAGGATCGGAGTCTCTATGACCGTTGCATCACGCGAGGTCTGCCCGGATCGATGATGCCGGCGATCTACGGCAACTCATACGAGATCGTCCAGGGCCCGGGTTATGTCGCGATCGGCTACGAGATGGTCAACGAGCTGCGGGTGATCCCGCTGGACGGCCGTCCGCACATCAACCCGGCGATCCGACACTACATGGGCGACGCCCGCGGCCACTTCGAAGGGACGACGCTCGTCGTCGAGACGACGAACTTCACCGACAAGGTGCCGTATCGCGGCTCGAGCGACAAGCTGCGGCTCATCGAACGCTTCACTCCGACCGCGCCGAACGTCGTCGAATGGTCGGTCACCTTCGATGATCCTGCCACCTGGGCCCGCCCGTGGACGTTTGCGATGAACCTCACGAAGACCAGCGAGCCGCCGTTCGAGTACGCGTGCCACGAAGGCAACTACGCGATGCGCAACATACTCGGCATCGCGCGCGCTGAAGAACGCGCGAAGTAGGAGCCGTTCCTGCCAGTTGAGGATGACTCTGATTGGTACTCGCCCGCGTTGTCGGGTTTGAGCATCACGAAAACTGCGATTTTGGGCATGCGCACGGATCGCGAATTCTGCGCTGTTTCACCGCGCCCGACGATGGATTGGCTGGAATCAGGCCGAAGATTGCGAGGGCACGACTCCTGCTCTGTCACTGGCATGACGATGGTAGGCTTGCCATGGCTGAAATGACAGATATCGGAGTGCTTTCCGCCCGTGTGGGGCGCGTGGAGCAGAAGCTGGATGCGCTCTCGACTAGGGTCGACACGCTCTCGACTACAGTCGACACGCTCTCGACTAGGGTCGACACGCTCTCGATTAGGGTCGACACGCTCTCGACTACGGTCGGCACGCTCTCGACTAGGGTCGACACGCTCTCGACTAGGGTCGACACGCTCTCGACTAGGGTCGACACGCTCTCGACTACGGTCGGCACGCTCTCGACTACGGTCGACGCGCTCTCGCGTTCGGTCGACGAACGTTTCGACGCCGTCGACAAGAGGTTTGACGAAGTGTCGGAGCACTTCGTCGAACAACGTGAATACACCGAGTTTGCGTTCGAGACGCTGCGTCGAGAGATGCTCGACGGATTCGGTCGTCTCGAGCGTTCAATCGAGACCAACACCAGCGGCCTCGTCCGTCTCGAGCGCAAGTTCGACAGTTTCGAAGGCAAGTTCGATGAATTCCTGAGATTGCAGTCCAGGCCGCACCGTCGTCAGCGTTCGCCCCGCACGCCGAAGAAGCGCTAGTGCCTGCAGCCGCGTACAGGACTCTGGTCCCGTTGGCTATCGGCGCCGTGATCGCGTTATTGCCGGTCCCCGCCGGGTTGTCGATCGACGCCTGGCGATACTTCGCGCTCTTCACCACGGTCATCGTCGCGCTCATCGCCGAACCGATCCCCCCGGCGATCATCGGCATGGCCGGCGTCATCGTCGCCGCCATGCTCGGTCTGGTTCGCGAGACGCCGGCACAGTCGGCCCAGTGGGCGCTCAGCGGATTCGGCAACGCCACGGTGTGGCTGATCTTCGCCGGCTACATGTTCACGCTCGGCTACACGCGCACCGGACTTGGACGCCGTATCGCGCTGCATCTGGTGCGACTGCTCGGCCATCGCACGCTCGGCCTGGGCTATGCCGTCGCATTCGCGGATCTCGCGCTCGCGCCCTTCACCGCATCCGCGACGGCGCGCAGCGCCGGGACGATCTTTCCCGTCGTCCGGCAGATTCCCGAGCTGTATGACTCACGCCCGAATGACGGGACCGCGAGACGATTGGGCGCGTACTTGCTGTACTCCGCGCTCGCCACCAGCTTCGTCACCAGCAGCATGTTCGTCACCGCGCTGGCGCCGAACACACTGGCCCTGAGCGTGATGCGGCAGACGGCGGGCGTCACCGTGACGTGGCTCGACTGGTTCGTCGGGTTCGCGCCGGTCGGCATCGTGCTGCTTCTCGTGGTGCCGTGGCTGCTCTACGTGATCTATCCGCCAGAGATTCGCAGTGCGCCCGAGGCGCCGCGCTGGGCGGCGCAGCAGCTCGACGCGATGGGTCCGATGACGCGCAAGGAAGGGACGCTGCTCGTGCTCGTGTTCATCGCACTGTCGCTGTGGATCGGCGCCATCGAACACGTCGAACCCGCGGTCAGCGCGATGCTCGTCGTGCTTCTGATGGTGGGCTTCAAGGTCGTGTCCTGGGACGAAGTGATCGGCCACGCGCAGGCGTGGAACGTGCTGGTCTGGTTCGCGACGATGGTGACGCTGGCGAGCGGTCTCGGCGAGACCAAGTTCCTCGAATGGCTGGCCCAGGCGATAGCGCCGGCACTCGAGAGCTTCGGTCTCACTCTGGCGATCGTCTCGCTGGTTGCCGTGTATTTCTTCTTGCACTACTTCTTCGCCAGCATCACGGCGCATGCTGCGAGCATGCTGCCGGTGTTCATTGGCATCGCCGTGACGATCCCCGGGCTCTCAGTGAAAGCGTGGGCGCTGCTCCTGGCGTATCCACTCGGGCTCATGGGCGTCTTGACGACGTACACAGCCGGTCACAATCCGATCTATTACGGCAGCGGCTACATCACGCGGCAGGCATTCTGGGGACTCGGCATCACGCTTGGCGTGTTCTTCCTGGCCGTGTATTTGGCAATCGCGGTGCCGTGGCTGCGGTATCTTGGCGTTTGAGGCCACCTGAAGGTGGCCCCTACGTACCGCTGACTACGTACCGCTGACCCGGATCATGCCGTGACCGACATCAACCCGAGAGCCGCTGAATTTCAGGACTACCGCCTCGCCATTCGAGAGCTCTGCGCAACCTTTGGCAGTGAGTACTGGCGCGCGATCGAGGAGCGTTCCGACTATCCGGACGCCTTCGTCAAAGCCCTCAGCGACGCCGGATGGCTCGCCGCGCTCATTCCCGCCGAGTACGGCGGCAGCGGTCTGAGCGTGACGGAAGCCTCGGTGATCCTCGAAGAGATCAACCGGTCGGGTGCCAATTCCGGTGCGTGCCACGCACAGATGTACATCATGGGCGCGCTCGTTCGCCACGGGTCCGAGGAACAGAAGCGGCGCTACCTGCCCGAGATTGCCGCCGGCCGGCTGCGCCTGCAGTCCTTTGCCGTCACCGAGCCAACCACTGGTACGGACACCACCAGGACCAAGACGATGGCCGTGAGGCGCGGCGATCGGTACGTGGTCAACGGGCAGAAGGTGTGGATTTCGCGAGTGCAGCATTCGGATCTCATGCTGCTGCTGGCGCGCACGACGCCGCTTGCCGAGGTGACGAAGAAGACGCACGGTCTTTCCATCTTCGTCGTCGATCTGCGCGACGCGCAGCAGAAGGGGATGACCGTTCGCCCGATTCGCAACATGGTGAACCACGAGACCAACGAGGTGTTCTTCGAGGACTTCGAAGTTCCCGCGGAGAATCTCGTCGGAGAGGAAGGGCAGGGCTTCAGATACATCCTCGACGGCATGAATGCCGAGCGGATCCTGATTGCCGCCGAGTGCATTGGCGATGGCTACTGGTTCGTCGATCGCGCCCGCGGCTATGCGAGCGAGCGCGTCGTCTTCGATCGGCCGATCGGGAAAAACCAGGGCATTCAGTTTCCGATCGCCCGGGCCTACGCCAACGTGCGCGCCGCGGATCTCATGCGCTACGAGGCCGCCCGGTTGTTCGACGAGGGCAAGCCGGCCGGCGCCGAGGCCAACCTGGCCAAGCTCCTGGCGGCGGATGCCTCGTGGGAGGCGGCCAACGTGTGCCTGCAGACGTTCGGCGGCTTCGGGTTCGCCTCGGAGTACGATGTCGAGCGCAAGTTCCGCGAGACGAGGCTGTATCAGGTGGCGCCGATTTCGACGAATCTCATCCTCTCCTACATCGGCGAGCACGTGCTCGGGATGCCGAGGTCGTTTTGACGCGTCTCACTCGCAGCCAGCTCTATGTGCCGGCGTCCAAGCCGGCCATGATCCAGAAGGCTGCCGCCAGCGCTGCCGATGCCGTCTGTATCGATCTCGAAGACTCCGTGACGCCGGAGGAGAAAGGCGTGAGCCGCGCCAACGTGATTCGCGCGCTCCAGCAGATCGACTTCGGCCGCAAGGTGCGGATGTTCCGCATCAATGGGCTCGATACGCCGTTTGCGTATCGCGACCTGGTCGAGGTCGTGGAGGCGGCCGGGGATCGTGTCGATGCCGTGATGGTGCCCAAGGTCGGCTCGGCGCGCGACGTGCAGTTCGTCGAGACGCTGCTGTCGCAGATCGAAGGGCACGCGCGGCTGACGAAGCCGATCGCCATCGAAGCGCAGATCGAGACCGCCAGCGGCTTTCTGCACGCGCGTGAGATCGCCAGCGCCTCACCGCGGCTCGACGCGCTGATTTTCGGGGCCGGCGACTACGCGGCATCGATGCGGATGCCGTCCACCGCGATCGGCGAAGCCGACGCCCACGACGAAGTCTATCCGGGCCACCGCTGGCATGCCGTGATGCACACCATTGTCGCGGCGGCGCGCGTGAACCAGCTGCGCTGTCTCGATGGTCCGTATGCCGGCTACTCGGATGCCGCCGGTCTGGCGCGGGCCTGCCAGATCGCGCTGGCGATGGGATTCGACGGCAAGCAGTGCATTCATCCGTCGCAGCTGGCGACCGTGAACGCGACGTTTTCGCCGTCGCTCGAGGAAGTCACGAAGGCGGCAGCCGTGGTCAAGGCGTATGAAGCGGCGGTGGCGGCTGGACAGGGCGCGGCCACGCATGACGGCCGCATGATCGACGCCGCCAATATCCGTATGGCGCGAACGATCCTCGAGCGCCACCGCTTGATCACGACGTGAAGGATCTCCCGCTCGAAGGGATGCTCGTCGTCGCTGTCGAGCAGGCGGTCGCGGCGCCGTTCGCCAGCCGCCAGCTCGCCGATCTCGGCGCCCGCGTCATCAAGATCGAACGGCCCGGCACCGGCGACTTCGCGCGCGGCTACGACCGCACCGTCAACGGGCTCGCCAGTCACTTCGTCTGGATCAACCGCACGAAGGAATCGCTGACGCTGGATCTCAAGCGGCCCGAGGGTGCCGATGTGCTGCGGCGTCTGGTCTCACGCGCCGACGTGCTGATTCACAACCTGGCGCCGGGCGCGATGGGACGGCTCGGCTTTGCCTCCAACGCGCTGCACTCACACTATCCGCGGCTCGTCGTCTGCGAGATCTCCGGTTATGGCACCGAAGGCCCTTATCGGGACAAGAAGGCCTACGACCTGCTGGTCCAGAGCGAGGCCGGTCTGCTGTCGATCACCGGCACGCCGGAGGTTCCATCGAAAGTGGGCGTGTCGATTGCCGACATCGCGGCCGGCATGTACGCGTTCTCGGGAATCCTTGCCGCGCTTCTTCGCCGGGCCCGCACCGGAGCCGGCGCGGTGCTCGACATCTCGATGTTCGATGCACTCGCCGAGTGGATGGGATATCCCGCGTACTACACCGGATACGGCGGCGCAGCGCTGCCTCGCAGCGGAGCGGCCCACGCGGCAATTGCGCCTTATGGGCCGTATACCGCCGGCGACGGCAAGGTGGTCTACTTGGGACTGCAGAACGAGCGTGAGTGGGCGCGGTTCTGCGCCGAGGTACTCGAGCAGCCGTCGCTCGCGTCCGATCCCAGGTTCGCCGCGAACGCCGATCGCGTGGCGCATCGCGACCAGCTCGATGCGCTGATCACGGCTGCGTTCGCGAAGCACTCCGCCGGCGATGTGCTGGCCCGGCTCGATGCCGCACAGATCGCCAACGCGCGGATGAACACGGTGCAGGAGTTCCTGGACCATCCGCAGCTCGCGGCGCGAGATCGGTGGCGGATGGTGGCGTCGCCGGCCGGTCCGATCCGCGCACTGGTGCCGCCGTTCGGTCTCGACGAGAGCGAGCCGCGCATGGGACCTGTTCCCGCGGTCGGCGAGCACACCGACGCGATCCTTGGCGAGCTGGGCTACGACGCGGCCACGATCGCGAAGTGGCGCCGGGATCGAATCGCGTAGAGGCGGACCTTCAGGTCCGCCTTCGCCCAGGCACGCCTTGGAAGGCGGGTGTGAAGACCCGCCTCTACGAGGCAGACCATCCGCCGTCGATGGGTAGCACCGATCCGGTGATGTCCGCTGCATCGGGGCCGCACAGGAACGCAATCAGTGCGGCCACATGCTCCGCGGCGATGAAGCGGCCGGTCGGCTGCTTGCCGGCGAAAAACCTGCGCTCGGCTTCCTCCCGTGCCACGCCCTCGGCCGCCATCACCGTCTGGAGCGCCTCTTCGTGCACGGGCGTCTCACTCGTCCCCGGGCACACGGCGTTGCATGTGATTCCGTGCGCGACGGTCTCGAGCGCCACCGCGCGGGTGAGTCCAATCAGCGCTGTCTTGGTCGTCACATAGCCGACGCGATTGGCCGCGCCGCGCATCCCGTAGATCGACGACACGTTGATGATGCGGCCCCAGCGATTCCGCTTCATGTTCGGCACGGTCAGCCGGATGGTGTGGAAGGCCGCGGAGAGATTGACGGCAATCGCTTCATCCCACTGGGCCGGGCCGAAGTGCTCGATCGATCCGACGTGCCGGACGACGGCGTTGTTGATCACGATGTCGATCGTGCCGAAGGCGTCAGTGGCGGTCGTCACCATTTCTTCAATGTCGCTGGGACGACCGAGATCCGCCCGGCAGTAGAGCGTGCGCCCACCATGACGCTTCAGCTCTTCGGCGATCGATGCAGTCTCGTCCGCCGGCTCCAGTCCGTTGAGCACGAGGTGACAGCCGGATTCGGCGAGTCGATGCGCTGCGGCGAGGCCAAGACCGCGTACAGAGCCCGTGATCAGCGCGCACTTGCCGGCGAGCGGCGCAGTTCGCATGATGTTGTATGGTAAGGCACCATGTCGAAGACTGGTGCGACGGTGCAAGGGTGCGAGGGTGCGACGGTGCAAGGGTGCGAGGGTGCGAGGGTGCAAAAGGAGCGACAGCTATGAGGTTCCGGACATTCGCGCTCGCCGGAGTGATCGTCGCAGCCGCTGCCGCCGCGGCCGGCGTCGGCACGCACGCGCAGACGCAGGCGTTGCGTACGCCGTGGGGTGATCCCGACATCCAGGGCATCTTCACGACCGACGACGAGCTGGGCGTACCGTTCGAGCGACCGGAGCAGTTTGCCGGCCGCGATGTCGTCAGCGACAAGGAGTTCGAAGAGCGTCAGGCACAAGCGCGGCGGCAGGAGGGCGTGGACGCCGAGGAATTCGTTGCGCCGCGCACGGGTCGCGGCGGCGACGGCACCGGGCCGCCGGCGCACTGGCTCGAGCGTGGAAAGCCGTCGCGGCGAACGTCGGTGATCATCGATCCGCCTGACGGACGGATCCCGTATCTGAACGACGAGGCGCGCAAGCGCGCGGCCGGCGCGGTGAACCAGCGGACGAGCGGCCAGCGTCCCTACGACAGCCCCTCATCCCTGGACATGTACGATCGCTGCATTACCCGCGGTCTGCCGCACGTCATCTTCCCGACGATTTACAACAACACGTCGCAGATCGTGCAGGGTCCCGGCTTCGTCGCCATTCGCTACGAGATGATTCACGATGCCCGGGTCATCCCGCTCGATGGACGTCCGCAGCTGTCCTCGACGATCCGCCAGTACTTCGGCGACTCGCGCGGCCGCTGGGAAGGCGACACGCTCGTCGTCGAGGTCACGAATTTCCCGAGCAACATGATCAACTATCGCGGCGCCGGCGGCGGGCTGCGGCTGATCGAACGCTTCCGCCGCGTCGATGCCCAGACCGTCCGCTACGAGGTGACCGTCAGCGATCCGGCGACGTTCTCGAAGCCGTGGACGGCGGCGCTCAGCCTGAAATCGGGCCGCATGCCCGACGTCTTCGAGTACGCGTGCCACGAAGGCAACTACGCGATGCGCAACATCCTCAGCGGCGCCCGTGCCGCGGAAACGGCAGGCAAGTAGCGTGGCCATCAAGGAGGGGTGGACCGGGCGGGTCTACGAGGATTTCGAAGTGGGCGACATCTATGTTCACCCGCTTGGCCGGACGATCCTTCCGGTGGACAACAGCTGGTTCACCCTGCTGACGCAGAACATGAACCCGATCCACTTCGACCATGCCTACGCGGCACAGACCGAGTTTGGCAAGCCGCTCGTCGATTCGACGTTCACGCTGGCACTGGTCACCGGACAGTCCACCATCGACCTGTCGTTCAACGTCATGGCCAATCTCGGGTGGGACGAGGTGCGGCTGCCGAACCCGCTGTTCGAAGGCGACACCGTCTACTCGCGCAGCGAGGTCCTCGAGAAGCGTGAGTCGAAGTCCCGCCCGAACGTCGGAATCGTGAAGGTGAAGACCACCGGGTTCAAGCAGGATGGTGTCGTGGTGATCGAGTTCCTGCGCACGTTCATGGTCTACAAGCGTGGCCAGGTTCCGGCGACGGCAAAGGCGCGTATTCCCGAACCCAGAAAGTGACTCGCGATATCGATGTCGCGCTCCTCCGCGAGACCGTCGCGCGGCTGATCGTCGAGGCCAACTACAACATCCCCGCCGACATCCTCGATGCGCTGCGCGCGGCTCTCGGCCGCGAAGACTCGCCGCTCGGACGCCGCACCCTCGAGCAGCTGGTGCGCAACTATGAAGTCGCCGCCGCCGAACGCGTGCCCGTGTGCCAGGACAGCGGCGTCGCGGTCGTGTTCCTCGACATCGGCCAGGACGTGCATTGGGTCGGCGGCTCGTTCAGCGACGCCATTCATGCCGGCATTCGCGAGGGGACGAAGGCCGGATACTTGCGGCGATCGGTGACTGGCGATCCGACGCGACGGCTCAAGATGGCATGGGACCCCGGTCCACAGGATCAGCCCCACGACGTGGGTGTCGTGCATGTCGAGATCGTCGAGGGCAGTAGCGTTCGACTGACGGTTGCCTCGAAGGGCTTCGGTGCGGAGAACATGAGCGCGATGCGCATGCTCGTGCCCGCGGACGGCGTCCCCGGCATCATCGACCTCGTCATGGACACGGTCGAACGAGCCGGTGCCAACGCCTGCCCACCGATCATCGTCGGCGTCGGCATCGGCGGAACGTTCGAGGTCTCGGCGCTGCTGGCCAAGAAGGCGGCGCTTCGCGATCTGACGATTCGGAACGCGCGGCCTGACCTGGCCGAGCTCGAGTCGACTCTGCTCGATCGCGTGAATGGCCTGGGCATCGGGCCACAAGGTCTCGGCGGCCGGGTGACCGCGCTTGCCGTCAATATCGAAGTGCTGCCGACGCACATCGCCGGCCTGCCGGTCGCCGTCAATCTCGGCTGTCATTCGACACGGCGCATGAGTGTCGTCCTGTAATGACTGCTCCGATTCAGCTCGACTTCAGGCACGGCTTTCTTGAATCGGAAGTGGCGAACCTGTCTGCCGGTGATTCGGTCGAGCTCACCGGCCGTGTGTTGACACTGCGCGACGCCAGCGCGGCGCGGCTCGCGCAGTCGCTCGCACGTGGTGAACGGCTGCCGGTCTCACTCGAGGGGCAGATCATGTACGCCGTCGGGCCGTCGCCGGCCAAACCGGGTCAGATCATCGGCTCGGCGGGTCCGACGACCACTGAACGCATGGCGCGCTATCTGCCGGCGCTCTTTTCTGCAGGCGTGCGTGCGGTGATCGGCAAGGGTGAACTGCACGGCAGCGACATGACGGCGTTTACCAGCGCCGGTGCGGTCTACTTCGCGGCGATTGGCGGGCTCGGTGCGCTGCTTGCGAAACAGATCTCAGCCGCGGACGTGATCGGCTATGCGGATCTTGGTCCCGAGGCGCTCTACGCACTCGAGCTCGTGTCCTTCCCGGCGGTGGTGATCATCGACCGCGCCGGCCGGAATTTCCACGAGATGGCGCGCGCGCAGTGGCGAATGCCCTGAGGCATGCCCGGGGTCTGCCCCGGGTCTGCCCCAGGTCTGGCCCGGGTCTGCCCCGGGTCTGGCCCCGCCCCCCGACCACGGATCCGAGATCCCGACAGCGTGGCTGTCGACGAATCCACGCTCAGTCAGCGCGGTTGCACGCGACTTCACACAAGTTGCCCGAAATCTGACGGGTACGCCTCTTGCCACTCACAACGGCATGTCTTCGCACGCACCAACGAGTTCGCCCAGCTATCACATCTCAGAAACGGAGAAGGGATGGCTGCTGGAAATCCAGAACGAGCACTGTTCAGTGATGCAGGTATTCCGGTCGGCGTCGGCCGCCCGTCTCGCCGTCGATCGCATGATGGAATTCTTCGCGACAATGCAGACGCAGGCGCCGGGGAAAGCTGCGTAACTCCCAACTTCGCATTCCCAAGTGCCACCAACCACTAACAACTAACCACCAACCACTAACGGCTCTTGAGCGTTCCGAGCGGGCGATCGGGATCGCCACCAGGCTGGGTCGGACCCTGCAGGTGTTCGACGTCCTGATTGTTCTCCTGACAGATGTATTCGAGCAGTTCGTCGCCGGGCGGCGCGAGCTCCGCGGTGAACGTCACGGTAAACGGCCGTGAGTACGCGCCCGGATCATCGATCGTGATCTGGTTGACCAGCGTGTCGTAGTCCTTCCGCGTGTAGCGCTCGACGATGTGCAGACGCTCGGTGTGCGGATGGCCTTTGAAGTCGAACCAGAACTTGTCGTTGAAGCCGACGGTGTCCACGACCAGCGTGTTGCCATCGAATCGACCGATCGAGTGCCCGTACCACGTGGGATCGGGATCGGGCGGGTGCTTGCGTCCGTCCATGAAGATCTGCCGGTAGCTGTGAATGTTCCCCTCGAACAGAAGGAAGATGTGCGTCGGCGTCTGCACGATCCGCCACGGATAGGGCGCGATGCGCGGCACGCCGCTTGGCAGACAGCTGGCCTGCGGGTCGTCTTTCGAGAGCCGCGACTCGAGGATCTTGCGCGCCGAGGGCAGCAGCGGCAGCGATTCGCCCTTGGGCAGTCCTTGCGAGATGTCGTTGATCGGTCCGCCACCCTGCCACAAGCCCGAGAAATCCGGCTGCCCGTTTGGCAATTTCGGAGCCGGCCGCGGTGCCGGTGACTGCGCGAGTAATGGAATCGCAACGACGACAACGCCGATGATCGTTGTAACGCGAGTCATTGATCTGACCTTTGCGTCGTGACCTTTGTCCTTGGTGATCATGTCTGTCACAGAGCCTTGCTACGGAATGGCAGCGGGTCCGCCAGCCTGACACACTGCTCGGGCCCCGACACTACCACCGTGTTGCGGTTGCTCTCGGCCACTTGCCACATCAACTCGCGGCCCCGCCCGCCAGGGCGCCATCGGCGGCAGTCACCTCACGAGCCCAAGTCGACGACCCAGGTATCCAGACCCGGTTTCGCCGGGGGGTAACGGTTCAGCACGTCCGGATCGTGCCCGGGAATGATGTGGCCGGGTGAGTCCGCCAGCTTCTTCAGCGTCGCATAGCCCTCGAGCGTCTCCGCCACGCTGTAAGTGATCGGAAATACGCGTCCCTCGTTGACGTGCGCATACAGATGCGTCGCGTCGGCGGCGAGCACCACGTTGCCGCGTCGCGTTTTCACGCGTACGCACTGCAGCCCCTTCGAGTGGCCGCCGATGTGATGCAGCGTGAGGCCGGGTGCGAGCTGTTCGTCGCCGTCATGGAACGCGACCCGGCCGTCGAACACCTTGCGCACCATCGCGACGACGTCGTCGGCCTCGAAGGGGATCCGCTGGTGCGCGTGGCACATGCATCGTCCGGTGCCGTAGGCCATCTCGCCATCCTGCAGGTGGTAGCGGGCACGCGGAAACAGATCGTGATTGCCGCAGTGGTCGTAATGCAGGTGGCTGATGATGACGTCCTGCACCTGCTCGGGATCGACGCCGATCGCGGTCAGGCCCTCGGCGACCGGCTTGACGATGACTCGCCCGCGCTTTGCCGCCATGGCGCGATCGAACCCGGTGTCCATGACGAACGTGCCGTGCGCTCCGCGAATGACCCAGACGAAGTAAGCCAGCGGCTGGAGGATGTCGTGCGGGTCGCCGCCGATGTAGTTCTCGTGGGCCTTCCGGTCGTGATGCGCGTAGCGGACAGCGTAGACCTCGTGCAGATCGCTCTGCCCTGAGCCTGTCGAAGGGGTCACGATTCGCGATTCTACATGGAACTTCTCACAACCAGTTCTGCAAGAGGGCGATCGATTGTGGACACGGGTTCGATGCGCGAGGCTCGGCTCGTCATGCGTCGTGCAGTGAAGAAGTGACCAACGGCGGCACGTGGCAGCACCGGCACTGTTCTTGGACTAGTCACGCCCCGGAGGACTCACGCATGAAGCTATACCGGCTGTTCACGGTGACGGCGGCGGCTGTTGCACTCGCATCGACAGCGTCCGCGCAGGGCAAGGGTGCAGGCGCACCGAAGGCGCCGCACGTGACGACGTCGACGCCGAAGGCCGGCGGTCAGACGACGACGCATGGACCGAAGTCAGCTGCCGCGACAGGGTCGACCAAGACGACCACCGCGTCGGGGAAGTCGGCCACTGCGGGTCAGGGCTCGACGAAGAAGTCGACCACGACCACGGCGTCCACCTCGCACGGTGGCGGCAAGTCGACCGACAAGCACGCGTCCCGCTCGACGACGACGTCAACCTCGACGTCGGACAGCGGCACGGGCTCGGGCTCGTCGACGTCAACGGGCACGACAGCCACCGCTGACGCGGCTCCGCCAAACCCGGTCTCGATCAAGATCGGCAAGAATCCCGCGCAGATGGCGAAGATCCAGCCGCAGCTGGACGCGCTGGGCCTGACGCTCGAAGAGGCGACCGCGGGATTCCGCAATCAGGGGCAGTTCATCGCGGCGCTGAACGCGTCGAAGAATCGCAACATCGATTTCGTCGCGCTCCAGGAAGCAATGACGGTGGACGGGCTGAGCCTCGGTCAGGCCGCGAAGAAGGTCGCCGCGACGCCACCAGCGCCTGAGACACCTGATGGTGATGCAGGCACCGGCAGCACGGGCACGGGCAGCACCGGCACAGGCAGCACCGGCACGGGCAGCACGGGCACGGGCAGCACCGGCACGG
>Ga0075421_100002683_pt1 | contig 21223 bp, 22 predicted proteins | sample SoiMetdeltSBSDD5_FD_75292 | JGI IMG/M metagenome (GOLD analysis project Ga0075421, IMG submission 75292) | Bulk soil microbial communities from a Populus tree surrounding site in Tennessee, USA - Soil MetaG P. deltoides SBSDD5 | ecosystem: Environmental > Terrestrial > Soil > Tree plantation... | reverse complement strand
TTCACGCCGAAAACTAGGGCAACGGATGACACTTTCGCCGGAGCATTTACATTCCCATAATCATGGGCGCGAAGCGGCATTGATGTCAGCACGGCGGCTGGTTCTCGCGCTGATTCTGACTCTTGCGTTCGTGGGTGTCGAGGCGGCGGCGGGGGTAGTGGCAAACAGCCTTGCGCTGCTTACTGATGCGGCTCATAACCTGACCGATGTTCTCACACTGGGGTTAAGCTGGTACGCGATTCGCTTGGCACTGCGACCTTCTTCCTCAAGCCATACTTACGGTTATCACCGCGCGGGAATTCTGATCGCGCTGTTCAACTCGACTACGCTGGTCGTCATTGCGCTTGGAATCTTCTGGGAAGCCTACCAGCGACTGATACACCCGCTAGCGGTGGAAGCGAATATTTTGATTGCGGTCGCTGCTATCGCATTTGTCGTCAATGGTGGAACCGCTCTGCTGGTACGGCGAGGCAGTGAGACCAACCTCAACATGCGGGGCGCTTATGTACATCTGGCTGCTGATGCCGTATCGACGCTAGCCGCGATCATCACGGGGGTGGTTATCAAACTGACAGGCTGGCAGGTGCTTGATCCGGTAGTGAGTATTTTTATCGGCGCGCTGATCTTGTGGAACGGCTGGGGAATCATCCGGCAGAGCGTGGATATTCTGCTGGAACGGACGCCGCGCGGATTGGACATGAGCGCGCTTGTAAAAGATATGATGGCGGTAGAAGGTGTGCGCGGTGTTCACGATCTGCACGTATGGAGCGTAGCTGAGAACATGACGGCCCTCTCAGCTCACCTGCTCACTGAAGACGTGTCGATCAGCAAAGGGGCGGAAGTGCAGCGCGCCGTCAATGCGGTGCTGCATCATTATTATCAGATTGCCCACGCGACGCTTCAGCTTGAGTGTGAGGGCTGCCAGCCAGATGTTCTGTACTGCGACTTATCGGTTCCGCATGTGCATGATACGGAGACTGAAATCCGGGTGGGGTGAGTCCTCCCCCAGGACTCACCCCTCACGCGGTGGGAAGAGGAGTAAGGTTCTGTGGATTTTCGGTTACTACAGGGAAAGCCCACAGAACCCCGTTAGCGTAGTTGGGAAATGCGATTTACATGGCGGGGGTTGATCCGGCCATTGCGTAGACATCCAGCACAACCTTATTGCGATCCTTCGGATTAATCTTGGCAGGGAAGGTTGCGCCGGGCTGGAACATTGGAATGTTAACCATCGGGATTACCATCTTGGTGACGGTTTGATAGGCCGGAGTGCCATCGTTGGGTGTCACTTCGACGGTCAGCGCGACCTGCGGCTGGTAATTCACATAGCTGCCCGTCTGGGCGACCTGTAAGATTTTTGCCTGCGCCGGGATGCCCTCTTTGAGCGTGGTGGTATCAGGCATGAATTGCTTGCGCACGAACCAGATGATCCCAATCGTGAGTGGGATGGTGAGTATGAATGTCCCAACAATACACAGCATCGTAAAGGCTGTAATACCGAGGCCCATCCCCATGAAGTTATCCACTGTTTTGCTCCTTTAGAGTCGATTAAGTAGCGAGTTTGTATGCGCGTTTCTTATTTAACGCAACTGGCGGGGCGAAATGTTACAAGGGTCGCCCATTGATTACTGAGGCCGCATCCAGCGACGGATGAAAACGATCAGGCCAACATTGGCAGCCACCATAAACACACTCACACCGCAGAAACTGAGCAGCACAACTACGGTGAGAATAAGAGAGTCGCTCATCACTTGAGAGGCGGACGGAAACATTTAGAAATCTCCTGATACACTACTGGTTGCGATATTCAAGGAGATAACGAGTCTAGCGGGCAAAAATGTTACATAAGGGACATCAACTATCATGAATCTCTGGCTAATCTTTTTCACGGGTCTCACGACTGGCGGGCTAACGTGTTTGGCGGTTCAAGGTGGTCTGCTGGCTACGGCAATCACGAAACAAAAAACTGTTGAAGTGCGTTCACAGCAAAAGATAAATGGGCATCGTGAGAACTATACAACGACCCATACCAGCATCCATTTCCCAGACAACCCTTTGCCAATTGCCTACTTCCTCGGCGCAAAGCTGCTGGCGTATTCGCTGCTGGGGCTGCTGCTCGGCACTCTGGGATCGGTGGTGCAGCTTTCGACAACCGCCCAATCGATCATGCTGATGCTCGCTGGACTGTTCATGCTGGCAACCGCGCTGAACATGCTGAATGTCCACCCGATTTTTCGCTACTTCGTCATACAGCCGCCGAGATTTCTGACCAAACTGCTGCGCGACGAAGCCAAGAGCGAGGATGTTTTCGCTCCAGTGCTGCTTGGCCTTATGACAGTGTTTATTCCCTGCGGGACAACCCAGGCGATGGAAGTCGTGGCCCTTAGTTCTGGCCTGCCATTGCAGGGGTTCCTCACGATGTTTGTGTTCATTCTAGGCACAATTCCAACGTTCTTCGTACTCGGATTCGCGGCGACTCAACTACGCGGAAAGGCTCGATTTGCATTCGCGGGGATCGCCGCGCTGTTGGTGTTGGGACTCGGATTGTACTCGATAGATAGCAGCTTGAAGCTGGCGAACTCTCCCTTCGTACCGAGCCGCGCTATTGCTTCGATCTTCCAGCCGCCAAGTTTGGATAGAGCGGCACACGGTAAGGTGATCAATGGGGTGCAAGAACTCACGATCAACGTATTGAATACGGCTTATTCACCCAACTTCTTCGTCGCGGAGAGTGGGAAGCCCATCCGACTGCTGCTGACAACGAATCAGACCTATGGCTGCACGCGCTCGTTTACAGTTCCCAGCCTCGGAATCCACACAGTGCTGCCGGAAACCGGTCAAGTCCCTGTTGAAATCGCAGCGCAGCAGCCTGGTACTTTGTACTTTACCTGCGGGATGGGCATGTATAGCGGTTCCATTGTGATCCAGTAACTCAATTAAAGAGGTGTAGTGATGGTTACCCAGCGTTTTCAAATTCACGATATGCACTGTGTCGGCTGCACGATGACGGTCGAAGGAGCTATCGAAGACCTACCCGGCGTGAAGTCCGCCAAAGCAAATTATGCCAAACAGATCGCTGAAGTGGAGTTTGATGATCGACAAGTCACCGAAACAGAGATTATCGCAGCGGTCGTTGAGGCAGGATACAGCGCAGTCGTAGCAACATCCTAAGAATAAACAGGTTTTAGCCTGTTAGAAGGTAGTGAAAAATGTCGGAACAAACAATTACACTCCCGATCACGGGGATGACGTGTGCGAACTGCGTCGCCACCGTTGAAAAGGGATTACGCAAGCTAGATGGTGTCGAGCAGGTAGCGGTGAACCTCGCCACTGAGAAGGCTATCGTCACCTTTGATGCATCGAAGTTGCAAAAGGCCGATCTCGTCCGGCAGGTTGAGCGGGTCGGCTACGGGGTAGTCGAAGCCGCCGATGAGGAGCTCGAAGATGCAGAACGGGCGGCACGTAAAGCTGAGGTAGCGAAACAGCAGCACCTGCTGATCGTGGGCACTCTATTCACCGTGCCACTCTTTGTACTGTCTATGCTGCGGGATTTCGGTGTGCTGGGTGAGTGGGCCTGGAATCCCTGGGTCAATGTGGTGATGTGGGTGCTGGCGACTCCGGTGCAATTCTACGTCGGCTGGCAGTATTACGTGGGCGGTTATAAAGCGCTGCGTAACGATTCGGCAAACATGGACGTGCTGGTGGCGCTGGGTTCGAGTGTCGCGTACATCTACTCCATCTTCGTGACCCTGTTCGATTTGATCGGTTCGTATACGGGCAATATGCAGCTACAAATGCTGCTAGGGCATCACGTGTACTTCGAGACGGCGGCGGTGATTATCACGCTGATCATCACCGGGAAGCTGCTCGAAGCGCGGGCCAAGGGTCAGACCAGTGAGGCGATCAAGAAGCTGATGGGCCTCCGCGCCAAGACTGCCCGTATTGTCCGGCACGGCGAGGAAGTTGATGTACCGATTGATTCGGTAGAGGTTGACGATACGGTTATCGTGCATCCCGGCGAGAAAATCCCGGTTGATGGCGTCGTGGTGGAAGGCAGCAGTGCCGTCGATGAGAGCATGATCACCGGGGAATCGCTGCCTGTGGACAAGACTCCTGGCGATAAAGTCATCGGTGCGACGATCAATAAGCAGGGGCTGCTCAAGTTCAAGGCGATGGCGGTCGGTCGGCAGACGGCGCTAGCCCAGATTATCCGTCTTGTGGAAGATGCACAGGCAAGCAAAGCGCCAATTCAGAAGCTGGCCGATCAGGTAGCGGCGGTGTTCGTGCCTGCCGTGATCGTGATTGCGGCGCTGACGTTCGCAATCTGGTACTTCCTTGCTCCGGGGGCAACCTTCACGGATGCGTTGATCCGCATGGTGGCGGTGCTGGTGATCGCCTGCCCCTGCGCGATGGGCCTTGCTACGCCGACGGCGGTGATGGTTGGAACAGGTAAGGGGGCGGAGAAAGGTATTCTATTCAAGAGCAGCACGGCTCTTGAGAACGCTCATCGGCTGACCGCTATCGTGCTCGACAAGACGGGCACGATAACGAAGGGGCAACCTACTGTCACCGATGTAGTTGTCAATGGGCATATCACGAAAGAGAATGCTCTACGACTCGCCGCCAGCGCCGAGCGCGGTTCCGAGCATCCGTTGGGTCAAGCCATCGTCGATGCATATGGTGGCGATATTCCTGTAGCCACGCCGAAGGATTTCAAGGCGATCACCGGTCGTGGCATTGAAGCGACTATCGAAGGCCAACGCGTATTGGTGGGTAACAAGCAGTTGATGGAGGAGCGCGGCGTACATCTCAATGGCTTTGATGTCCAAGCCAAACGCTTACAATCCGAGGCGAAAACCGCGATGTGGTTAGCTATCGATGATGAAGCCGCCGCCGTGATCGCCGTTGCAGATACGATCAAAGAAGGCAGCCGTGAGGCAATCGCTGAGATGAAGCGGCTCGGCCTGACCGTCGCCATGATCACGGGCGATAACGCCGCCACTGCTCAGGCTATCGCGCGGGAAGCTGGCGTGGATACTGTCTTCGCGGAGGTTCTTCCCGGCGAGAAATCGGAGTTCGTCAAGAAACTGCAAAGTGAAGGGCACAAGGTCGGGATGGTAGGCGACGGCATCAACGATGCGCCTGCCCTCGCCGCAGCCGATGTTGGAATCGCCATCGGTACGGGTACGGATGTAGCAATCGAAGCCGCCGATGTGACCCTGATGCGCGGCGATCTAAGGTCTGTGCCGCAGGCGATCAGCCTGAGCCGCTCCACGCTGCGCACCATCAAGGAAAATCTGTTCTGGGCGTTCGGCTACAACGTCATCCTGATCCCGGTGGCGGCGGGTGCGCTCGCTCCATTTGCATGGGCCCCCGATTTTCTGCGCCAGTTGAGTCCAATGCTGGCAGCCTTCGCGATGGCGTTTAGCTCGGTGAGCGTGGTGACAAATTCGTTGAGATTGCGCGGCAAGACAATTTAGCCGAAGATTATTGACGATGCCCTTGTTCTGTCGATGCAAATGGGAGCGCAGTCATGGCATTCGTCAATGTCAATGGGATGGACTTCTATTACCGTGAAGCTGGCACAGGTGATCCCTTGCTGCTGGTTCACGGGACGGGCTTCAATGCCGAAGTCTGGGATGGCGTCTTTGACTCTCTCGCTCAAGATTACCGCACGATAGCGTATGATCGCCGGGGCTATCAACAGAGTCGCGGCGAATTGCCGCCGACCTCACGCTATGGTCACCAGCAGGGGGACGATATGATTGCGCTGCTCGAAGCGCTTCATGCGACCCCTGCAACGATTGTCGGATGGAGTGCCGGCGCTATTTATGCCCTTTATGCCACATTGAAGTGCCCTGAACTATTCAAACGCCTCATCTTATATGAGCCTGCTTTACATGCCTCACGTTACTTTGATCTCAGTGCTGGGCGTGCGATACTTGCACTTTTCATCCTGAAAGCAGTCGGCAAGAAACAGGCAGCCGCAAATCGTTTTGTTCGATGGGTGCTAGCTTACCGCGATGGACGGAACTCCTACGATTGGTTAAGTCCTGAATATTGCGCCAAGTTAGCGGAAGATAGCAATACCCTGCTGGCTGAATTTGATGGCGGAACTGGGGAAGACCTCACGCCTGAGATACTTGCCGCTCAAATCAAACTGCCAGTGACGCTGCTCGTTGGCGAACAAACCGCACCTTCAATGCACAAACTGGCTAACAATCTCGCGGGCATTCTTCACGCTCCTATTGTCCTGTTGCCTGATGCGAATCATCTGGCTCAAGTGGATCAGCCTGCCGAGTTTGCTGCCGCGATCAAGTCAGTGCTTGGGTAGCTGGCAACAATAGGCTGCGACATCCGCAAAGAGCTAGATAAAATAGAGGCTGAATTTAATATTCCAAATTAGACTGACTCGCTGGCACATAACATCATCACTAATATTAAGCCATGTTTCTAAAGGAATTAACATGGCAAAAAAGCGGAAGCAAAAATACTATGTGGTGTGGCACGGACGGAAAACTGGCGTCTTCCATTCTTGGGAAGAGTGCTCTAATCAAGTAACGGGATTTGCTAACGCACAGTACAAATCTTTCGACAGTATAGAAGCTGCGCAAAGGGCTTTCAGCGGCACGTATAAAGACTTTGAAGGTCAAAATACTGCAACATCTTGGCAAGAGCGGTTGATTACTGCTAACCCACCTGTTGTGCCAGTTATGCGGTAGATAGTGCGTGTGAAGGCGTACCTGGACCTGTAGAATACCGAGGAGTAAATACGGAAACAGGGGAAGAGATATTCCATCAAGGGCCATTTGCATGGGGCACTAACAATATTGGGGAATTCCTCGCAATTGTTCATACGCTTGCACTTTTCAAGAAGAAGGGCATTACGGATCCAATCTACTCAGATTCGAAAATCGCAATCGGTTGGGTGCGAGTGAAGCAATGCAAGACTGACCATCTTCGTGAAGAACGTAATAAAGCTCTTTTTGATCTTGTGGATCGAGCAGAACAATGGCTTGCTGCAAATGAGTACTCTAACTTAATTCTCAAATGGGAAACGGACAGTTGGGGTGAAAATCCAGCAGATTTCGGGAGAAAGTAGGCCGTGTAAGCAATCTAGCATCATAGAACTTAGCTCTACGCGGCAGCCGAAGGGCTGACCGAGGTACATGAAAAAGTAATCTTCGATAAGAGCGACTCTGACTTTAGCACGTAATGAGCTACCACTTGAGCCACAGACCGACCATCAGAACCATTCAGGAGACTCCATGACATCGAATCCCCTAAGTTCATCGCCTATCATGCAGGTAGGGATTGTGATACGCGACATTGAGGCAACGGCTCAGAAGTGGGCGGCGGTGCTCGGCGTGCCTATCCCGGAGATCATCACGACTGATCCGGTCGAAGTGGCGCACACCGAATATCACCAACGCGCGACACCTGCTCGCGCGAAGCTGGCCTTCTTCGAATTGGGTCAGGTCACGCTAGAACTCATCGAGCCAATTGGGGAGCCGAGCACATGGCATGATGGACTGGCCCCGCAGGGTGGGGGATTGCATCATATTGCATTTGAAATCAAGGGGATGGGCGATACGATTCGGGCATTGGCAGATGAGGGACTTCCACTGTTGCAGCGAGGCGATTACGAAGGTGGGCGCTATGCTTACATCGACGGGAGCGATCAGCTTGGCGCGATCATCGAACTCCTGGAGAATGATTAAGAAGTCATGGTGCACAAAGGCAAGCAGAAGTGGAAGCAATCCACTCTGCGGATGAAAGATAATCATACGTGGAACGCCACGCCCGGTCACAAGATCATTGTGCTCGATAAGGGTGCGCTGCGCTTCAACTATCCTGAGAAATGGGTTGTTGTCCCTGAAGAACACTCAATTAATTTGTATGACAAGCAACCTCCGAAAGATGACTGCCGCCTCGCAGTATCTTATCTGCGGCTGCCAACACTTGATTGGAGCGAGCTTCCTCTCAGCCAGTTGATCGACGTAGCTTCTGCGGGTACAGACGATAGACCTACGCAGTCGCGAGGAGAGCTAGTCACTGAGCCTCGCAGTGATGTTGAGCTTGCATGGGTACAGGTGACTTTCGACGATCCGGTGGAGCATCGTGATGCATATACCCGAATCGCCATTGCGCGCGGGTTCAACTTACAGGCGCTGGTCACACTGGACTTCTGGCCGGAAGATGCTCCTCGCCTCGAATCGGTATGGAAAGAAGTCATGCGCTCAATCGAGCTAGGTCGCTATGTTGTTGATCCGACAGTAGGCGATGTTCTCCAATAGCGGCGTTGTAATGGCAATACACCCCATCTTAGTAAAATTGTGTAACCACGAATTTCGAGAGGCTAAATATGTCCGCACTCCCCAGACACCGATGGACTCCCGAAGAATACCTTGCCTTTGAGCAACAAAGCGATACCAAGCATGAGTATCTCGATGGCGAAATCTACGATATGGTTGGAGGAACACCCAGACATAACTTGATTGCTGCAAATACAATTAGACTTTTAGGTAATGCTCTTGAAAACAACCCTTGTTTTGTGTACACAAGTGATCAAGGTATCAAGGTAAAAAAAACCCGCAACTATTTTTATCCCGATGTAAGTGTTGTTTGTGGCGAACCTGAATACGAAGACAATTATCTGCACAATCCTACAATAATTGTGGAGGTACTTTCTCCTTCAACAGAAATCTACGACCGGAACACAAAATTTGATAATTACCGCCAGATTGAATCTTTGCAAGCATACGTTCTAATTGCACAGAATCGACCTCGAATTGATTTTTTCACACGACAAGGCAATCTAAATCAATGGCTCATAAGCGAAGCAGTTGGACTTGATGCGATAGTCGAACTTCCAGCTATCGGTTGCACGCTCCCACTCGCTGGGGTTTACAATAAGGTTTCGTTTGATCCAGAAGGAACTATATAGCAGGCCCTTTCCCATGCCGCGCATCCAAGCGACACCTAACGAAATCGAGAAGTACGTTAACCTCCTCGCACAAACCCCAGAGCGGATCGCTGCGTGCACACGCGATCTCGATGATGCGCGACTTGCTGCCTCATCCGATATGAAAATGTGGTCGGCAGTGCAGGTGCTCGGGCAACTACATGCCTGTGCCGAACTGTGGGGCAATACGATTTATGCGATGCTGGCAGACGATACGCCGACTCTTCCTTTGATTGATGAGCGGCGCTATGCGAAGGCAGAAGGCTACGCCGATTTGCCGTTCAGCGCTTCATTCAGCACATTCTGTTTGCAACGCGCCGAGCTTCTGGCAGTGCTTCGCCATCTAACTATTGATAGATGGGAGCGCTCAGGAATACAGGAAGGCCGATCCATCGGTGTATTCCGGCAGGTGCGGCGTATGGCACTCCATGAAGTCGAGCACTGCGATCAGCTTGAAGCACTGCTTGTGCCACCAAATCGGATGTGAAACCTTGAAGGTTGGTGTACATTCTTCGGTACAATTCAAAATCATACGAACTAACGAGGAGATTTCCTGTGTCTGATGTGATTGTCTACGATGTAGTTTGTGGGATGTCCGCGCCGCTTGGTGAGTGGACTGACAGTGCCGAATACAACAGCAAGACGTACTACTTCTGCTGCGATGGCTGCATGAGCGCTTTCCAGAAATCGCCTGAATACCATCTGGAAAATTTCGCTGAGGAACACCCCGGCGTTGACCCAGCACCAAAGGGCTGATGAATCTCATCTGCAATGGGCCTCTGTCACTGAGAGATGGTGGCCCGTTTGTTTAGAATCTAGATTTTGGTAATGGTCTGATAATCTTTTAGCCTCACAATAGTTCACAGATAGTTGTGGCGATCAGCGTCAGGTTTCAGAGGAGATTATCATGTGGAAGAGGCTATCGGTAATCATCACCATATTGATGTTCGTCGCAGGTATGGCTGCCTGCCAGCAGGCTCAATCGGATCAAGGGCCGTTGCCGACTCAAGAAGGTTTCCGCAACGATCCTGCGGATCGAGTCGCATCGACGGGACGCCCGCAAGTCATTGAGTTCTATGCTACTTATTGCTCGGAGTGCATCGCCCTGCGCCCAATACTTTACAGGCTCGAAGACGAGTATGATGGGAAAGTCGATTTCGTCTTTCTGGATACCGATAACAAGGTCAATGATGCAGTCAGAGATCGCTTCCATCTCAGCGCACATCCGTATTCCGCGCTCCTCGCACCGGATGGCACAATCATCCAGCAGTGGTACGGCCACATCTCAGAGGATACTTACCGAGAGGCTATCGATGCCTATTTGCAGCAAGGCGGTTGACTGGCGAATTTTCTATGAAAGATGTCTACTGAGCGCGGCCTACACCGCGCTCATTTGTTTCTCCGCCAATCCACGCGCGTCAAACCTCTAATGCACAGCTAATGCGAAAGCGCTACAGTTACACCTGAAATCTCGATGGTGTGAGTTTTACCGCATGGATCATAGAAAGCAGCGAATATTGGCAATCATAGTGGGCGGGCTGGTCATCCGGCTTGCGCTCGCCCCTTGGGTAGTCTACGGCTATGACCTAGGCTTGTACATCAAGTGGGGGCTGGCGATGGTGGAGCATGGCTGGCTGAATGTCTACTCCGCCAGCACGGCGAACTATCCTCCATTAGCGGTAGCCGTGATGAATATCACAGCCTGGTTGGCCCACTTGCTGACACCCTCGACGGTGAATCCTGACGCGGGGAATTATCTCTGGCGCATCGTGATGAAGCTCCCGGCCATTCTTGCCGATACAGGGATTGCGCTGACGGTCTGGCGTATGTCATGGAACCAGCGAGGATCAGAGTGGGTGGTAGGAGCAGTCGCGTTCAATCCAGCCATGATCTATCTCAGCGCCATGTGGGGCCAGATCGATTCAGAGTACGCTCTTATGGTGCTTGTCGCGTTATGGATGGCGTTGAGTGAGCGTCCTTTCCTCGCAGGGATAGCATTTGCGGCGGCAGCGCTGTTCAAGGAACAGGGACTTGTTGCCACGCCGATTGTCGGACTTGCGATCCTCTCCAATGCGGTAGATCGCTTGCAGGCTCGCCGCGATGAGTCTTGGACGTTTCGCGCAGTTCTCGAGGCTTTACGCCCTATCGATCTCGCGGCGGCGGGTTATTTCCTGACGCTGGGCCTGTTCGTGATCCCATTCATAGCGGCTGGGCAGTTTAGCCGGATGGTGACCAATATGCTGGAGTATCCGGCCAGTGGTTCGCTGACAATCAACGCCCTCAATACGTGGTATCTAGTGACTGATGGAGTGGGCAACGTCGGCGGGCCAATTCATGCATCCGATCCCGGTATCGGCGGGTTGACTCTGGGGCAAATCGGGCGGCTCGTGCTCCTGGTATGGCTCATCATTGTTCTTATCTTGGTATGGCACAGCCGCCGCGACCGAGCAGCATGGTACATTGGCGGAGCGATGATCTATCTCGGCACGTTCCTGTTCCTCACCGACATGCGGGAACGCTACAGCTTCGCCGTGCTGGTGATGCTTGCTGGCGCGGCGGCTGTTTCACTTGCACAAGGCAGCAATCGCAAACAGGCAGCCCTCTTTGCACTGTTCGGTATCTTCACGTTGAGCCACCTGGTTAATCTTATGTTCGTGTGGGGGCCTACCCCGACCCTTGAGCACCTGTTCGTCGATAATCAGCAGGTAGGCATGGTTGTAGCATTTGCAATGGTGCTGTCGGGGCTGGTTGGTATTTGGCTCCTGATCTATCGCGCCACACTGAAGGCTCCGTCGCCTCAAGTGTAGGGCGACCCAAGTATTAGCCCGACTTTGGCACTGGTGAGGTCTTGCGCTTCCCCTCGATTCTCGCTACCCTGATCGAAATTCTCTCAAGATCAATCACCGGAAAAGCAAATACCTGTGCATCGCGTCTCCAAGATTGCATTGACTGCTTCAGTTTGCGTGATTCTTCTATCGGCATGCGGCGCACCACCACCTGCATTACCTACTGTTGCACTGACGCCAACCCCGCGTCCTACTGGGGAAGGGCTGGTGTCAGTGAGCCTCAGCCCGGTCATTGCTGGATTTACCTCTCCTGTCGCGCTGATTGCCCCGCCAGATGGCAGCAACTTCCTCTATGTGGTCGATCAAATTGGCGTGATCAGCGTGTTCGATCAGGATAACCCCGGTGACACCCTTCACACCTTCCTCGACATCAAATCTAAGATTATCGATCTCCGCCCGGAGTACGATGAGCGCGGCTTGCTCGGACTCGCCTTCGACCCTGATTTTGGGCAGGACGGACGCTTCTTCGTGATGTACAGCGCACCGCGCCGCGACTCCGCGCCGGAGGATTGGGATCATACGCAGCGCATTGCGGAGTACCACGTCGATCCGCAAGACCCTCGGTTCGCTGATCCCAACTCCGAGCGCATTATCCTGGACATCGATCACCCCTTTGAGAGTCATGACGGCGGCGCGTTGGCGTTTGGGCCGGATGGCTATCTTTACGTCGGGCTTGGCGATGGTGGCTCGACGGGCGATCCAATGAACCTCACTCAGAATTTGAAACGTCTTCAGGGCAAGATTCTGCGTATCGACATACATAGCGGCGATCCCTACAGCGTGCCGCCTGATAACCCGTTCGTAGGTGAGGAGAATGTTCGTCCCGAAATCTATGCCTTTGGGTTCCGCAACCCGTACCGATTCTCATTCGATCCTGTCACCGGGATGCTCATTGTGGGGGATGTCGGCCAATCCGTCCGCGAGGAGATCAATGTGGTTGAAAAGGGGCAGGATTACGGATGGGCGATTAAAGAAGGGACAACCTGCTATAACCTCCGCGATCAGTACCACCCGCAGGATGTGTGCGGCGATGTTGGCTCCCGCGCCGATCCCCTGATCCCGCCTGTCATCGAGTACCCTCACGATCCGGGGCTGGCGGTGATCGGCGGGTTCATCTATCGCGGCGACGCGATCCCGAGTCTGTATGGGCGCTACCTCTTCGGCGATTGGGGGATGCCTGATAATGGCCTGCTGATGGTCGCTACGCCCACTGCCGAGGGCATATGGCCCTTCGAATATGTCACGGTCAACGGCGCGGCAGATGGTAAATTGGGGATGCAGCTAACTGGGATAGGGCAGGATTCGCATCGGGAAATCTATCTTCTGACGAAACTTGGCCTCGGCCCGACGGGGAACTCAGGCGCGGTCTGGCGAGTACTTCCGGCTCAACCTTAGCCATCGTATAATGATGTTCTCAAGCAGATGACGCGATTGCTCGCAAAGGCGTGGAGAAGTTATGAACCGCCATTCTATTCTCATTACCGCGTTCATCATAATCAACCTCTCTGCATGTGCCAACAACGCTGCTCCGGTGACTCCGACCCTGCCGCCGTCGGCAACATCGGTGATCAATGGGCCTTCTGCGCCACCAGCCGCGACAACCGCCGTCATTGCTATCATCACAACGCCAATCTATGCAACGCCTCTTCCCTACAGCAGTTCGACCCCCGTGCCGACGAATACACCTCTGCCTACAGAAGCAGCCTGCAAAGACGATTCGGCCTTCGTTGCCGATGTGACGATCCCGGATGGCACAATCGTCCCAATGGGCACTGAGTTCCTCAAGACTTGGGAGATTCGCAACAATGGAACCTGTGCGTGGAATGGTGATTACCGGCTGGTGATGACTTACAACACCGACGGGATTTTAGCCGCTTCACAGTCTATTCCGATGCCTCCTGTTCTACCCGGTGAAGGGCTGGAAATTGGCGTGACGCTGCGCCTCAGCAAGAATCTGATTTTGGGCGAAGAGCAGCGTGCCGAATTCCGCATCATGAATCCAGCTGGGAAGTTGTTCGGCGCTGTACCGTATGTCATCGTCAAGGCTGGCCCTGCCGGGAGCGCGGTCGGCAGCCCCATCCCCGGCAAAGCGGCGATCAGTGGGGTGCTGTGGCTCGATAAATGTGTATCTGATCCGTCCAGTGGCACAGATACGCCGACACCAGGTCGCTGCATCATGGCGGGGGATGGATCGCAGCACGGAGATGGAATCCGGCAGCCAGACGAGAAGGGAGTGGCGGCGGTGCTCGTTGAGCTTCACGCCGAGACCTGCGACGGATCGTTGGTGCTGCAAGGGCCAACAGGCTCCGATGGTGTCTACGCCTTCCCGCAGATCGATCCGGGTATGTATTGTGTCTTCATCAACCTGAACAACCCTAGCGTTGCACAGATATTGGAAAAGGGCGGCTTTACCTTCCCGCTCGATCACAATAATTTCCAGATCATCAAGGTCGAATCAGGCGAAATCAAAACGCCCGTCGATTTCGGCTGGGAGCACGTGCCCTGACCAAAACACGACGGGCATTTCTATCCTGAAACCAAACGAGAGACCGGGAAATCCGGGCCTCTCGTTTTGATGCCAAATGCCAACCGCTTTCCTACGGTGTCGGCGTAGCGGTGGGAGGTGTGCCGCTCGGTGTAGGAGTCCAGGTGGCGCTCGTCGCCGTCGGGGTGTAGGTAGCATTTCCACGCAGGGGGCCGTTCAATGGGAAGAACGTATTGTAGATCGGCCCTAGCGAGTTCGCATCGTTGAGCGACCCGTACAGATTGTGCGGCCAATACTGAGAAGGCATGTAGTACAGCAGCTTGGTGCTGTCAGGTTGGTAGTAGATGCGTATGTACGTGCCGCATGGCACAGAGACCTCAGTGTTATCCAGCGTATCGCCCGGATTGACGGTCAGCGTCGTGATCTGCCATTCCTGATCGGTGCGCTCTGTGCCGAATGTGTAATTGATGATCACTGCGCCTTTTTCTGGCGCGCCATTGGTCGTCCAGATCGGGATGCGGGAATAGCAGGTAATCGCCGGATAATCCTCGTAGCGGGGTGTGGTTTCTACCGGGAAGTCCCGCCACATATTTTGCGTTGAGCATTGCAGATAGGCTTGATCGATGCGGCGCAGCTTCTCGCCTTTATCGTTTGTATCCCACATCTCGATCCGATAATCGCCTTGATAGGTTGCACCGGGAATACGGCCTGTCTGCCAGTAGAACGGACTCTGTTCTTGCAGGATCGACTCTTTGATTTGGGCGATCAGATGTCCGAGGTCTTTATCATAGATTTCGAGCTTGAAGTGGTCGCGCAGATCGCTGCCGCCCGTATCATCTTGATTGTAGACCAGGGTAATTCCTAATTCGATGGAGGCGCAGTCACTCTTGCCCTTCACGATGGTTGCGCTCAGGGCCTCAGTGGGGCGAACTTCCGCCAGCAGCACGGCGGCTGCCAGCGCCAGACTCGCCGCGAATGTCATCACCATGCGTCGTCGCATGAGCATCTCCTCAGGTCAGAATGCACAACAGTGCGGGAGTCTACCACCTTGATCAAAATAGGGGTAGTGATCGATTTTCAGCCATCTCCCCTCTCCTTTGCGTGCAGATGTTGGCAAAGGAGACGGGCGGGGATGAGGTCACTGGCTCGGAAATGCCGTTGTATACCAGGGCGCGAGCTTGCCCTCCTGCGCTGGAGTGCCGTAATCGTCATTGGGATGATATTGCGATCTCAGGAAGATGAGTTCCTTCGTGTCATCGGGTTGATAATACAGCCGCACGTACACACCGCAGGGAACCTGTACGCGGCTCTCATACAGCCGATCCCACTTCTTGACCCGCCACGTGTTGACGAGGAATTCGTCGTCGGTGCGCAGCTTGCCATAGCTCCAAACCGCGATCACTGCTCCGGGCCTCGGCACGAAGTTGACGCTGTAGATCGGCATGTAAGAGTGGCACGTGATCTGGGGAATCTCTGGATCGACGGGCTGCGGAAATGACTCGCCTGTGCGCCATGAGTTGTTCGTGCCGCACTGATTGAACACCTGATCGACCGCGCGAATCGGATTGTTCTGTGCATCGACATCCCACACCTCGACGCGGTATAACCCTGACTTTGGCGCAGCAGGGAGTGGCCCAATTTGAGCGAAATACGGACTGGCGCTGCGGTTGATCGTTTGGTCAAGGTGTACCAGCAGATCTGCGGAATTGCCGTCGAACACGCGGAACCAGTAACGGTCGTTGCCACCACCATCATCGTTGGTGTGGTTGAGTGTGACCTCGGCGCTGATCGTCGTACAATTGCTGTTGGAGAGGCCGCCGATATAGGACTGCATTGCAAAAACATGCGGCCCGCTCATCAAGAGCGCAGCCGCCAGAATCCCTAAGAATAATCCCACAATACGCAAACGCATACTTTGCTCCCTACTCAATACGAGTAACAGTAGAATAACGTCAACCATCATAACATGAAATCATCATCGCAACCTACGACAAATGTAACAATAGTCATACTTGTTGCTTCACTTCTTGTTCGCTTGCTGATTGCACCGCTCGGCGCGCATCCCGGCGATCTGTCAATCTTCACCTACTGGACGGCTGTGCTCGCCAAGCACGGATGGCTAGCCGCCTATACAATTCCCGATACGAATTATCCGCCGTTAGGGATGCTGCTGCTTTGGCTCCCCCATCAAACACTAGAGTTACTAAGACTTAGTGCACCAACCGGAAGTCCACTCTGGCTGATCTGTTTCAAGCTGCCCATGATTCTTGCAGATTTGCTTGTGATCGCGCTCGTCAGCAGATTATCCTCCTGGCGCTGGCTGCCGATCAGTCTCGCACTCAACCCCGCCCTCATTCTGATGAGCGCGTGGTGGGGCCAGCTTGATAGCGTCTACGTTGCACTGCTCGTCGCCGCCGTATTCGTGGCTCTCCACCGCCGACCATTTTGGGCAGGCATATCGTTTGGATTGGCGCTGATGGTCAAGCCACAGCCGGTGTTCTTCACTCCTATTGTGGTCTGTGCTTTGTTGTCACGGCTATCCCTATCGGACAGCGACAACTCCTATCGCGCTCAAATCTCTCAGCTTGTGCTTTTTGGTGCGGGCCTTGCGCTCGCCATCCTCATCCCAATGCTGCCCTTTGTTGCTACGGGTCAGACTGCCGTTGTGCTCCAGCACGTTCAGAACCCTGTGATTGGCCCCAACTTTCCGACGCTCAACGCGCTGAATTTCTGGTATGTGGTCACGGGTGGGGCGGGTAACTGGCACTTCAACGCGCCGCTTCTTCTTCCTGATACTACACTATTAATTGGGGGACTGTCGTATCGGGTCGTAGGTATTATCCTGGTCATCGGATGGCTCATCCTAGTATGTGCCCTTGTATGGCGCGCCCGCCGATCTGCTCCGGCGTGGTTCCTCGCCGGGGTGCTGATCGCACTTGGTATTTTCCTGTGGCCTACGCAGGCCCACGAACGCTATAGTCTGGCCGCAGTAGCCTTCGCTGCCGCTTTTGTGGGAATCTCAGGGAGAGGTGAGGCGCGTGAGGGAATGAGTGACGAGATAGTCTTGCAGAAATCCGCTCTCCTGTACGCCGCAATCACGTTATCTGTTACGCTCAATTTGCTATGGGCCGCGCCGCCAATCCGGCTGCTCGAACCGTTCGCAGGAACGCTCATCCCCGCTATGCTCATCGCCATGAGTCTGATCGCCTGTGCCGTGTGGGGTGTGCTACGGTTAGAGATGCTGGGCTTACAACGAAATGGTGGGATAAAGCGTAGTGAGATAGAGAGTAGTTAGCTAAACGCTGACTGTTTACTGGAGAATCAACCGGATGCGCCCGGACCCAACCGAACAGGCTGTTCAACTAGCCCGCGAGGGCCGCCTCTTTGATGCGGCAGTCCGTTTGCGAAGCATTGTCGAAGCCAATCCCCGTAACGTTGCGGCTTGGAAATGGCTGGCGTACAGCACCTCGGATGTGCGTGAGGCACTGCGTGCGGCGCATGCGGTTCTGCACCTTGACCCTTCTGATGAATGGGCATGGCAGTCGCTACCGTTCTATCAGGAGCAGGCACGTGCCGCCGGGTTGAGTCCCGCGCCGCCAGCAGAGCACATCATCATCCACCCTAAGCCTGCGCGGAAATCGGCTAATGGAAGCTGCCTCCTTCAATTCATGATCGTAATTGCCCTCGTCTCGGCTTTCGCACTGATCGGGGTGACTGCCAACAGAATTGACTTATCGGGTCTTCGGCAGGTAATAGTCAGCACGATTGCCGCGCCAACGCCAACTGAGGCGGCACGTGCAATTACCCTGACAAGTACACCTACTGTCCAGTTCAGCCTTGAGGCCAATACACCGCCTCACGTCGAGGAAACTTCAAAGGTTGAGTATTATGCGGTTCGGGCAGGGGATGAAGCAGGTATTCAGAAGATTCTCTATAACGGTGGCCCGCAGATCGATGGGGCAAGGGATCACTCCATCGCGCTGACAGAATACAAACTGTGGGTGACATGGGAGATGGGGCAGTCGCTTTCAGCTTGTGAAATACGCGACATCGTAGTGCATCTCGATATTAAGTTCACCTACCCCAAATGGGAACCTCCTGTTACGCCGCCAAATGCGAAGCTCCAAAGTGAGTGGGATCGATTCTTCAGCCATGTTGTTCAGCATGAGGAGCATCACGCGCAGATTGCACGTGAGTGTGCTGGCACGCTGGCAGAGAGTCTTCAAAAGTTTGACGCTGGAGCAATCTGTACGAATGCTCAAGGTACACTTGATCAGGTCGTCGATGGAATCTATGCAGCATGTGAGCAGCAACAGAAGGATTTCGACGCGGCAGAGGGGCGCACATCCTTCCCGCTACCATAAGAATGGTAGGTGGGTTGTATCTCTGCATCACACATAGAGCCACGCCGCCAACTCGCTTCCGCAGCGCTGGCATTGATTCTTGACTGCCAGCCCGTTTACCGCGCTTCCACAGTTCCAACATACCCGTCGGTGCATGGCGCGCGAGATCGTTAACACGATCCCCGTTCCTACTGCGATGACTCCAAACAGAAAAATCGCTGCTGCCCAAATGCTGAATAGAATACCGCCAGCAACTGGAATGCTCGTAACGGCGCGGTAAATATGAAACTGCCAGATCACTAGCGGAACAATCAATGCGCCCATCATCAGGATGCGGCTTAGACGAAGCATCCGGTGCTGGCCTTGCGGAGCATCCCTACCCACGTGGAATCCGAGAAATCGCCGCCCAAAGAAGCGGATAAACGCCAGCCACAGCCAGAATACAAACGTTGCTGCAACCATCCACCCTATCGTCTCAATGATGATCAGCGCCAGATCGAGTACGCGCCTAAGATTGATCAAGGCGTGTACAGGCCCCAGGAAACTCAGAGGAATCAGCATAAATCCTATTTGAAGACCCACCGCGAGGATCATGGCAGGCGCAATCAAGCTGAGATAGGGCATGAACCCGCGCCGCCCTCGATCAAGTGCAGCGAGGGCTTCTCGCTCCACCTGCAATCCTAATGATTCCGCCGCCAGATACGCCACTCCGAGCAATGGAATCAACGGGATGATCCAGATTACCAGGCTAAACAGCGCTCCTATGAGCACGCCGAAGCGGACAAAAAATGAGACGCCACTGAGCGCAAGGCTGCCGAGCACGGCGAGAAGTCCAACCACACCCGCACCAGCAGCAACCAGGCTGCGGAGTACCATTGGCCCCAGCCCACTGATCGTAATTCCTAGCAGCATCCCTGCGAACAAGGGCAGATCGAGCGCTACCCGGAATAAACCTGAGGGATCAGCCAGCAGCGCCAGCCGTTGTTGCGGGGATGGGTGCAGCCGAAGAAGGCGCTCCCACCATTTTTCTTTTTCCTGCCGTAAGTTGTGCTGCAAAATAGACGCCAAACCTTCTTCCGCACCCCACAACGCGGCACGCCAATCCGCATACACTTCGCGAATTCGCAGCACACTGGCCCGTAGCGCGATCACCAATGCCAGCATCCCAAGCGCTTGCCCTAGGAATAAAAGTGTCAGGGGGATTGAAACTGTGAAGAAGTGCCTCCAATCGGCGGGTTGGCCTTGAGCAAACTGGAATACGCGGCGCACAAAACCGATGATCACGCTGCCGGCCGCATAAGCGACCACAGGGGAAATTACCAGACTAAGAGCAGCGATACTGATCGCTTGGGAATAGTATGTGCGGCCAATATCCCCGTTGCAGATGTGCGCCAACTCATGAAGTAGGATAGCGCGGAACGTTTGTGGAGATCTGCGCAGCAGCAGGGGCATCCGACCGCCCAGCCGAATAGCTGGCTGATTTCGCAGCCCGAATGCCTGCCCATCGGTCTGCGGTGATCCCCGCTCGATCTCGATGGACGGCACAGGGTTGACTCCAGCCTCCTGCGCGAGACTCTGAGTGGTTTCCAGCAGCTTGGGATCACGGGCCGGGTCAAGTCGTTCAAGGTGCTTGCGGCGGCGAATTCGTGCTGGATGCCCGCGATAAATCAGATAAGCAACCAAACCAACGACGCCGACCGCTAAGACACCCGCGCATGCTTCGCCAGTCGCCAGCAGGAACTCCCGCCCTGCGGCAGCGGCTGTCACTTCGAATGGAGTGTTCGGATTCTGAGAAAGTTCCCCAAGAGTCGGCCCCGATGCATCTGCGCGCAGATTGATCAACACCTCTGCCAAACTAAGCGCCAACACGCCAGTCGCAGCCACCAGCAGGGCAAAACGCTGATTCGTTTCAGGGGGAAAGGCAAATGGATTGAGGCGTCTCACCCTTTAGTCTCCAAGCACCATGCGCCGGAACAATGCATCGGCCATCGCCTGTGCGTCCGATTCACTCAAGCCGAACCGTTTGGCTTCGGCTTCCGCCGCCGCCCGCATCTGCCGAAGCTGATCAGGAGATAAGCGAACCGGGGCAGGGCCTTTCCCTCTGCGAAACAGCGCCTTGACTTTCTCGCGGATGGTGTCGGACGCTTCGTCGCTCGCTGCCTGAACGATGACCTGTGTGGCAAAGGCAACCACCACCGAAACCATGGCGGCGGCAGCTGGGGTACTGGCGATCAGCATGTCTCCGATCCCGAAGCCCAGGGCGTCATCACCGGTCTTCGCAGACATATCGGGCGGCTTGGGATTGGCGAAGTATTCCGCCGAGAGATCGTCAAATAAATCGAGTTCTTCTGGCGCGAGATCTCCGATAATCTCGTGTGCAAGCTCCTCGACGAGGGCGCGGTCGGTAGGCGTACGTCCCATTAGTCACCTCCAATGAAACAGCAATTAGCCCTTAGCATTTGGCAGTTAGCTTAAAACAATTTCGTTTGAGTTGAATAGGATATTACAGCCTTTCCGATGTGCATAATGAAGGCAAAGATAAGCAGCAATCAGGTATGGCAGATTGTACGAAATCGCCTCCTCA
>Ga0075421_100002678_pt1 | contig 21238 bp, 16 predicted proteins | sample SoiMetdeltSBSDD5_FD_75292 | JGI IMG/M metagenome (GOLD analysis project Ga0075421, IMG submission 75292) | Bulk soil microbial communities from a Populus tree surrounding site in Tennessee, USA - Soil MetaG P. deltoides SBSDD5 | ecosystem: Environmental > Terrestrial > Soil > Tree plantation... | reverse complement strand
GCCTTCGATCACGCCGTCGTTGTCGATGCGGTTGTTGATGACCGGCGCGGAAACGACTTTGTTGTCGAGCACGATCGCGAGCTGACGGTTGACGTTCGCTCCCGTGAGCGCCGCGAACTTCGGCGCGCCTTCGGGCGTGAGCGAGAAGCCGATGACCGGCTCGCCGACACGGCCCTTCTGCACGCGAGCGTTCTTCAGATCGCGGCCGCTGACCGGGACGTTCTTCCGCACCGCGATGTACTCGACGCCGGTGACCCGGCCCATCTCGTCCTCACGGTCGATCGGGAGGATGTCGACTTCGTCGCGAAGGTTCGCCGGCAGCGAGTTGTAAAGCGCCTCGGCCGTCGGACCTCTGCCGCCCTCGACGAGCCGGAACTGGAGCTGCGCCGTGGTCTTGATGATGTCTTTCACGCGGGCCGGATCGTCGACACCCGGGAGCTGGATGACGATGCGATCCTCACCCTCGGGAACGATGATCGGCTCGGTCACGCCGAGGGCGTTGACGCGGCGGTCGATCGCTTCCTTGGCCTGATCGACCGTGTCGCGCTGCAGTTCCTTCAACGCCAGCGACTTCATCGTGAAGCGCAGATCGTTGCCGACGCGGGTGACCGAGAACGACGGCAGGAAGTCACCGGCGATTCGCTCGTACGGAGCAGAGCTGACACCCGCCGGCAGCGTGGCCAGGAAGGCCGAGTCGCTGATGCGGCGCGTCACCGGCGAGGGGATGCTCTGCGCCGTTGCCTGCTGCTTGAGGGAGTTCATGGCCTGATCGACTTCGAGGCGCGAGGCCTCGTTCACATTCACCTTCATGACCAGGTGAATGCCGCCCTTCAGGTCGAGGCCCCGCTTGAGAGGCTCGGGGTTGCTCTTCGTCGGGATGATGGCGACCGTGAACACCACCAGCACCGCGAGGATCAACACGATTTTCCAGATGACGTTTCTGTTCAAAGGATCCTCCCAGGGACCAGCTACTGCGACTCGGACTCCCCGGTCACGACACCGGAGATCGCAGAGCGCGCTACCTTGACTTTCACGTTTTCGGCGATTTTGAGGTAGACGGCGTCGGGCTCAACACCCTGAATCGTCCCGTAAATCCCGCCGGTCGTAAGTACGCGATCGCCCTTCTTCAGCGTGCCAAGCATTTCCTGCTGCTTTTTCCGCTGCTTGTTCGCCGGGGCGATGACGAGAAAGTAAAAAACGAGGCCGATGGCAATGATCGGCAAGAAATTGGCGAACGCCGCCGCGCCGCCGGAACTCTGAAGCAGAGCTATCGCATTCATATTGATTCTTCGCTCGAAAGCCGCGACAGGAACCCTTCGCGGAAGGAGTGAAACGAGTTGGACGCGATAGCCTGCCGGATCGCACCCATCAAGTCAAGGTAGAAGGAAAGGTTGTGGATGGTGTTGTAAACGCTTGCGGCAATCTCATCGTTGGCGTAGAGGTGCCGCAGATAGGCCCGGGAAACGGTCGTGCAGGTGACGCAGCCGCAGTTCGGATCGAGCGGCCGCTCGTCCGCCGCGTACTTCGCGTTCTTGATGTGGATCTTCCCGAAGCTCGTGAAAAGAGAGCCGTTGCGGGCGTTGCGGGTCGGCATTACGCAGTCGAACATGTCGATCCCCGCGGCCACGCCGTTCACGAGGTCTTCGGGCGTTCCCACGCCCATGAGATACCGCGGCTTGTCCGCCGGCAGCAGCGGCGCGGTGTAGTCAACGATCGCGAACATCTCTTCTTTGGGCTCGCCGACGGAGACGCCGCCGATGGCGATTCCGTCGAAATCAAGTGACGCGATCTCCTCGACGCTTCTCTTCCGCAGATCGAGGTGCACGCCGCCCTGGACGATGCCGAAGAGCGCGGAGGTGCTGCGCGCGGAGAGCGAGCGCTTCGCCCACCGGTGCGTCAGCAGCATCGACTTCTCGACCTCCGCGTGCGAGATGCCGTACGCCGGACATTCGTCGAAGGCCATGGCGATGTCGACGCCCATGCGCGTTTGGATCTGGACCGAAAGCTCCGGCGTGAGGAAGTACGGCGAGCCGTCGATGTGGCTGCGGAACTCGACGCCTTCTTCGCGGATCTTGCGGATCGACGCGAGTGAGAAGAGCTGAAAGCCGCCGGAGTCGGTCAACACCGCGCGGTCCCATCCCATGAATTTGTGGACGCCGCCGAGCTTCTCGACCAGGTCGACGCCGGGTCTCAGCATCAGGTGGTAGGTGTTGTTGAGGATGATCTGGGGCCCTGTGGGGCCGCTGAGTGCTGAGTGCTGGGTGCTGAGTGCTGAGTGATTCGAGCCGAGTCGCTTGAGTTGATCCGTCGTCAGGCTCTTGACGGACGCGCGAGTGCCCACCGGCATGAAGACCGGCGTTTCGATCACGCCATGATGGGTGTGGATCCGTCCCCGACGCGCGGCTCCGTCGTGATGCAGGAGCTCGAAGCTCAGTCGCGACTCAGCACTCAGCACTCAGCACTCAGCACTCGGTACATCACTGGATCTTCATCTGCTCGACCTTCACGTTCGACGGAAGGGTGAGGGCGAAGCGGCTTGCGGGGATCGGCTCGTTGATCCGGATGCCGGTGAACTCGTAGCGGGTGATGTCGCCGTCGCCTTCGACGTACTCGATCTTGTTCGTGAGGTACGTGGTCTTGTCGATCCAGAGCTTGATGCGCTGCACGCGCTTCGACACGGCTTTGGTCTTCGGCGTGAGGTCGAGCACGTACACCGACTTCGCCTTCGAGTCGGTGAAGGTGAAGTCGAAGTAGCGCGCGAGCTCGTCGATGGCGCCGGTCGCGCCCATGTATTTGAAGATGCGATCCTCGAAGCGCCTGACGTCGATGCGCTCGGCCTTCAGGAGCTCGGGGTAGTACGTCGTCATCATGCCGCCGGCGATGACCATCTGCACGCGCTTCGGCGCGTCGTACGTCCAGAGGACGTTGCTCGGCCGCGAGTAGGTGAACGTCCCAGTCGAGACCTCGGGCTTCGCGAGCAGCGCGAGCTCTTTCTCCTGACGGAAGCTGGCCTGCAGAGTCATCGTCTTCTTCTGCTGCTCCTGGACCTTCTTGATGACTTGCTCGAGGGACGCGGCCTGCGCCGGAACGACTACAGCGGCCGCGCAGAGCGCTGTGGCGATGGCTCTCCTGATGGACATGGGCTCGCCAACCGCGGGGGAAGTATCGATATTTCTACGAGCTCAGCGGAGCTTCAGCATGAGGGCGCCACCTGCCGCGAGCGCAAACACGAGCTGCGCGAACGCGACCTCACCGAGAGTCGGGATCGCGAGCGCCGCATTGTTGACGACGATCGCATACGCGGACGTCATCGCCAGCGCTGCGCGCGAGATTTCCGAGCCATCCGAAAACGCCACGCGCAGCAGCAGACTGTTCGCAGCCGAGCATCTGTCTACGGCGGCGATGAAGAGCACGCCGCCGTGAACCGTGATCGCATCCGCTTCGCGATCACCGAGGCCGTACGAGTGGAGATCGGCGACGACGCGCACGAATGCACCCGACGCGTTGTACAAGGCGACTTGCGTGCCGGAGGAGACGAGCACCTGCCCGTCGGAGAGCACTTCGAAATCGTTGATCAAGGTCAGTGCAGTGAAGTCCGGCAGGGCTGCGCCCGTGCACCCGTTGATGCGGCCGATGTCGTTCGCACCGGTGCGGTAGTAGATCGTGCAACCGTCCGCCCCTACCGCGATGTTGGACGTCGTCAGCGGATACGTCGCTTCGAGCGTACCGACCGCCGAGATTCTCAATAGCTCCGGCGACGGACCTCCCGTCGCCACGAACACCGTCCCGTTGCTCGCGATCGACATGCTCATCCCGTACGCTGACGGCGCGCCGCTGTAGAACGGCAGCTGCGTGCCGTCCGGCCGGATCTCCACGATGCGCAACGGACTCTCGAACAGCAACGCGAGCACGCGGCGGCCGTCGGCCGAGGCGATCATCGCCACGTCGTCATAGTCGGTTCGATCCGGGTCGTACCACTGCACCACCGCCTGACTGAACGGGATAATGAAGCACCCACCGAAAACGTCGCGGCCGGAAACGACGACATCGAAGACTTGCTGCGCTTGCGAGATCGGAGCTGCGAAAGCAACAGTGAAGACAAGCGCGACGAACAAGAGCCACGGAATCAGCCTGGTGCGCATGCGACGAACTATACAATAACAATATGTCGATATGCCATACTGTTTCCGGGCTCGTATACTCGACGGCGAAAGCCCGAGGTTCTCTATGAAAACACTACTGGTTACGGCAGCGCTCGTCTTCGTTGCAGTCTCGTCATCCGCCGCCATTCAGTACGATTTCGTGCAGAAGAACACCACCGCCGACGCTGTGGAGCCCACCAGCGACCTCGTCGCCCGGGCGGTCATCGACGGAGACCGCACACGGATCGACTTCCTCGGCGGCACTCTCTATCCCCCGGGAACGTACGTCGTCTCGACGGACGGCTCGCGCAAGCTCGTGTTCGTCGACCCGATCAAGGAGTGGTACACCGAGGTGAATACCGCTTCGGTCGCGACGGCGCTGGGAGCGAGCAACATCCGCATCACCAACCTCAAGTCGATCATGGAGAAGCGCGACGACCGGCCGATCATCGCCGGCCACGCGACCGAGCACACGCGCCTGACGATCACGTACGACATCAGTGTCACGGTGAAGACGATCCCGCTCAAGCAGCATGTGCGCACGGAAGTCGACACGTGGGCGACGCCGGAGTTCGCGGCCGCCGCAACGTCGTCGGTTCTTTCAGGAATGCGCACCGGCAATGTGGAGATCGACCGGATGCTCGACGTCGAGGCGACGCAGCTCAAGGGATTTCCGCTGCGTCAGACCGTCACCACGCGCACTGCCGCGGATCTCCCGCCGACTCGCTCCGAGCTTCAGGTTCCGACCACACGTACGATCGTGCGCGAGATGTGGGTGACGTCGATCCGCGAGACCGCGCCCGACGCAACGCTGTTCGTGATTCCGCCGAAGTACCGCCGCGCCGACGCGCAGGAAGCGCCGAAGGCGGCGAAAGAGACGCTGACGTTCGAGCCGCCGGCGAAGTAGAGCGCAGGGCGCAGAGGGCAGGGCGCAGGAGAACCGGGGTTGCTACTGCCCTCTGCGCTCTGCCCCCTGCGCCCTGATCTGTTACCATCCCGTCCCGAAGCGCAGTTCGGTTCCCCGGTTCCTGTCACGCATCGCTAATGAAGAGATCTCGCGCCTTAGGTGGACGTCTGGGTGGGGTGATCAAGCGGCCGCGAGCTTACGTGGCACTGGCGCTCCCGATTGCCATTCCGTTGTTCCTCGCTGCCGTCCGCGCGCAGCCGGAGCTCGGTGGCCCCATACAGGCGTCGCTCGTCCCGCCGCCGCAGCTCCGCTACGCGGAACTGAAGCATCCCTTCCGCGCCGACCTTCCCGAACATTCGCTGATCCTCACCGTCGAGAAGAACGACACGCTCGACAAGCTCCTCACCGCCGGCGGCCTCTCGCGCGGCGAGAGCGCTCTGCTGGCGATGGAGCTCGGCAAGTCGATCGACGTTCGCCGCCTGCGTCCGGGTCAACTCATTCGCTTCCACTACGACCAAACCGGCACCGTCGATGCGGTGCAGATGAAGATCACGGGCTGGGGCGAAGTCGGCGCCGTGCGCAACGGCAACGCTTTCGAGGTCACGACGCAGCAGGCTGTGATCCGCGAGATCGACGCGACGATCTCCGCCTCCATCGATCGCTCGCTCTACGAGGCACTCCGCCAGCAGGGCGAAGGACCGCAGCTCGTGCAACAACTCGTCGACGTCTTCCAATGGGACATCGACTTCTTCGAATTGCGCAAAGGCGATTCGTTCACGCTCGTCGTGAAGAAGCAGTACGCGGGCGCGGAGCTGATCGGCTACGGTCCCATCGTCGCGGCGCGCTTCACGAATCGCGGCAACACGTACGAGGCATTCCGTCACGAGCAGCCGGACGGACGCGCGGGCTATTACGGTACGGCCGGTACGCCGCTCCGCAAGCAGTTCCTCAAGGCGCCGCTGCAGTTCACTCGTGTGACCTCTGGCTTCACGAAGAAACGCTTTCATCCCGTCCTCAAGTACTTCCGCCCGCATTACGGCATCGACTACGGCGCGCCGATCGGCACTCCGGTCATGACCACCGCGGACGGCGTCGTCGTCGAAGCGCGCTACAAGCCGGGCGAAGGAAACTTCATCCGCGTCCGGCATTCGTCGAAGTACGACACCTGCTACCTGCACCTCTCGCGCTTCAAGAAAGGCCTCAAGAAAGGCACGAGGGTGACGCAGGGCGACGTGATCGGCTACGTCGGCATGACCGGTCTCGCGACGGGACCGCACCTCGACTATCGCGTCTCTGAAAACGGCAAGTGGCTGAATCCACTGGCGCTCAAATCCATTACGCCCGATCCGCTGCGCGGCGCGTCCCTCACGCGCTTCCGCGCCAACGTCGCGCGCCTTCTTCCGCAACTGGTCAACGCGACTCAGGACGTTGCGGAAAAACAGGTGCAACAGCGGGCACTCTTCTAGCAGAATCCGCCCTACCCATATGAACAAGGTCATCGTCCGGGCGCCGGTGCGCGCCGACTTCGCTGGTGGTACTCTCGATCTCTGGCCGCTTTACCTCTTCCATCCCGGTTCGCGCACCGTCAACGTCGCGATCTCGTACTTCGCCGAGTCCGAGGTCTCTGAGGTCGGCAACGGCTCGATCGAGATCTTTCTGACCGATCAGCAGTACCGGCAGACGTACGAGTCGCCGCAGGAGATGTCGAACGATCCGAAGGTCGCGCTGCTGCATCGCGCGGTCGAGTATTTCCGTCTCGGGGGCATCCGCATCACCACGCGCACCGACGCGCCGCGCGGCTCGGGACTCGGCGGTTCGTCGGCGCTGGCGATCACGCTCGTGCGCGGGCTCTCCGAGATCGCTCAGCAGCCCATCGACGGCGAAGATCTGATCAACCTCGTCCGCGACCTCGAAACGCGACTCCTCGGCCTCCCCGCCGGCATTCAGGATTACTACCCGCCCGTCTACGGCGGTCTCGGATCGCTGCACCTCAATCCCGGCAAGCCGGCGCGGCATCCGCTGCAGACGTCTCTCCCCGATCTGTCCGCGCACATGCTGCTGCACTACACCGGCATCGCGCACTTTTCCGGCACGAACAACTGGGAGCTGTACAAGCGTCAGGTCGAAAAGAAGAAGAAGGTGGACAAGGGACTCGCTCGTATCTCCGAGGTTTCGGTGGAGATGGAGCGCGCGCTCGATTCCGGCAACTTCGAAGCCGCGGGCGCGGCGCTGCGCAATGAATGGGAAGCGCGCAAGTCGTTGATCGACGGAATCTCCACCCCCGAGGTCGATGCTGCGATCACAGCGGCGACGAATGCTGGTGCGTGGGGCGGCAAAGCTTGCGGTGCCGGCGGCGGTGGCGTGATCGTCTTCCTTCTCCCGCCCGATCGCCGCGATGCCGTGACCGCCGCGCTAGCGATGGTGCCGGGACGCGTGCTCGACGCGGTGCCGGTCGCGCACGGACTGACCGTCGAGCGCGAGCGCGACGCGCTGGCCACTCCCGCGGCGCGCGCGCGTCCTCGCCCTCGCGATGGCGAGACGCTCGAGCAGCTCTACGTCTACGGCGGCGAAGGGAACTATCACCCGTTCGTGCTCGCGGAAGGAATCATCACGCACGTGGAGTCGCGCAGCGGCATGCGTCATCAGACCGTGCGCTCGTACCTCGCACCGATCTCGTCGACCGACGGACGCGTGATCTGGCAGGAGGCGTCGCAGATCGACGCGGAGAAGCTCGACATCCGCGCCGTTCCTGATCCCGAGCGCAGGCTCGAGATCGCCGTGACGCCGGAAGCGCTCGTACAAAACGCGTCGCAGTCGCAGGAGGGATTCAAGCAATTCCTCGAGCAGAACGCGCGGATGCAGATCTTCCACAACCCCGCGTTCGGCTTCTACTCCGATGCGGCCGAGACGCGCGAGGCGTTCCTCGAGCGCTGCATCGAAGAGGCGGACCGCCAGCTCGAGGACGAGCAGGAGCGTCTCGAGTCGACGTTCCGCCGCCGCCTCGACCAGCTCCGCGAGCGCTCCGAGCGCGAGCAGCGCGTGCTCGACGACGACGACACGCACTCGCGGTCGGAGCAGAAGGAAGTGAACGTGGCCTGGGGCCAGGCGCTCTACAACATCACCAGCGGCCGCCCCATCGCAGTCGCCGACTCCGACGTGTCCGTGCGCGAAGTCGACTACCTCGAGAACATCGCGCAGATCCAAAAGGCCTGGGACCGCGAGCTGCACGCGTTCCGCGACGACCTGCAGGCGAAGGCGCGATCGATCGAAGAGATCTCGATCGTCCCCTCGCAGAAGAACATCGAGGTGACGAAGTACCTGATCCTGTGGGCCGCGTCGATGCCTTGACGGGCGTTGCTCGTTGCTCGTGACTCGTTGCTGGGGCGGCTCCGTGCAAAAGCGGCGATCCTCGCCAGCAACGAGGAACGAGTCACGAGCAACGACCCGGAATACGTCCGGCATCGATTCGTTAGGGGCTTGGTGCGTGGTAGCATCCACGCCGAGTCGGGCAGTAGCGCAGCCTGGTAGCGTACCTGAATGGGGTTCAGGTGGTCGGGGGTTCAAATCCCCCCTGCCCGACCAAACATCCCTCCCAACCCCCCTCCATCGCCTGGGTAGGGAACCACCCGCTGGGGGTCCTCCTAGACGTGACCTCCTTCCGCGCGCTGCTTGTCATGGCGTGCCTAGCCGCGCGCGTCGCGCTCGGGCAGGGGGCCGAGCATTGCGACCGCAACCTGCAGGTCTCGCGCGAGGATCCGTTCGGGTATCGCATGCGGGTCGATCGGTGCGAGGGGGTGTATGTCCAGCAGGTCTCGTCCACGCCGCTCGTGGTCGCGTCGTTCGGGACGCTCGACTTACCCGAGACGCTCGGCACCACCGGCGGCGCGCTGGTCGTCGAGTGGGCGAAACAGGCGGGCAGCATTCGTCTGCGCGCGCAGTCGCTCAAGCGGCGCACGTACTACCGGATGGATCGGCAGCAGCGCGGGAATGTGAGCTCGTATCGCTGGCCGACCGACGTCCTCGCGGCGCTGAAGTTGACGCAGCGCGACATCGGGGTCGTCGCGTTCACGGGCTCGATCTACGTTCCGGTGCGGATCGGCGAGCGCGGCGCGCGGCCTTACGAGCTGGTGATCATTCCCGGCAGTGAGCTGGCCGAGGTGTTCGTCGCGGTGTCGCGTGTGAACGGAGTCACGCGGACGGAGGTCGCGCCAGCGCAGCCGCTGCGGCGCGGGTTCTATCCCGCCGGTCGCGCCGTTCGCATCCCGGTCGATCGGCCCGCGCAGCCGGGAAAGTACGTTATCGAGATCGGCGCGACGTTGCGCGATGGCGGCGCCGCGAGTCGCGAGGTGTGGTTTGTCGAGTGACCGGCTGCGCGAGTTGCTCGCGGAGAAGGTTCGCGCCGCCGACGGCGACGTTTCTGCCCAGGAGCTCGAAGCGATCCAACGGATCGCTGAGCTGATCGAGCTCCGCCGAAAGACGACTCCACCGCCGCGTTGGCCAATCGCGGCGCTCTTCGCCGCGGCGGTCCTGGTCAGCCTCGTGCTCTTCGTTCGCGTTCCCGAGACGCATGTGGAGTTGCAACTGGTCGTCTCAGAGGTCGGGTTCGAGCTGGTGCGGCCGCAGGCGGTGACGGAGATCGTGAATCTGCGCGAGCTCGGCGCCACGGGGCTTCGCGGATCGACGGACGCGATGCGCCTCGGCGCCATCGATCCCGGCACGCTCACTCTCGATCCGCTGAGCCTCGCGAAGAACACCGATGTCCGCATCGACGCCGCTCGCGCACCCGAGGGATGCCGCATTGTGCTCAGCGGCACGCCGGCCGTCATCCGCACCACCGCCCACGGCGCAATCCGCATCGACGTCGTCGGCGCGGAGTCGCGCACCGAGTCGTTCGCCATCCCGCGCTCGATCGTGCTCGAAACCGATCGCGGCGAGGCTTCGCTCGACCTCGTGTTCGCCAAAGAACCGGCCTTCGCACCGCAGCTCTTCGTCCGCAAGCTCGCGCTCACGCGCATCGACGACGTCGAAGGATCGACTCCGCAAGTCGTCTCGACGATCCTCGGCGGCACGATCTACTTCGAGTCCCTCGGCGGCGAAGCGCGTCCGCTGCGCCCGCGCGAGCTGCTGCGCTTCGACGAGATCCACGGCGTGATCCGCACGCTCGAGCTCGAGCGCGGCCGCATCGCGCTAAGCTTCAATGGCACCGTGCACGGGATGCGCCGAGGATGGGGCGCGAAGCCGGCCAGCCTCATGCCAACCTGGCTGGCGTGGCTGCGCGCGCAACACGGTCTCTCGCTCTTCTGGGGTACCACACTTTTCCTCTACGGCCTCGCGACGACGATCTTGCGGTGGTGGAAAGGGCGTGCGTGAAACGGCTCGCCGCGATCGCGGTCATCGCCTGCACGGCCATCACGGCTCGCGGCGAAGACATCTCCGCGCTCGTGCGCCGCGGCGAACGCGCGCTCGAAAGCAAGGCGCCGGACGAGGCGATCGATGTGTTCAAGGAGTGCCAGCAGCAAAGTCCTCGGTACAACGTGTGCGCGTTCGGCCTCGCCCGCGCGTACTCGCTGAAGAACGACGCGCGAACCGGTGTCGAGTGGCTCGCGCGCGCGGCGGACCTCGGCTGGGACGACATCCGCAAGGTCCTCGAGGATCCGACCCTCGCCACCGTCCGCGCCCATCCTGACTTCGTGTTCATCGCGCAGATGATTCAGGATCGCCTCCCGTCCTCCGCGCCGCGGCCGTACGTCGCGCCCGAGAGTCACGAGCAGGCGATGGATCTCGTGGCTATGGTCCGCAGCGATCTCGGCAAGGGCGCGGCGATCCTGGTCGGGCGCGACGGCGCGCGGATCTACCTCGTCACCGCGAATCACGTTGTGCGGGAAGGCGGCGCCGACGCGACTCAGATCGAAGTCCAACTGAAGACGTTGAAGCAGCCGCGCTGGCTGCCCGCGACGCTGCTACCGCCTGCCGGCAATCCTGATCTCGACCTCGCCGTCCTCGCGATCGATGCCGTGCAGGACTTCGATTTCTGCGCGCTGCCGGTCGACCTCGGCGCCGACACCACCGGCGTCAAGCGCGGCGATCCCGTGTATCCGGTAGGCTATCCGGGCGGGATTCTCTGGGCCATGCCCCTCGCGCCGGATCACGCGTCGCAGGTGTTCCCGACGCAGATCAGCTTCGAGTCGCAGTTCGTGCGGGTCGGCTTCTCGGGCGGCGCGCTCGCCAACCGCCGAGGCGAGATCCTCGGGATGATCGTCGCCGACGAGCCGCCCCTCGGCCGCGCCGTGCCGTTCGCGTCGATCCTGAAGACGGTGCGCGACGCGGGCTATCCGGTGCAACTGTCCGCAGCGGCCGATCACGCGCTGCACGCCGCCGCGAAGGCCGGCGATGCAACGAAGGTCGCGCAACTCCTCGTGAACTGCGCCGATCCGAACGCGCTCGATGCCGCGGGGCGAACGCCGCTGCACGAAGCCGCGGCCAGCGGCTCGGCGGAATCCGTGCGCCTGCTCTTGCGCGCCGGCGCGCGACGGCACACATGGACGTTGATCCGCGAGAAGGATGAAGAACGCGAGTGGGGAACGGCGCTGCATCTGGCCGCGGCGAGTGGAAGCGCCGAGGCGGTGAAGGCGCTGATCGAGAACGACGACGGCGGTCTGGAGACGCTCTTCAGAAAAGAAGACGACGAGGAGCTCGAGCGCGCGGACTTGGCGCTGCACATCGCCGCCCGGCATGACCGGGCCGAGGTAGCCGAGGTGTTGATCGCGGCGGGGGCGAAGATCGAGGAATTCGATCGCAAACGCATAACGCCACTCGGCGTCGCGGCCATGAGTGGATCGGTCGATGCCGCCCGCGTGCTTCTTCGACATGGCGCCGAGATCGCTCCCAAGAATTCGCATCCGGCGCCGCACTTCGCGGCACAGGCAGGACAGGTGGAGGTGCTGAAGCTGTTCGTCGAGCATGGCGTCGACGTCAATCTGTTCGAAGCGGACTGGTATCTCGCGACACCGCTCCACGCCGCGGCCGCGAGCGGAAAGGTCGATGCGGCGGCGTACTTGATCTCGCAGAAGGCAAACGTCGACGCGCCAGGATACAACCGCGCCACACCGCTACACGCTGCAGCGAAGGACGGCACGGCCGAGGTGGTGAAGCTGCTCCTGGCACACGGCGCGGACGTGAACGCGCGCGACGGGGACGGCGCTACGCCGATCGATCTTCTCCGGTTTCGCGATGCGCCAAACGTCGCGCAGGCGCTCGTCGACGGCGGCGCCGAGATCGGCTATGCGCTGCATCACGCACTCGATCAGCACAAGATTGGCAATGCTCGAGTCATGATCCTCGGAGGCGCCGACGTCTCGCTGCGGGACGAGGAAGGCAGACAGCCGCTGCATCGCGCCGCAGATGACGACAGGCTGACCGAAGCCGTAGAGCTCTTGCTGAAACGCGGCGCACCGGTCGATGCCGCTGATGCCAACGACCGCACGCCGCTGCATTGGGCCGTGCACGGCGGCGCGATCCGCGTCGTCGAGTTGTTGCTCGCGGCGAAGGCGTCGGTCGACGCGCGCACAGAGAGCGGACACACGGCGTTGCAACTCGCGGTGGAGAATCATCGCCTGGAGATCGTGGCGCTGTTGCTGAAAGCGGGCGCCGATCCGACTCCCGCCGTTGTCGAGGCAACGTCGAAAGGATCCATCGAGATGCTAGAGATGCTCCTCGCCGCGGGCGGGGATCCGAACCGAGGAAACCCGCTCTTGACGGCCGCGGAACAGGAGGACGCGGCGAAGTTCGTGTCTGCGTTGCTCAAGGCCGGCGCGAAGGTGATCACGGAAGGCGTGCCGACAACGCCGTTTCACGAAGCGTTCGAAGGTGACGCGGCGGCGCAAGTCGTCAAGCTTCTCCTGGGCGCGAAGGGCAACGCCAATGCGAGAAACAAAGACGGCCGAACTCCGCTGCACATGGCCGCAGCCGCGAAAAACGTCGAGGCCGTGAAGGCCCTCATCGAAGCGGGCGCCGACGTGAACGCTCGCGAGCCGAAGTGCGGGGAGACTGCCCTGCGCTTGGCCGTCCCGAGCCGCTGGAACGACGAACGGCCAGATACGTTCACCATTGCCCAGCTCCTCGTCGCCGGCGGCGCGGACGTCAACGCATCCAGCACCTGCGACGCCGACACGATCCTCGACCTCGCTCAGAAGGTGAGCGATTACAAAGTGCGTCAGTTCCTGCTGTCGAAAGGCGCGAAGCCCGCGCGCGCCGCAGCGAGTCCCTGACTCAAAGCAGCACGACCTCTGAAAAACAAGCGGAAATCGCTCCTCGCTTTCATGCGCGTGCGTCGATCAGGCGATCTCAACATCGACGTGGCGGGAAGGATGGCGCAACGGTCGGTCCGCGCGTGCTGCCCGGCACGTACACCATCAACGTGACGAAACTCCGATCCGGTGATGTAGCAACAATGGAGCGCCGGCGTTACCGCCGGCGCTCGCTGATTCAATGCGGGGCCGTCATTGCGTGCACGCGACCCTTCGAGTCCGTCCAGGCCGAGGCGATCGCCCCTTTCGCGGACTCATCGGCGAATACACCGATTCTTCCGCGCGCGGTCAGGACGAGATGATCGGGAATCGTCCCGCGCTGCATCTCCCACGCCTTGGAGATCAAGACGTCACTGCCGGGTGGAACTTTGCCGCCGAGCACCGACAGTTGCAGGTCGTAAAAACGCGCCTCGCCGTTCGCCGCGAAACCGACATCACACCAATCGGTATGCACGACGAAAAACGCCACGCGTCCCTCGGCATCACGCGCAGTCGTGAGCGCACCGGTGGGGCTGTGTTCGTAAGTGAGCGCGTCGAGATCCACGCCGAGCTCCTCGGCCGCGGCGTCGTAGCGGCCATCGTTTCGGATGCCGTCGCTGCTCATGCTGGTCGTCACCACTGCACTGGCGACGAGCTTGCCGCGCGCATCCACTACGTTCTGTCGAACGCCCTGCGAGAGAGCGGGCGTGCAAGTCCAGGTGAGATGTTTGGGCAGCGAGATCCGTGAGAAGAGCTCGTCCGCCGTATATTCGAGCCGAGCCAGTGCTTTTTCATCAAAAAACACCGCAGCGGTTCGTTCCTCGGAATCGAACACCGACGTGAGCTTCGGTAACCCCGCCACCTGAACTTCACTGCGACCGGTGTACTTCACGGTGAGAGTCAGTTTCTCGTTTACGCGGACAGCGATGCCCGACGTTTCCTCCGCGTCCGCATTGTTGTAGAGGTACTCGACGACGACACCGTCCGGCCCCTCGAGACGCACAGTGCGTCCCGACGGGTCCGTAACAAAAACGCCGCTGTCCGTCACCTCTCGCGTTTGCGCTGATAAGGCGATCGAAAAGACGAAGGCGATTGCGACGGTCAGTGTCCGCATGCGGCGTTGACATCCTGATTGAGCTGCGCGCTCGTCGGCTGGCCCGGCGCCGGCGCCTCGCCCTGGCCGAGCGTGTGCATCATTTCATGGATCAGATAAACCGCGTTCCATCCGTCATTCACGGGGTTAATGAACGCTGGGCAGATAGCGATTCGCGATCCATACACCGTCGTGCTTGCTTTCGGATTACCCTTGCAGTCGTTCGAAGTGTTGCTGGTACTGCCAGTTTCGTATTTGAGATATTTCGTCAGATACGCGCCCGGATCGTTATGTTGGCGCTCGTGCATCACGTCGATCAATGGCTTCCCATTCGTTCCAATTCGATTGAACAGTGCGAGACAATCCGGGTTCTTCAACTTGTCCTTCGCTTTGTTCAAGGCGCGATCGGTCGCCGCGCGCATTTTCGGATCGTTGACCTGATTTCCGGTCCTGCTCGGCGAGCGGCCACCACCAGAAGGTGTGCCGCCACCTCCAAACGACCCACCATCCTCCACCCACTCATACCAATAATTGACCCAACAGTAGTCATTCACGCATACCGTCGACTTGTGCCGCACCAGGGCGTTGGTCCCGATCTTCGGCGCACGCACGGACGACTGCGATGCCATGCGGCGGAAGTTTTCCATCTCCTCGGGAATGAGACGTCCAAAATGGGCGACGCCCGCCGCGTCATTCCAAACGCCGTACACGGCGCCCTCTGCCGGCCGATCGTTGTACATACCCGTTGCACCATTCGCCGTCATGACGATCTGAGTCGGCGCGACGCCGGCGACTTTTGCCGCGGGATCCACGGCGGGATCGTCGCCAACGCCGTAGTTCGGCGTGAAGTCGTAGAAAACCGCTGTCCCGTCAGGTGTGTAGCCGACGCGAAACGGACCCGCGTCGACCATGTAACAGCACGATTTCTCCCGTCGTCGCATTGCGGGCCGTCGTCACCTGCCCGTTTGCACTGAGGGTGAACGTGAGCGTCTCAGCCCAATTTGCGCCCAATCCGAGTTGCGTCGCAACGGCGTCCAATTGCGCCGGCGCGACGCCCATGGCGTTGGTCCCACCCGCCGGCAGAGCACTGGCCAGCAGACTACCGTCGCTGCCATAGAGCGATTGCGACACGCGCCCGGAGGGCGTTGGCGGCCCCCATGGCGTCGGTGTTTGCGTCTCCAGCGTTTCCAGTTGCATGGACAGGCCGTTGTTCAGCGTGACCGCGCTCAGATGCCCGTTCTCGCCATAGCCCAATGAGGCTACTGGGATTGGAGGAGGCGCGTTCATGTCGATCTCCCACTCACCGTTTACGAACCACGTACCTGGATACAACGTAGCGCTTACCGTGCGGCCGTACGCGTCGGCTGTAGAGATCAACGGCGGCAGCGGTGAAGCATAAAGCCATCCGAGATCACTCCCATAGGTCCCATAATCCAACGTGAGCGGCACTCCGTTGACGATCACGGTCATGCCGGACTGATTGCCCCAAACGTCATAACGATAGTGAATGACGGTTCCGTCATCATTGGTCACCGAGGCGACCTGTTCGCCGTCCTCATGGACGACGTACGTGCCTCCCTGGCTGCCGGCCACGGTCTCCTGGGCCGACGCAATCGGGAGCCATGCGACGAGAAGGATGCAACTCATGAAGTAACGCAGCAATTTATAGTTATTATGCATGAGTTCGGCATTATCCAAATCTCGGTCGCATATGCAAGCGCAATCTTCGCTACGGCTTGCCCCGAGTTGATCGATCCCTGGTGGTCTGAACCTAAACCGTCGCCGCGAGGCGCACCGCTACCTTCCCCTCCCGCGCAATCCTCGACCGGTACAACTGCACGAGATAGTCGTAAAGCACGAGCTCGTGCTCCGGGCCGGCGGAGCGGCTGAGGCGGTTGACGAACATGTGGATGATGCTGGGGAGGATCGACGTCATCGACGAATGCAAGCGGCGCGTGCGGAACTCGTGGACGATGGGAGCAATGGCCGCAGAACGTTGGTCGAGCGCCGGGATGGGATCCGTGCCGTCGAGTAAGCGAGCAAGCGAAGTACGTGAACCGCGGTAGCGGTCGGCCAGGCGATCCCGCAACGACTCGTACTGAAACTGACGACCGTAGGCGTCGCGAGATCGTTCGGCGAGTTGCAGTCGGCCCGCGAGATCCAACCCGAAGTCGGCGAAGAGCCGATCGATGCCGGCGAGCATGAGATGCCAACGCAGGTCTGCGCCGGCGTCGCCGGTGCACGACTCGAGCAGCGCGACGACCGCCTCGCTGTCGCGGTAGAAGATCTCCTCCGCGAGCTCGATCGCTTCCGGTCCTCCATAACGTTCCACCTCGCGCTCGTACGTGTCGAACTGCACCTTCCAGACGACGCCGGCGTCGACGAGACGTCCGCACATCGCCTCGAGCGGGGGCTGCACGCGCTCGCGCAGCATCAGCGGATCGCCGTGAAAGCGCACGCGCAGGTGCCAGTTCGGATCGGCGTAGCGGATGAAGAACCAGCGCCGCGCAGCGCCGCTCGCCACCGCGTCCGCCGCGAGCGGCGCGAGCTCCTCGCACAAGACGCGATCCGCGGTGGCCGTGCCGATGTAGAGCTTCGCGTACAGCCACTCCGAGCCCGGAGGGAACGTGCGCGCGATTAACAGCGACGGCGCTTTCGGTGCATCGGATGAAACCGATGACGCCGCGATTGGCCGCCGCGTGAACGGCACGATCAGCTCGTGAAAGAAGCGGCCCTCCGGCCCTTCCGCGCACAGCTCGTCCGGCGCGGGATAGACCTCCGTCAGCGTGATCTCCTCCCGCTTGCGAACGAGGTCGATCACCGCATCGAGCGCGAGGGCGTTCTCGAAATCGACGAGCAACTCGTTGTCGCCGTCGGACAGCACGACATAGCGAGGCATGCGACGCTCTTCGCGAAGGCGCTGCATCAGCCGATACCGTGCCGCGACCGACGCCGCGGCGATCGGACGAATCTCCGCGCCGCCAACGTGCCAGCGCGCGCGCGACAGCACCAGCCGCCCGCTGACGACGCGCGGCAGAAACGGCGCGGCTTCGAGCGCTCCCCAATCCCACTGCAACCCGATCCCACGCTGCAGTGCAGCCAGAAAGCGATACACGCCGAGGCTCTCGCCCGTCGTGTTGTGCGCGGTGCTGAGCCGCGGAATCACTTCGCGGTCGAGACTCCGCGAGCGGAGGCGGATCTGATCTCCCGAAACGGTGACGACGAGATCGTCGAGCGGAATCTGCCGGTCCCGCGGCGCGCCGGAGCGTCCGTGGAATGGGATCTCGTATTCGCGCAGCACAGGTCGCGCGAGGATGTTGCCGAGGCGTCCGGCCGGCAAGTGCACGATCTCCGCAAACACGGCACCTGGCCGCAGAGCCTCTTCGGCTGCAACGTGTTTCGCGACACCTTCGCGGATCGCATCATCGACATGACAGAAACGTCCCAGCATGCGCGCGCCCGACGGCCCCATGCCGCCGTGCATGAGCACGCGGAACTCCCCGCGCTCGATCGCCTCGGACGACGCCGCGGCGAGCACCACCATCGTGTGGAACGCGTCCGGCAGCGGTGGACGCTCCGGATTCTCCAGCCGCTTCACGTCGTCATCGTTGAGCGTGATCTCGGTCCGTCCTTCCGCGAGCGCGCGCGTGACGATCTGCAGCAGCGCGGCCTCGCTGTTTCCCCATCCGAGGCGCGTTCGCTCGCCGCGACGCTGCAGCGGAAGGCCGGACAACAGCGGCGACGCTTCCGCTCCGGCATTCGCCGAACGTTCGTAGCCGATCCCGCTCTCCTCGTCGAGGACATCGAGCAGCGGCACCTCGCGCTCGGCGCCGTATCGATCCACGAACGCGCTCCGGAAGTCCTCGAGCGAACGCTCGAACCGCGGACGCGAAAACCGGTGAAGGATCTCCGCGCCGCGCAAAACCTCCGCGATGACGGTCTCGCCGATCACGACCTCGCTCGCGGGCTTCATCAGATCGACCTGGAACAACCGCGACAACTCGACCGGGACGCCGAGGGGCTCGAGCTCGCGCGCGAGGTCGCGATACCGCTGCGGCAACGAGCCGAGACCCGCGGCGTCGACGTCGAACAACGTCCGCTCCGCGTGCGTCAAACGCGTGCGCACATCGGCGGCGGCGCGCAGCGCATCGAGTTGCCGCAACAGACCGGCCGTGCTCTCTTCGCCCGTGACCGGCAGCTCGAGCTCGGGGACGAGAAGCTGGTTGTCGACGAGATCGTGAAGGAACGCCTGCGCATCTTCGAGCGCGATCTCTCCGTCGCTCGCGACCAGCGCCGTCGCGAGGTCGTGCAGACGCGCTCCGTCCGAGGCGCGCTGCAAGGTTTCGCGCAATGCGTCGAATGCATCGAACGCGACCAGGTGATACGTGCGCAGCCGTCCGTGCACGCGAGACTCCGCGAAGCGCAGGCGCCCCGCGGCCTCGTACAGGCTCGAGTTCGGACGGAACAGCAGCTCGGCGCGGACATCGGGATCGCGCGCGAGGTGCTCGCAGAGCGCGAACAGATAGTCCATGTCGAGGCGGCTATGCCGTCGATACGCGCCACGCTCCGTGAGCGTGAGCCGCGTTCGCTCGCCGACGCGTCCCGCGGTGCAGCCGGAGAAGAGACCGAACGGCGTCGACCGCGAGACCATGCGGAGGAAGTAGCGCACGAGCCCCTGTTCCGTGCGTTTGCCTTTTTTTGATTCTGGCTCGCGCCGCCACTGCTCGACGCTCTCCGCGAGATCGGGCGACGCGAGAAAGATCGCCTCGGCGATCTCGGGACGCTCAACGAGTGATTGCAGGCGCGCGCGCAGCAACGCGCGATCGTGCGCGAGCGCGTCGTCGAGCGCGGAGTCATCGGCGTGCGGCGAGCGCAGGTCTGCGCTCCATGCTTCCAGCTCCTCCATCGGAAGAAGCGGCGTGCGCATCACGACGAGATCGGACGGGACGAAGTCTTTCATCGCGCGCCTTCTCCGTTGCGCGGCGGAACCGCGACCAGCAGCACGCGATCCCACGCCGGCTCGACCTCGGTCACCGCGGCGAGCAGTCCGAGTCCGATGCCGGCGACCCCGGAGAGAAATCCGGGCTCCGCTTTCCACATGCCCGCGTTCCCCGGCGCATCGACCCAACTCAGAAGTCCCGCGAGACCCTCGCCCGGACGCCGCATGTCGAGCGCGCGTCGGTACCATGTGATCGCGGCGGCGCGCATCTCGTCGTCGCCGGTCGCCTGGTGAATGCGATTGAAGAGATGGGCGATCCCGGTCGCGCCATGGCAAAGGCCGGCGTCCATGGTCATCGTCGCCGCGAACGAGCGTCGCGCGGCGGCACGCGCGATCGCGATTGCCTCATCGCGCCAGTCCTCGCGCCCGAAGCTCTGCGCCGCGGACAACAGCACCGCGGCGACGCCGATGTCGCCGTAGCACCAGGCCGTGCGCGTCGGGCGCGGCTCGCCGTCGGGTGGAACGTGGGAAGGAAAGAGCGAGCCTTCCCACGCCTGCTTCTGTCCGATGACCCATCGCACCGCATCCTCGGCAAGCCGCGGAACGCGCGGATCGTCGAAGCCTTCGCGCCACGCGGCCGCGAGGAAACCGATGACTCCGGGGATTCCATGCGCGACGCCGAGGTTGTGCGCGCCGCGCGGCATGAGCTCGCGCTGCCACGGTGGCAGCCAGTCCGGCTCCGTGAACCATGTACCCGTCGCATCGCGGGTCGCTTCGAGCAGGTCGAGAACGCGTCCCAGCAGCGCGGCGGCGCCAGGATCCGGAAGCCGCTCGACGAGATACGTGCCGTAGCCGGCGAGTCCGCCGATCAACTCGAACGGCGGCTTCTCCTTCAGGTTCGACAGCAGTTGGCGCAGCGCGTCGTCGATCTCGAGAGCGAGATCGTCATCGCCTTCGAACAGCTCGCGCGTCAGGTGCGTGAAGACCCAGCCGACGCCGATGAAGCCGGAGTAGAGCGTGGGCAGCGGGCTGTGATTCGCAAGAGCGCCGGCGCTCATGTCCAGCGCCTCGAACGTGTGATCCGCCGCGAGGTCGTTTCCGCCCGCGGCGTGGAGGTAAGCGAAAAAGAGCGCCACGCCCGCGGCACCGCCGGTCATCAACGGATCCAGCCGCGGTTCGGCATCGGCGTGCTGCGGCGCAACGTGCTCCGCAAGTGCCTGCTCGATGTCGGTGATGGTCTTCCAGCATTCGCGGCCTGTGTCCGCGTTCGCGATCGCTTGCCACATGTGCGGTTGATCTCCGAAGAGAGCGGCCGGGCGCGCGCCCGGCCGCCTCGTGGGTGGACCTAGCAGCAGAACTGGCCGTTGGTGGCGGTGCCGCAGCTTCCGCCCGTGATACAGCTTTCCGACGGACACGTTTCACAGTCGGACGGGCCGGTCGGAGGACAGGTCTGGGTGACACCGCCGACCACGCCCCTCAGGTCGCGGTCGGAGAGGTGGCGCAGCGTCTCTTTGCTGAGGTGGAGCTTGCTGGTGATCTGCTTCTTCATTGGATGTCTCCTTTGAATGCGTTGATGCGAGCGAGCCTCGCCTCGACCCCAGAAGAGGCGTGGCTAACGCGCGGGTGGATGGGGGTCGCTTCATCCGCGCTCTCGAGTTGCGCGGAAACCAGTTGGCGGTAGAGACCGTCGCGGAGCACGAGCTCGGCGTGCGTGCCTGATTCGACGGTGTGGCCCTGATCGAGGACCAGGATCAGATCCGCGTCGCGGACCGTGCTCAGTCGATGCGCGGCGACGATACGTGTCGCGCGCAGATTGCGGAGATTGCGTTGGATCTTCTGTTCGGTGACGGCGTCGAGCGCGCTCGTCGCCTC
>Ga0075421_100002677_pt1 | contig 21240 bp, 20 predicted proteins | sample SoiMetdeltSBSDD5_FD_75292 | JGI IMG/M metagenome (GOLD analysis project Ga0075421, IMG submission 75292) | Bulk soil microbial communities from a Populus tree surrounding site in Tennessee, USA - Soil MetaG P. deltoides SBSDD5 | ecosystem: Environmental > Terrestrial > Soil > Tree plantation... | reverse complement strand
GGCAGTCACACGTCCAATTGATCGAGCGGACGATTGGTGCAGGTACGACAGGCACAGGCGGCACGACACACGAATATCTCCAAGCGATGCTGCAAATTCGGCTTTTCCCTAAGCTGTGGGAAGCGCGGAATCAGCTTTCGCAGCGTGTTGAAGAAGCAATGAAACAGAAATAGCCTCTGCGATTTCGAAAGATATATCTCAGGTTAAAAGTGTGAAATTACGATTGTTTGATACTTATACGCGAAGCCTGCGAGATTTCGAGCCGCTCAACGGCCCGGAAGTAGGAATGTATACTTGCGGCCCAACGGTTTATGACTACGCACATATTGGTAATCTACGCACTTACATCTTTGAGGATATCTTGCGGCGTGCGCTTATATTCAACGGCTATTCGGTGACGCACGTCATGAATATAACGGATGTCGGACACTTAGTTTCTGACGCTGATACAGGTGAAGATCGTATGGAGAAGGGTTCCCGGCGGACGGGCATGACCGCTTGGGAAATAGCAGAGATGTATACGGAGGAATTTAAGAAGGATTTAAGGCAGCTGAATATTCTGATGCCAACTATTTGGTGTCGGGCTACTTACTGATCACATAGCCGAGCAAATTGTGTTCATCCAACGCATTGAAGACGAAGGATTCACCTATCGGACTTCAGACGGTATCTACTTCGACACATCAAAACAACCTGACTATGGCTACATTGTGCGGCTCAACCTTGAAGGTCAGCAGGCAGGCATACGAGGAGAGATCGGTGAGAAGCGGAACCCAACAGATTTTGCCCTATGGAAATTCAGCCCGGTTGATGAGCAGCGGCAGTGCACTATCTCGGAGAATTCTTCGATATTCATTGCGGTGGCGAAGATCATATTATGGTGCATCACCCCAATGAGATCGCGCAGACGCAAGCTGTCTATAAGACCCGACTTGCGAACTTCTGGATGCACGGATATTTCTTGCAAATCAACAAGAGCCGAATGGGAAAGTCTGAGGGTAATTTCATACCCTTACAGAAGCTAATCGACAAAGGGTATGATCCGCTCGTCTGGCGATTCTACTGCTTGGGCGCACATTATCAAACCAAGCTGCAATTCAGTTGGAATGCTCTCAATGCGGTTACGAATAGGTTGAACAGTCTTCGTCGGGTTGCTTACGAATGGGGAGAGCAGGGCATGGTAGATAACGGCTACCTTGACCAGTTTACTACTCAAATCAATGATGATCTGAATGTTCCCCGTGCGATGGCTGTTGTGCAGAGGCTCGTCAAAAGCAAGCTTCCTCCCTCAACAAAGAAAGCAACTCTGCTTAGATTTGATGATATGCTCGGCCTAGACTTTGCATCGTGGGAACCAAATCTTGACACCATTCCCGATGAGGTCTTGGCACTGGTAGAGCGAAGACAGCAAGCCCGTCTTGAAAAACGTTGGCAGGATGCTGATATGCTGCGCGAACAGATTCGAGCAGAAGGTTACGAAGTAGAAGATACCCCGCAAGGGTCGTTGATCCGCGCTCAGGAGAACAGGATCATAGACGCTTGAATCCGATGGATCGCTGGTTCAATAAATAGCATCCTAATACACGTAAATATTGAGTGACCGATACGATTAGGATTACCAATGCAGCCTTATGGATTGCGAGAGCAGCTTGCACGGATAGTTTTCTGGATTGCGATCCTCATTGCCATCGCCGGGTTGATTGTCACATTGACTGGAGCCGTGCTGATTCCGCCTGCGGCATGGATCGGCGGGGCGCTGGCATTGATCGGACTCAGCGTCATGCTCGGTGGTGAGGTGATCGCCGGGGGGCAGCCGCGACCCTATACGGTGCGCGGTCAGGTGGTGCAGGGTGAGGCGACAGTGCGAGCGGGCCTTGCGGATGTCTCCATTGAGTCAGGCAGCATCGACCGTGTAGCATCCATTCGTCATGGGCCGCTTGGCAGACCGCGATTCAGCGTGGAGGATGGCATCGCCTATCTCAAGTTGGCGAACCCGCTCATCCCGAATATCTCGCAGTGGGAAGCGAAACTCGCCCTGAACGTGTTATGGAGCATTGATGCGCGCAGCAGCTTGGGGACGCTCTCCCTCGATCTAACCAAGCTGCGTGTCGAGCGGGTGATCGCAGAAACTGGCATGGGCAAGATATTTGTCAAGTGCCCAATACGCGGCTTCACACAGATTTATCTAGGGACGGGCATGGGAGAGATCGAGGTGATTCTTCCCGACTCGGTTGGTGCGCGGTTCCAGATCAAACCCGGCGGTCTTGGAACCGTCCAGATCGACAATGAGCGCGTGCAGGCTATCGATGCAAAACGCTATATGACACCCGATTTCGAGAGCGCTTCGACGCAGGTAGAGATCAAGATCGAGACAAGTGCAGGGGACATTATTATCCGCTAATTGTTGGGACTCTTGTGAAGTATTTAGCGGTTCAATATCTTGAGGGCGGCACAGGTGCTGCTGAACTTTCACCAGATGCAGTTCGCGATAGACTGCGGGCAGCGCTTGAGCGAGTGCAAATCTCGTTTTTGCTAATCGGTTGGAATCTGCCGGATAAATTGATCGATACCTGTGCGCAGGAATGTAGCCGTGCGGGAATCGATCTGTATCTGTGGCAGCCTCTTCTGACCGGGGATAATCCTCTGCCTCCTCCAATTGAATGGCAAACAATTGGCCTCGATGGTGAGCCTGTCGCGGGCTTCCGACGCCTGCCTGAATTCACATTCCTGTGTCCTAATCGCCCGCCAGTACGGGACTCCGTTCTGGCTCACCTGGAGAATTTGCTTGGAGATGGGCGCTATCAAGGCGTATTTCTGGATCGAATACGCATGCCATCTCCTTCGGCAAACCCGTCCTCGATGCTGGCTTGCTTCTGCGACTCCTGCCATCTCGCCGCCGAGCAGCGCGGACTTGATCTCGTTGAAGTACAGGAACATATTACCGATCTGTTGCGTTCGGTAGAAGGTGCTAAGACATGTATTCGCATGCTGCTCGATCCGTTCGCAGCCGAGGATCAACTCGTCGCACTCTTCCTTGATTTCCGCCAATACAGCATCAGCGAGATTGTCCAACAGGCTGCTCAGTTGGCTCATGATCGGGGTCTGTCGGTGGGTCTCGACTGCTTCTCGCCTGCATTGACACGTATGGTCGGGCAAGACCTTGCTGCATTGGACGGCCACTCTGACTGGATCAAAATTATGAGTTACGGGCATGTGATGGCCCCGGCTGGACTATCCTATGAATTGTTGGGCTTGGCCGATTGGGTCGTTGAGCGGCATGGTATCAGCATGAGTGAAGCACTTAGCTTCATCTCGGCAGCTTCCGGCCTGCCCTTAACTGATGATCGGGAAGGTCTCATCGAACGTGGGCTTAGCTCTGAAGCGCTGGCGTTAGAAGCCCAACGTGCTCGACAACTGGGTGGAATCACCATTCTGGCAGGGATGGAATTAGTAGACCTCGAAGGGATTACACGGTTGAACGACCAACAAATCCGCCGTGATTATTTGGCATTCGAGCAAGCAGGCGTTGATGGCCTCGTCCTATCATGGGATTTGTGGCATATTCCCCTGGAGCGCTTACAACTCGTTTGCCAGTAATGTTTGCGTTACTTGAAGATAGACGTTACTGCCAACATCGTCAGAAAGTTTGATTGTGGAACTAACCGCGATACCCCCTTATTCACGTGATCGATTCATCTGGATTACCTATTCACTCTCCGGCTTCTTCGGGATCATGGAAGGGGCATTCGGCGCGATCATGCCGTTTCTCCGTCAGCGCTTGAACCTGAACTTTACCGAGGGCGGATTCCACGTAACGCTGTTTGCTGTCGGATCATTAGTATGTGGATTGGTATTCAACTGGGTAGCGAAGCGCCTGCACCGTTCTATATTATTCTGGGGCGGAGGCAGCCTCGCGATGATCAGCCTGGCGGCCTTGAGCATGGCTCCGTCGAAAGTTATTTCGCTGCCAGCCGCCTTCACGATGGGTTTTAGCGGAGCCATCCTGATGATTTTGAGCCAGACGATCCTCTCGACACACCAGCCACATCATCGGGGCGCGGCGATGGGCGAATCGAGCGCAATAGGGAGCGCAGGGGCAATGGTCTCGCCCCTTCTGATCGGCGGATTTGAGCAAATCGGGATCGGCTGGCAAGCCGCGATCTTCTCGTTCGTCGGGTTGTGGACGCTGCTGCTGGTTTTGAATATTCGAATGGCGATTCCTCCGGCGGCTGCGGTCGATCCGATGCGGGAAACATCGCAGAAATTGCCGATAGGAGTATGGATCATTCTTGGGATTATCTTCCTCGGCGCAAGCACGGAATGGTCTATCCTTGCATGGACGGCGGATTTCGTTCATACGACGGCTGGGTTAGCGCTGCCAATTGCTGCATCATTGTTGACAGTGTACTTCGTTGCCAGTGTGGTTGGGCGGATGGGAGTCAGCCGCCTGACTCAGCGCTTCCGATTAGAACCGCTTCTGCTGGTGCTGCTGTTGATCTCGGTCGGCGGGGTTGTTGTGTTCTGGATAGGTCAATCCGGATGGATCATTGGAGCAGGTTTATTTCTGATGGGAGTCGGCGGGGCAACCTTTTACCCGATCTGCGTAGCGCTAGCAATGGGGTTTGTTCCAGCGTGGCAGGCTGATGTAGTCAGCAGCCGGATTTCGATCATTGCGAGTGTCGCCATCCTGATGATGCCGCAAGTACTGGGTATTGTGGCGGATAGCTATGGGATCGGGGCAGCGTTCGGGATCATTCCGGGATTTATGGTAGGGATGTGTGTGCTGGTATGGATCGTTTGGAAACTGCCGACCAGCCGCACCGCTAACCCCCTCCCCGAATTCGGGGAAGGGGAATAGTATCGGTAGTTCATTAGTCCTGACCTGCCTCCGAACTCGGAGCAGTGGGCTGCATGGGATTGATGTCTGTGCCATTACCCGCTTCGATCTGCCGAACCCAATCCTTCACCACGCCTCCTGCGACATCGCGTGAGCCTAACCCAAATGCCAACGCCACCGCGATAGCGACCGCGCCGAGTAGAAGTGTGAACGCAGTCTGGATGATTTCCGGGGCAAGGCCCATTTGCCGCAGCGCCATCGCACCCGCTAGCACAAGGATTGAGACGCGGGCGGCCAGCGCCATCAAGCCTGCATTCTTACCGCCCCCCGACCATATCAACTGCGCCGCGAGGTTGGCAACATACAATCCGATCCCAAAAATAATCAATCCAAGCACAACTCTTCCGGCAAACACGATGAACTGAGCAACCAATCCAGCTAGTAAAGTGAAGCCGACGAGATTGAGCGCCTCTACGCTGGCGAACAGCATAATTGCCACCAGTGCCACCGTGCCGACGACTTCTGAGGGCGACCGCGTGCCAGTCGATAGATCGGGGGAAGGGGCTGCCGTCTGAGCAGGCGACGTGGTCGATGGGACGACCGATTGCCCCAACCGCATCACCAGCCTATCGAAGCCCAGCCCCGCAAGGATATTCGCTACCACACCCGCCAGCAGTTTTGCCGCGACATACGCTAAGATCATCAATAAGATAGCGGCAAAGATGTTGGGGATCGCCAGCAGAATCTGGTTCAGCATATTGCTGATCGGTGCGGTGATTGCGCCGAGCTTCAGCGTGTCGAGCGCCAGAGTCACCACGACAATCAGCACCAACACGTATGCAATGAAGCCCAATACTTCAGAGATACGGCGCTCTCCGGTTACGGCGGCGAAACCCGCTTCCTCACCGATATTGTCGATGCCAGTCGCGTACAGAATGTTGCTGACGATGCGCTGGACGATCCGTGCAATGAACCATCCTGCTAATGCGATCAGAACTGCCAGCGCCAGATTTGGCAAAAAGACCAGCACTTGATTGACTAATCCCTGTACGGGGACAAGCAGGCCGGGGAGATCGAGCGCATCGAGGATAGCCGGGAGGAAAAATAGAAACACCAACCAGTAGACCGTGTTGGCAATAGTGTTCGCTAATGAGGGCACAGGCGTACTTTTGGTATCGTCCTCAGTGACCCCCGCACCCGTGCGGAGCCGCTCGTCGAAGCGAACTGCCCCCAACGCGGCTCGTACGATGATCCTCAGAACGGTCGCCACCACCCAGGCTAACAAAACGAGGAAGACTACGCTGATTAAGCGCGGGGCATAGGCGGCAACTTGATTCAAAAAGACATTGAAAGGAGCCGCTAGGCCGCCCAGGTTCAGGATGTTAAACACCGCTACCAGTACAAGGAGCATCAATATCCAGAACACTACCGCGCCGACGACCTGCTCCACATGCGGGATTTCCGAGCGCGCTGTGTCATCCCCCTGCACCCACTCGGAGATGCGGTGATCAACCTGAGCGCGATGAAGAATCGCCCGCACAATCCGCGAGATGATCAAAGCTAGCAGCCAGCCTACAACGAAAACCAGGAGTGCGGCGAGCATCTGCGGGACATAACCCGTAAGTCGTTGGAAAAGGTCTTGGAACATAGAGGCAATCCTTTCGCAAGACAAAAATGATAAGCGGGCGATTTCGAAGCCGATTGAGTTGCTAGAGATACACCAATAAAAGAGGGCGGTTCGTGGAGTGCGCTGCATCCATGTGAACCGCCCTAGTTACTGTTCAGAATGTGTTGGTAGAGTCTACGAAGTCTGCTGCATGGCATGCCGCCTGCGATCTGTAGCAGGTACAATCGGTATCTCCGCATAGAGCATGCTGTCCCGATTCTCGTTCGTTAGATTGATATGCACTTTATCACGGTCAAATTCGACGTACCGCGCGATGACTTCCAGAATCTCATCCTTCATCGCCTGTACTTGCTCCGGGCTGAGATTGCTGCGATCATGAACGAGCACCAGTTGGAGCCGCTCTTTCGCCATCTGACTGGAGCTTGGCTTGCGACCGCCGAATACTCTATCAAGGATATTCATACCCTATAGTCTCCTAACAGGCGGGCACATCGGATTAAGAACCCGGCTTAGTCCCGGCGCTTGATGCGATGGGCTTAGCTTCTGATGCACCAGCAGACTGTCCATTACTGTTCTCTTTGACTTCCGCTTTAGCCTCTTCTTTCGAGTCGGCGGGTTTGGCTTCCGCAGGCTTTGAGTCTTTGTTTTCGGCGGTCCCTTTGAGGTTAAGACCAAGCTTCGTTTCGGGTTTATCTTCAGCTTTCTCTACGGGCCTGCTAGGAACAGCAGGCTGTACCGGCGCTGTGGCGGGTGGAGTTGCTGGAGCCATAACCGGGCTGGCCGGGGCAATAGCGGGTCTCACCGCCGGATTAACTGCTGGAGCAGAAGGCGCGGTACGTACAGGCAAGGGCGCAGGAGTTGATACAGGTGGTGGTGCAGGCACTGGTGCTGGAACCGGATTTGTCGCGGCGGCAGCAACCGGGGGAGCAGCAGGCGCGGTTGGGGCTGCTGTAACCGGAGCAGGAGTTGGTGCTACAGGTCTAGGTTCAGGTGCAGGAGCGGCCCTCGGCGCGGGCTTCTCCGCTTTCTGAGGTTTCTCGCCCTTCTCACCTATGCCAAATACTTTCAGCAAACGCTGAGTCCATGTCGTATTTTCTTCGAGCGGCATGAATGGCACATTCTCACCCATAATACGGCGGGCGATATTGCGGAATGCCTTGCCCGCACGTGATTCGTCGGCGAGACTAGCAGGTGTGCCGCGATTGCTTGCTACAACGATTCCTTCATCTTCCGGTACAAGGCCAATAAGTTTGATAGCAAGAATATCAATCACATCGTCGGGGCTGAGCATGTCGCCGCGCTTCACCATATCCAGCTTAATGCGGTTCAGCACCAGATGAGCGGGGCCTTTGCCTTCTGCTTCGATCAGACCGATGATACGGTCGGCATCACGCACAGATGAGACTTCAGGGTTGGTGACGATGATCACCATGTCGGCGGGGGCAACGGCGTTGCGGAAACCGCGTTCGATACCTGCCGGAGAGTCGATAATGATAAAATCGACCATCGTGCGAAGCTCATCGCAAATGCGAATCATGTCACTGGGGCTGACTGCCGTTTTATCACGGGTTTGCGCGGCGGGGATCAGGTAGAGTTCATCGACCCGCTTATCCTTGATCATGGCCTGCCGCAGCTTGGCGCGGCCCTCCACGACATCGACGAGATCGTAGACGATCCGGTTCTCAAGGCCGAGGACGATGTCAAGGTTACGCAGTCCTATGTCTGCATCGATGCAGCAAACTTTGTTGCCAAGAGAAGCCAGCGCGACGGCGAGATTTGCAGTTGCCGTCGTCTTGCCGACCCCTCCTTTACCAGATGTGACTGTGATTACCCGAGCAGCCATGCTCACCTTCCCATTAACGCAGATTACAGCAATTAAGGACGTTTCTAGCGTGTAAGATACGGGGCTGGCAATAGTACACGCGTAATATCTACAAGCAGTTAGCTAGCCGCAGAAAACCTTATATATAAGCTAATCATAATAGCTGACCACAATGGATCAACCCTTCCCATTACCCAGCCATTCTTCAGCAACGATCTGCCCCTCACGCACAAACGCGATCTCCGGGTGTGGGCGGGCCTGATTCTCCTGAGGCGAGATTGCAACCAGATTCGCGATGCGAAGCTGTTGCGGGCGCATATCCAGCGCACACACCAGCGCATCAGAATCGCCGTTGGCCCCTGCGTGAACCGTGCCGCGCAGGCGTCCCCAGATCAGCACATCTCCTCCGGCAATGATCTGAGCGCCGGGGTTTACATCACCAATGACAATGACATGGCCTACATGCCGGATGACCCGACCTGAGCGCAGAGTGTTCTTGAGCAGTACCGCCGACGTTCCATACTCGTTCGAATCAATGGGGGGTAGCTCGGTATCAGCAGGCGGTTGATCGGTTTCCTCGATGGGAGTAATGAGATCGGTTTCGAGATCCATGCGCCGCGCCGAGCGAATAGTTTCTGGGGACTGTCCGAGTACAGCCCATAGAGTTACATCATGCTCGGCAAGACGATCCCGCAGTTTACGAATCTCATCACGTTCCAAAGGTCGATCTCCTACCTGGACGGCGACGCGCGCTCCGCGAAAGAAGTCACGCTGAGTCTGGATAGTGGTCAGCAGGGCGCTTTCGAAAGCATCCCACGAACCTTCTCCGGCAGTCACGAGTAGGCCCTCCCTAATCCCTTTGATCGAAATCATGGATGGTCCCACACGCATCTCCTGCCCGGCTAGTTTATTACACCGAAACTACTTCGGCAAGTCAGACCCTAACCAACGCTGTGTCCGCAGCTACCAAGCTTCCCATCGGATGTTTGTAAAAACAAATGTGACACTTCCGTGCCGATGCTGACTTGCTAAAACAGAGTTGCCTTTTTGCCTGGGCGTGGATCGTAGTGACTGGCGAACTGTTCTAGCTCTGATTTCTTAACCAACCATGTGTTAGCGAATTTGCGGGCCGGAAGCTTCTTGTTGCGGATCAAACGCCGCACGGACTCTGGGTGAATGTTCAACCGATGAGCTACATCTTCGACGGTGACATAATCTTCAAAGCTGTCGGACACGCTGTTTCCTCGGCGGGGAAGAGGATGAACTGTTGTAACAATGCAACACGGTCAGGAGTATAAAGGATTTGCGGCGCGTGTCAAATGACCATCATCCAACAAGGTTGCGCACGCGGCAGACCCATGCTATTCTGCCACCCAGCGTCTCTTGTGGACGCTTTCCTCAGGAGAGAACAAATGCGCCGCCCATCGGATTCGGATTCTTCCCCTGAAACTCACAAGAAATCATACTGGCGAATGAATCGCCAACTGCTTACACAACGGCTTCTCATCGCGCTGACTGCCGCGTGCATCGGTGCAGCGATGGCGGGGCGGCTAGCAACATCCGCACAGGCTTCAGCCAACCAAGCGCCGATTATCCCCATAGCACAAACGAGTGGCTCGATTTGTGGTAACAATGTCTGCGAGCCGGGGGAAACCTGTGCAGGCTGCACCCACGACTGCTGCCCGGAGAATGAAACAACTGATCAGCCGCCAGCGCAAAACTGTGATCCAAATGTTCCATGTGATAACGACGGCTTCTGTGATGCGCCGTGCGAAAATACATTTACCTGTGGGGACTGCCCCGGATTTTGTGGAGACAACAAGTGTGATCCGGGAGAACCAAACACTTGCTGTGGGGCAGGTAAAGATTGCACGCTTGCGATTACTTGTGGCACGGATGGTGTCTGTAGCGCCTGCGAGAATGCACAAAACTGTCCACAGGATTGCACCGGGGTTACGACGGAGCCAACTACCGAGCTAGCCCCCACCACTGAAGTCCCAACCAGAACCCCGACGAGGCCAGCTATTACGGTCACTAAGGGAAGCGGTGTTACCAACACATCTACATCCACCACAACCAATACACCTAGACCTACCAGCACGGGCACGGTTACTGCGACATTTACGCCAACAGTCACATCAACACCTCCGCCACCCCCGGCGGAAGGCTGCTCGCTCGTTCCCTACGAGAGCCGCCCCGCAAGCTGGCAGGGTGCATATCAAACTGCTGAAAATCCAAAGGGTTTCGTGCCCGATCAACCGGACAATCAGGAAGTCTGGGTGTGTCCTGTACCGCCAACAGGCGATAAGCTGTGTATTCCAGTCTACAACAAGCTGCTGGATGTTACCAATTCTGACCTCAAGAACATCAAGCTGACAGACTGCCGCGAGGATGGAACCTGCCAAACGTTCGATCAAGTGCCCACGCTCGACGGCGATCAACTGTGCTTCGTGATCGGAGTTGCCGCGACGAATCCCGGCTGCGAGGTTGGCTGCGCGCTGCTGCCAGATAAATCTGACAATTTCCCGTGGTGGCTGATAGCCTTGATGGCCCTTCTGCTCTTGCTGGCGGCAATCTTCTTGCTGATGCGCCGTCGCAGAGAGGAACGCGAAGATGGAGATGCCTATGAAGGCGTCGTGACACGTACCGGGCCGCCAAGCGGGAGCACGACGCCTACCGCACAGCACCCGATCCCATCGCCGGGCGGGTCGCGCCGGGGTTCAACCGAACCGACGTTGATTGAACAATCGGATGATGACGATACGCCCGACACAATGTACATCCCGCCTAATCCGCCTCCGACTGAGCCGCATTAGGGTTGAAATCGGCGGAAGGGGTTGATGTAGAGTAAATCCTTGCATTGACCCCTTCAGATAGTTGACGAAAGTATATGGAAGTGTCCATGTCTCGCCTCAAGCACACGCTCGATGAACTGCGAAAATTGATCCAGCCGCACCTGTTTATGGTGGCGGCTTTGGGCGTAACAGTTGGAGTCATCACGGCAGCATGGACAGTGGAGATCCAGACGCCGCCGGGCGTCCAGCCAGTCGAGTTTCAGGTTAGCACCTGCTACGGCGGCTTTAGTAACTATGTATGCGACAAGGCGTTTGGTGAAACGTGCTCGACCTGCCCGCAAGATTGCGGTCCATGCGTCCCAAAGAAAACGCCAACAAGCAAGCCAGGGAGCCCCTGCAATAACGATGGTAAATGCGATCCTGGCGAAGATACGATCACCTGTGGGGATTGCCCTTCAGGGTGTGGGGATGGCATCTGCGCGAGGGAAGAAGTCAGCACCTGCTTGGTGGATTGTCCGCCAAATCTGACCTGCGGCGATGGTGTATGCAGCACATTCGAAGACTTTACAATCTGTCCACTTGACTGCGATCCGCCCACGCGGACACCGACGACAGCCCCGACGGTCACGCAGGTTCCCATCATCGTAACCACTGAAGAACCAACCGAAGCGCCATCCGCTACAACCGAGCCAACAGAAATCCCCACCGAATCTATCGAACCAACGGTGACAGCTGCGACCATACGCTTACCGCTGACTCCTTCGCCTGCGCCAAAAGAGAATAGCGGCAAGCCGATATGCCGCGTTGTCAATGTCACGCAAGTTGATGGTGCGGTGGTTGAAACGTTTGTCAAACAGACAAAGGGCTATACAGCTGTTACGTGGATGATCTGCGATCAGCCGCCCGATGAAGTTTGTCTGCCTGCTGATCCCTTGTTTAACCTGCCGGAAGCAAATCTAGCTGATATTTGGCTGTTGGACTGCGATGGAGATCGCTGCCAGAGGATGAACGCAAGCTCTGTCGATAAGGATCAACTGTGTCTCAATGCGGTGATCGGAAGCGGCAATAACCCGTCATGTGCCCAAGGATGTGCTTTTGCGCGGCTGGCAGAACCACCCTCGGCACAGCAGCCCACGTGGTTGATTATTCTTCCCTTCCTGATCGTGTTAATTGTGCTCGGAGTGTTAGCCCGATTCCTGTTTATTTTCTTCATGCGCCGCCGTGAAAAGAAAGAAGAGGAAGAATCCCTAGAGCCGGACTTAAAGACGACCTACATGCATGAGCCATTGAATGAAGCTCATCAATGAGGATTACGATTTGGCCCATCGTAGATAGGTCAGTCCCGTAGGGACTTCCTAACCGCGTAGCGGTTCTGGAGCCGGGGATTTATCCCTCGACTCATAGTCCGTCAACATTCAAATCCCAGCTCCGCACTGTATCGATCAGGAGATGAGCCGTCATGTCGAGATGGATCGGCGTGATCGAAATATAGCCCTGATCTACCGCCCACACATCAGTATCAATTTCTTCAATATCCCCGGTCGGGCGTTCCCCTCCGATCCAGTAATACGGTCTGCCCACCGGATCGATGCGCTCTACCAGCAAATCATGGTACAGCCGCCTCCCTTGCCGAGTCACCCTGACACCTTTGATCGGATCGAGGGGGATGTTGACATTCAGCAGGGTCATCTCCGGCAGGCCCTTTTCCAGCACGATTGGGACGATCCTTGCGGCGAAGCGAGCAGAAGTATCGAATTCGGCCTTCTCATAGGAACCCAGCGAGAAGGCAATCGACGGCACGCCGAAAATTGCCCCCTCCATCGCTGCGGTGACCGTGCCGCTATACGTTATATCTTGCGCGAGGTTCGGCCCCTGATTGATCCCGCTCACAACTATATCGACCTTCTCTTTAATAAATCCTAGCAGAGCCATCGCGATAGAATCGGCGGGCGAGCCAGAGCAGGCAAAACCGGGCGTGCCATCTGTTAGCTCGACAGGATTAATACGAAGTGGATCGGCCAGCGTTTTACGATGCCCCGCCGCGCTCTGATTCTGCGCCGGGGCCATCACAGTGACAGTTGCGCCTGGAACCGCGTGCATCGCTTTTTGCAGCGCGAAGATTCCGGGTGCAAAGATGCCATCATCATTCGTCACAAGGATGTGCATACAAACTCCGTTAGCAATTATCCAGAATCAAGAGACATCTTACTAACAAATATGGCAAATAGGCGTTAAGAGTAAGTTAAGTATCAATCCTGCCAATCAAACTCGACTGGCACGACTTCCAATTTCTCCGCCGACCCGACTGCATGGCAAACGGGCGTATCTGCATCGTGAATGAAGATCAGAGTGGCATCGTGCTTGAGCGCCCATTTCTGCCAGATGCGCTTGGTTTCCAGCGTGATAAGCGGCTCGACATCGTAGGCGGTCATCCATCCGAGTTTGGCGAAATGCACCGCAAAGCTCGCCAGATCGCAAACGTACATTCCGTACTGACCGCCAGACTCAAACAGAACGGATTGGTGGGCGCGAGTATGGCCGGGTGTTACAACAGTGCGCATACCGGACACAACTTCGGTTTCGCCGTCGAGTAGCTTCAACTGGCCGGACTCCATGAGCGGCTCGAAGTTGAAAGCAAAGTATGTGCCGCGCGTCCGCTCGTTTGGAAAAGATGCATCAGCACATTCAAGACGTTGCACCCAATATTCCGCTCTGGGGAAGGTCGGTATGACTTTGCCGCCGGGGTCGAAACAGGTGTTACCGCCGCAGTGATCGGAGTGCAGGTGAGTATTGATGACTAGATCGACATCGGCTGGTTTCACGCCGAGCTTCGCCAACCCATCGATCAGCGTCCCATTAGGGCGTGTCAAGCTAACAAAATCAGCATAGCGCTGCTCAATCTTTGTGCCAATTCCGGTATCGACGACGATGTTCTTACCACCCGCTCGCACCAGCAAGCAGTGATGATCCATTGCGATTCGGCCCATCTCATCAACCTGTTTGTATTTAGACCACAGTGCGCGGGGTACTAGGCCGAATGGACCGCCCCAATCGCCCATGATGCGCGCATCGTTGACAAGATGAATCTCGAAATCGCCAATCTTGAACATAGAAGTTTCCTTGAACTCGACAAGGGCCTTACAGAATGATACCAAGTTAGACGGATTAAAGCGGATGATTCGAGCTTACCTAATATGTACGGAGCGTGGCAAGTACAATACGCTTGCCATCAGAAGCCATATTCGCTCCATAAAAGAAGTGTTTGACATTTGTGAATTCTTCTGGCATGCTAATATCCAAAGTTGGGCAACAATGCCTGCGCATTTTGGCTCGATTGTGCAGAGGTTGGGGGGAGCCGCAAACTGGGCCGGTGGTTCTAAACCGTACCAATAAAGCCACTGTCACACTGTATTCCTACATTGTGAGTCTCTTCTGGCAGAGAGCTTTTATTGCGGTTGTGCGAGCTTTTATATCGAGTGTTGAGGAAGGGTATGAGCCATGTCGGGAGATCAGAAGGATAACACCTCTGCGGTGCGTCCACTCGTCGATGCAGATGAAAGCTACTGGTCGGCACTGTTAGACGAAGGAGAGTTCTCTGGCGGCGGCCAGGGCATGTATGAACCGGGCTGGGATGCCTTCGGCGCTCCAACCGCACTCCACTCCGATTTTGCTAGCAATCAGACCAGTGATCAAGACTGGACCCTCGCACAACACACCTACGATAACGACGAAACTGTTGAATTAAACGTCACCGGATACAATCGCGGTGGGCTGCTTGTTGCATGGAACAGTCTGCGTGGATTTGTCCCTGCTAGCCAGCTTGTCGATTTTCCTGTCGATATTGACGAGATGACGCGCCGCGATATGCTGGCAACCCGCGTCAACCAACAACTGCGCTTGCGAATCATCGAGCTTGATTCTGCAACCAACCGCCTGATTCTCTCGGAACGTGCCGCTCAGGTGCAGCCGGGGCAGCGTGCCAGCATCCTCGGCACTCTGCATGCAGGCACGAATGTTGATGGCGTTGTGACGAATCTATGCGACTTCGGCGCATTTGTCGATCTGGGCGGCGTCGAAGGGCTGATCCACATCTCTGAACTATCATGGGGCCGTGTGGCCCACCCCCGCGATATTCTGCAAAGTGGACAGAAGGTCAAAGTCTACATTATGACAGTAGACGCAGAGGAAGAACGCATCGCGTTAAGTCTCAAGCGGCTTCAACCCGATCCCTGGGCATCGGTTGATCAGCGCTACAAGGTCGGCCAACTGGTTGAAGGCACGGTGACCAATGTAGTTGATTTCGGCGCATTCGCTTGTATCGAACAGGGTCTTGAAGGGTTGATCCACATATCAGAATTAGCTGAAGGTCAGTTCCTGCATCCGCGTGCGGTGGTGCAGGAAAATATAAGAGTCACCGCCCGTATTCTGAATATCGATGGCCCGAACCGCCGCCTCGGTTTAAGTTTGCGCGGTGTTCAGCAGGCGAATGGTAATGGGATCGTTGCGCCGACGGAATAGATTACCTGTCTCATCGCAATTTCCGGGCCGCGTTGAGCGGCCCATTTTATTGTTTACATGTAGTTTGAGCGTAGGAGCGGGTCTTATCGGCGGCGAGAAATTTGATCGTCTGATGTCTTTGTTTCCTTCCGCAGCCGTGGCCCGCCCTCTGATTGGTGAATTTCCGCGCCCAACCCCCTCCGATGTATTCGTGTAGGGGCGATTCCTTTTGGTCGCCCTTGATTGCCAAATGGAGAGAGTCGCGCTGAGATCTGTTCTGATCCGAACTTTTGCGACACATCCCTCAAAACCCGTGTCACAACTTCTGTGAATAGCATCTTCTTTATTAACCTGAATCCAACCTGTTTGTACTCAATCCCGGAATCCCCATTTCCCATCAAGCGCCCCCGCGACGCATCTCCACGATTTTCTGGTGTCACAATTCTTTTTGTACTCAAAATAATCCTATTTTGGCAGGCCGCTCCCTATACGATTACCTAGAGCATGACAAAGTATCTAATGGTCGGTTGCCAGTTACCAACCGCCATGCTACGATTCTGGGATCACTCCGGCACGCATTGTACTGGTAGGATCACACACATTCATGGCCCCTTTTCGTTCCGATAATCCTCAAGACGAGTTCGACGACGACTTCGAATACGAGGATATTGATTCAACTAGCGACGCTGCTGGTGAAGATGATGGCAGCAGCAAAAAGCTACGGCCCAGTACATCGGGCGATTGGCAGAATGCATCTATTAACCGACCAGTGCAAGGCAATCAAAGACACCAACCGAGTTCGCCAAACACAGCACAACCTAACAAATCACTAGTAGAGGGTCAACTTGCTCCGGGGATTCTTGGTCCGAATCGTCCAACTCCAACTAATCCGCCCACTAATCCTGCTGGAATTCCACCTGGAACACGCCCTGCCGCGTTAGACGGATCAGCCCAACCTCCCTCGAAGGCAGCAGGATCATCTTCCCCTCCCGCTAAGCCAGCTAGACCGGGAAGCGAGGCTCCGGCAAGATTTGGAGGCACATCCCCGACACGCCCCGGAGCGGCTCCCGGTGCAAAACCGGGTACAACCTTGCCAAGCAGACCGGGCGCGGCAAAATCTGCGACGCGGCCCTTCCCTGCTCAAGACGATTACGGGCTGGCCGTACGCACACGCGGCAGTAATTTGATGCCAGATGTGCCGGGTGTGCAGAATGTCAAGATCAAACCGAAAAAGAAAATTGAGCCTATCGAACCTGCTTGGGTCAGGTCGATCCAGAAAGAAATGCCGCCCTACATCGATGAGATTGTGGCATTTACGCTCGTCGGTATTGGACTTCTCTCCTTCTTCACACTGCTCAGCCCGTCAAGCGGTGCGCTCGGATCAGCGTGGTCGGGTGCGCTGCGGCTGGCGTTCGGGCTGGGATCGTTTGTCGTATCGGCGGTAATCCTCACAGCAGGCGCGTTGATGCTGCTGCCTAAGCTCAACGTCGAAGTAGAGCTAAACTGGTTCCGTGTCATTGCTGGCGAACTAGTTTTTGTATTCGCCCTCGCCTATCTCCATGCTGTGATCCGGTTTAGCACAGGCGGAGAAGCGGGAAACATCGAAGCCTTTGCGCTGGCTTATGAAGGCGGCGGAGGAGGAATGATCGGCTGGGCGATGCAGGAGATCATCCACACGCTGCTCGGTGATATTGCAACAGGTGCGGTGCTGCTTGCACTGTTGGCGATCACAGGCAGCATAATGGTCGGTGTTCAGCGCCGTCATCTCGTGGATTTCCTTACCCGATTACAGCAGCGCTTCCTCGATTTTGCCGCACAAATGGATGAAGAGATATTTGTCCAGCAGCTCATCGAGGCCGGGCGGCGGCGAGCAGGGCGCATGGCCGCGCCGATGGCAGAACTTGTCGCTGTGCGTCGAGCAGAAGCCACGGCGAGGGCGGCTGAACTGGCGAAGGCTGGTATAGTGGTCGAAATCTCAGTCGCAGGACGCCCCTCACTTGTCACAGGCGATACAGGCAGTACGGTGATCTCGATACAGCAGCGCCAGATTGATATCAGCGAGTTAGCTCGGCAGCGCCGCAGCCTGGCTCCCGAAGATCGCGCCAAAACGCTGCGCGGTGACCTCAAGATGCGCTTCAAGGTCAATCAGATCATTGACAAGAGGCGAGTTGGCAAACGGGATGAGGGAATGCCGCCGCTTGAATTATTCGATGTAACCGACTTCGTGCGGCCAAGCGAGATCGAGATTAACGTTAATGCACAGATCATCGAAGAGACGGTTGAAGATTTCGCAATGCGTGTGCAGGTGATCGGCGTGAAATCGGGGCCAACGGTTACACAGTATGCGGTTCAGCCGTTCGTCGAAGTGATGGGCAAAGACGGCGAAAAGACAATTCAGCGTGTGCGTGTTTCTCGTGTGGTGGCCTTGGGTGGTGATCTAGCCCTTGCACTTGCGGCGAAGAGTGTGCGTATTCAAGCGCCTGTACCAGGTACAAATTATCTAGGCATTGAAGTACCGAACGCACGGCCCGGTGTGGTTGCCGTGCGGCCCGTCATGGAATCAGAGCAGTTTTTCAAACATCGATCCCATTCGCCGCTCGCCGTAGCACTAGGCCGTGAGGTCGATGGAACACCCTTTGCGGTCGATTTGGCGGCAATGCCCCATCTGCTGATCGGCGGAACAACAGGCTCAGGGAAATCGGTGTGTATCAATTCCATTGCAGCGTGTTTGATTGCGAATAACAAGCCTGATCAACTCAAGCTAATCATGATCGATCCGAAGATGGTGGAACTGATTCGCTTCAACGGTGTGCCCCATCTGCTTGGCAAAGTCGAAGTTGAACTTGACCGGATCATCGGCGTGCTGCGCTGGGTGACGCGGGAGATGGATCGGCGCTATAGGCTAATGGAGCAGGCGCAGGCACGCAACATCCTGATCTACAATCAGGGGCGGCGCAAGAAGAAGGATCGCCTGCCCTACATCGTCGTGATCGTTGACGAGCTAGCCGAGCTAATGACTCAATATCACGATGAAACTGAGCACCTCCTGACTCGGCTGGCACAGATGGCGCGTGCCACCGGAATCCATCTTGTGGTGGCGACTCAGCGCCCCAGCACGGATGTAGTCACCGGGTTAATCAAGGCCAACTTCCCCTCAAGAATCGGGTTTGCTGTGCCGTCAGGCATCGACTCGCGGGTCATTATCGACTCGGTGGGTGCGGAAGATTTGATCGGGCGGGGCGACATGCTGTACCAGGGATCAGATGCGTCAGGGCCGATCCGGTTGCAGGGATGCTTTGTCAGCGACCGTGAGATGGATCGCATCATTGACTTCTGGCAGTCGAATTGGATGGAACAAGATGAATACAGCGGGATGCCGCCCTGGGAAATGGCGCTGCATCGACAGTCTATGATCGATGAGACGGATGATTTACTGGAAGATGCGATTCGATTCTGCCAGGAGACCAGCGAGGTATCGGCATCGCTCCTTCAACGGAGGCTGAACGTGGGCTATCCGAGGGCGGGGCGGCTGATGGATGCTCTATACAAGCTCGGCGTAGTAGGGCCTGATCCGGGGGCAGGTAGGCCGAGGCAAGTGCTGATTGACAAGGAGATTGATCCGGGGACATATCTAGTGAACTGGAAAATGGGCAGATAGCATCTCAGCAAGTCAGCATTTCAGGAAATGGCTCGTTCTGTGACACGGTTTTTGCGTGGGGCGTTCGTTTGAGGCTAAGAGGGCGGGAATCGGGTTTGCCTGAAATCAACGCGGCGGCTGCTATTGTGACACAGAATTTGCGGCGATTGTTCGAAAAGTGCGGATCAGACTCCAAATCCTTGATCAGATAAATGCCAACACCTGTTAGATTCTCAAAATACTTCTTTCTGTTAATCTTGTCTGTAATCTTAGCAGGCTGTGATATTGCAGAAAGTTGCCCTCCTGTCAAAATGAGTGCAAGCAGCACAGAATATTTGCAATTTGTTAAGCAGATATTGGCATCCGACGAAAATTGTTCACCTCCTTGCTGGCAAGGTCTCATGCCAGGAGAATCAACCTATGCAGATGTCCTGAATACACTCACAGAAATTCCTTTTGTCGATCAGAAATCTTTCAATAAAAGTGTGCCTTCGCAAAATGAAACGGGACTTATAAACTGGTCAAATACAGCGCCTCAGTCACTCTCTATTTCGGGCCAAGCCACATTTGCTGGTGATGCTATCTTGAAAGCGATTCATTTCACCGCGAGTTACGAACATCCTTTAGAGTCACTCGGTACAGTAATAGATACTTTCGGAGAACCCAATGTCTACTTTGTTGGTTCATCCCATGATTTTAGTTGCAAATGGAATCGGATCATTTGGCTAGATGAAGGATTAGAAATTCAGACGTTCACCCAACGGGCGGAAGAGGATGGCCCGCACCTTAGTGGGAATACAGCAGTGAGGTCTGTTGTCTATTTCATCCCACAAGAGACTCTAGAAGAGTACTTGCGTAATGGCTACGGTATATCAGAGAGTAATTATCGGAAATGGAATGGATTCCCCTAGCTGTACTACCTCCTAGATTCTCGATGAGCAACACGCTATTGTCACCTTTATAGAGTAAGTGTAAAAGGTGGCGGCGATGATTTATATTGGAACCAGTGGATATTCCTACGATGACTGGGTTGGCCCGTTTTATCCCGAAGGCACGAAGAAAGACGAATTTCTGGACTTCTATGTGAAGGAGTTCGATACCAACGAACTGAACTTCACCTATTACCGCATGCCAACGGCAATCATGTTGGAAAACTTCGTGGACAAAGTACCGGAGGGGTTCCTGTGGATGGTGAAAGCGCCGAGCGAGATCACGCATGAGCAGGAAGACCCCATTGCGAATGCGAAGATGTTCAATGCGGCGCTCAAGCCGATGCAGGATGCAGATAAGTTTGCGTGCGCGCTAGTGCAGTTCCCCAGCAGCTTCCATGCTACAGAAGAGAACAATGATTACCTGAAGAAGTTGGCAGAAGCGTTCGAGGATACGCGGGTGGTTGTCGAGTTCCGCAACCGGGAGTGGGTAACGGAAGACACCTTCGATCTACTGCACGACAACGGATTGGGATTTTGCTGTGTGGATCAGCCACAGTTCAAGACGCTGCTGCCGCCAGTTGACATCGCGACAAGCCCTGTCGCGTATGTCTGATTTCACGGCTGGAACTATAAGAAGTGGTGGCATCGCGACGAAGCGTGGGAGCGGTACGATTATGACTACAAAGCTGAGGAACTACAAGAGTGGGTTCCAAAAATCATCGCGCTGGGTGACCAGAAAGATACTGCGATGACGATGGTCTATTTCAACAATCACTCAGTAGGTCAGGCTCCGGCAGATGCGAGGCAACTCGCGGCGCTGCTGGCAAAAGAGGGTGCGAGGCTGAGTCCGAAGTCAAAGGAGAAAGTGAAGGAAGCAAAAAGCGGTTAGCTGTTAGCGATTATCAAAAAGCAATGGCGATCTCCTGCTGCTGAGTGTAACCCTGCGCGCTATACTTGGGCCGATGATCCTAGCTAACCTGAGTTCGGGATAAGAAAGGACACCTTTTGAGGAAAGCGGTAAGCTTTCAGGTAGGCCAATACCAAACAAAAGGTGTCCAATGGAAAGTCTACTCGAAGTGTACTGTGATGTCGA
>Ga0075421_100002676_pt1 | contig 21241 bp, 23 predicted proteins | sample SoiMetdeltSBSDD5_FD_75292 | JGI IMG/M metagenome (GOLD analysis project Ga0075421, IMG submission 75292) | Bulk soil microbial communities from a Populus tree surrounding site in Tennessee, USA - Soil MetaG P. deltoides SBSDD5 | ecosystem: Environmental > Terrestrial > Soil > Tree plantation... | reverse complement strand
GCAGTGCTCGAGCGCCTGAAGCTAACCAGCATCTCAGACCGAATAGTGGCGGAGCTGGCGCACGGTCAACGGCAATGGGTCGAAATCGCGATGGTCGTGGTCCGCGAGCCAAAGATTATCCTATTAGACGAGCCTTCAGCCGGGATGAGTGCGGAGGAAACCAGTCGAACCGCAGAGTTGATCCGCGAGGTCAACCGGACAGCAACCATAGTGGTCGTTGAGCACGACATGGTCTTCATCCGCCAGATCGCGAAGAAGGTAACGGTCTTCCATCAGGGGCGAATCTTGAGAGAAGCAGAGGTGGAGCAAATCATGCGCGATCCGGTCGTGCGTGACATCTATCTTGGAAAGCAGGCAGCGGCATAATGCTGGTGGTTAACCATCTGCATGCCGCTTATGGGCGTATTCCCATCCTCGGTGGGATTTCGCTCCACGTTACGGAGCGTGAGGTTGTGGGCGTGCTCGGCCACAATGGCATGGGAAAGAGCACATTGCTCAAAACGCTAATGGGGTATCTTCCGGCCACCGGCGGCACGGTGCACTACAACGACAAGGAAATCACACGCCTAGCCCCCTATGAACGAGCGCGTCGAGGTATTGGTTATGTGCCGCAGGGGCGCGAGATATTTCCGAGCCTGAACGTACTCGAGAACCTGCGTATGGGTTGCATGACAAAGGCAGGTGGAGACGAATCGACGATCGAGCCGATCCTCTCCGAGTTTCCGCGCCTGAAGCCATTGCTCAATAGACTTGGAGGCGCCCTCAGCGGCGGCGAGCAGCAGCTTCTGGCCATTGCGCGCTGTCTCTGCGGCAGTCCGAAACTCGTGCTTCTCGACGAACCGACCGAAGGCATCCAACCCTCGATCATTGAAGAGATTATTGAGCGGCTGCAAGTACTCCGCGAGCGCTATGGCCTTACCGTTGTCGTGGTCGAACAGAACTTGGATTTCATCCAGGCGTTGTCACACCGCGTATTGATAATGCATAAGGGCCGTATCACGCGCGAAGTGACGGTTGAAGAGATTGCCGATCCGGATTTGCTGCACGAGTTTGTCGGTATGGCGGGCTGAACAACCGCACATCCCACGGTGTTTGAAAGGAGTTATTGAGAATGATCAGCATCAGCGCCATCCTGCGAGTCAAGCCCGGTCAAGAGGCAACCATGCGGGAGGCCCTGCTCGAGATGATCGAGAGTGTAAAACAAGCCGAACCCGGGACAGTGGGCTATTACATTAGCCAGTCCATTGACGAGCCGCAGGTGTTCACGACTTATGAGCGCTTTGTCGACCGTGCTGCCATGGAGCTGCACAACAACTCCGCCGCCGTGGCGAAAGTGATAGAGGTGGCGTCATCCATTCTCGTCGACAAGATCGTCCTTTACAGTTCAAACGAACTGGCGACAAAAGAAGCGCGGTAACTCGCCGCTATGGCCATGAACTCAGCGCTTTTGCCAGTCGCCGATCTGCTCGAAGGCATGGGCGGCCCGAATTAGGGTGACCTCGTCGAAGTGGCGCCCCACGAGCATCATGCCGATAGGCAGCCCATCTACCTTTCCGCAGGGCACGGTGAGCGCTGGATGGCCACTTACGTCGAATGGGCAGGTGTTCTGCTGCATGTTGAGAGCGGCATCGACGTATTCCTCCCGCGTACAGTTCGCAGGCGGAATTTTGGTGGCGGGGAAGGGAATAGTCGGCATGGCGATGAGATCGTAGGTCATGAGTACGTCGTCATATGCTTTGCGCAGGAGTACGCGCAGGTTCTGCGCTTTCGCATGATATCGGTTGTGGTAGTGGCGGTGCATGTACTCGCCTAGCAACAGCACGAGCTTGACCGTCTCCGATACGTCATCTGGTCTCGACTGCCAGCCGCGGGCAAAAGCCTCCTGCAGCGAAGTGCTGTAATAACCGTACCAATTGTTGCCCATTCCGTAGCCCTTGATCATCATTTCGGCGGCGCCCTCAAGAATAATCCCGGTCCAGATATGCGGGCCGTCATAATGCATGGGGATCGAAACTTCCTCGACCTTGGCGCCTAGGGCTTTGAACTCAGCAATGGCAGAACGGACCTTTTTATCTGTTGCCGGGTTACTCGTGGGGTGGGCGAAACCTTCCTTCATGATTGCAATTTTCATGCCCTTCATACTCTTACCGAGTGCGAGCATGTAGTCCTGCACCTTGGCGATCGTGGTGCGTGGATCGTACCCATCGGGTCCCGCAATTGCGGTCAAAAGCCGCGCCACATCTTCGGTTGACCCGCATATTGGACCGCAGTGATCGACCGAATAGGAGATGGGCATCCCTCCGGTCATCGGAACGAGACCCCAGGTAGGCTTGAGACCATAGACGCCGCACCAGCAGGAGGGCGTGCGGATAGAGCCGCCCTGATCGCCACCCAGTGCCATGTCGACTTCCTTCGCTGCGACGAGCGCCGCGCTGCCACCTGATGACCCTCCAGTGCTATGCTCTGGGTTGTGTGGATTGCGGATAGGCCCGGTGGCGCAGGTATGACTGCCGGCTGAAAAGCATAGGTCCTCGCAGGCCGCTTTGCCTGCAATGGTCCCGCCTGCCTCAAGTACACGAGTGACGACTGTCGCATCTATCTCGGGCACGTATCCTTCTAGGACGCGTGAACCGTTCATCATTGGCACGCCCGCGACGCAAATATTGTCCTTGACCGCGATCGTCTTGCCCGCGAGCACGCCCTTACTATTGCCCTTGATGTTCGTCTTCCAATACCAAGCCTGGTATATGTTCTCCGCGGAACTAGGCCGATATCCAGGCTCGCGAGGGAATTTGACCGGCAGTTTCGGTTCAACAAGCTGATCAAGTCGCGCATAAGATGCGATCGGGCCAGCCATCAAACCTCGGAAAGACAACGCGTCATCTCCGGTAATATTCATTCCGTAGAATTCGGCAATGTCGAGAATCTGGTCGACGGTCGGAAGTCGCGGGGACATTCTCCTCGGTCTCCTTCAACTACATTTTTGTCCAGTCACCAAGCTTCTCGAAGGCGGCGGCTGCTCGCAAAGCAGTCACCTCATCATACCGGCGAGCCACAAGCATCAGTCCGATCGGCAGGCCGTCACCTTTTCCGCACGGGATATTGATGCCGGGATGACCACTCGCGTCGAAGGGACAGGTGTTGGAAATCATGTCGAGAGCACGTCCGACATATTCCTCGCGAGGACTGCCGTCGGCGGGAAGAGGCGTTGCGACAAATCGAATGGTAGGCATGGCCAAGAGATCAAATCGCGCGAGCACATCATCATAGGCCTGACGCAGCGCCCATTTTAAGTTTTGGGCCTTGGCATAATAGCGCCCGTGATAATAGCGGTTCATGTATTCTCCCATGAAGAGAACCATTTTTACCGTTTCGGACATGTCGTTTGGCCGTGAGCGCCAGCCACGCGCATAGGCGTCAAGCAGGCTTGTCGTGTAAGTGCCTTGCCAGCCGTAGCCCATGCCATTGCCCTTAATCATGACCTCTGTGGCGCCCTCGACAATAATCGCGTTCCAGATGTCATACCCGGTGATGTGCATAGGGATGGAGACTTCTTCAATAGTCGCACCCAACTGCCGAAAGCGCTCAACAGCAGCCTTCACCTTCTTATCGACCACGGGCTGGCTATCTTCTCGATCAAAGCCCTCCTTGACGACAGCAATTCTGAGACCTTTTGCATCGCCGCCGAGCGCACCCATATAATCCTGAAGCTTGCAATCGATTTGACGCGGATCGCGATCATCGGGACCGGCGATCGCCGTCAACAGTCTCGCCACATCCTCCACCGTGGCACCCAGAGGACCGCAATGATCCAGCGTCGGCTCAATGGGCATCACGCCGGTGTATGGCACGAGACCATGGGTGGCCTTTAGGCCATATACTCCTGTCCAGCAGGCCGGCATACGAATGGAGCCGCCTTGGTCACCGCCCAGCGCGGCGTTAACTTCCCTAGTGGAAATAACAACCGCACTGCCACTAGATGATCCGCCAGCAGAATGACTCGGCTTATGCGGGTTCCTGACTGGCAGGGGTTTCGAGGTGTGACTTCCGCCGGAAAAGCAAAGGTCCTCGCAAACGGTCTTGCCAAGAATGGTGCCACCAGCATCGAGGATCCGTTGGACTACGGTGGCATCGACTTCCGGTACGTAATTTTCAAGAACCCTCGAACCATTCATGAGCGGCAGACCTGCTACGCAGATGTTGTCTTTCACCGCGATTTTCTTGCCAGCAAGTATCCCCTTAGGAGCACCATCAATTGTCGATTTCCAGGCCCATGCGTTGAAGGGATTATCCTTCGATTCGGGTCTGGCACCGGTAGCGCGTGGATATTTCACTTTCGGTTTGGGCTCTACCATCGCGTCCAATCGACTGTAGGAAAGCGCGATACCGCTCAGCAAACCGGTGAAAGACTTTACGTCTGCCTCCGTAAGATCCATTCCAAAGCTCGCAGCAATTTCCATGACCTGGTCGGCATTGGGCGCTTGAATCGGCATGTGTTCTCTCCGGATCAAATTGCAAGATATTCCTTCATCACTTCACTGCGTGAAACTGCCTGCCGCGAGCCTTGTGCAACGATGCGGCCTTTCTCAAGAATGATGCAATGGTTGGTAAGACTGAATACAAGCGGCATGTTCTGCTCGGCAATCAAAATACTGAGGCCGCTGCTTTTGCTGATTTCGCCCAACGTAGCTCCGATCTGGGTTACTAACATTGGCATAATGCCATCGGAGGGCTCGTCTAATAGCATTATCGAGGGGTCAGTCATGATTCCACGACCGATTGCCAGCATCTGCTGCTCACCGCCGCTCATCGTGCCGGCAAGCTGTTTCAACCGCTCACCGAGTCGCGGGAAATAACCTAATACCTCATCTAGACGGTTCCTTTTGGCGCGCCCCGAAGCGAGGCGGCCCATTTCGAGATTTTCCCACACCGTAAGTTTCGGGAAAATGCCTCTCCCCTGAACGACCGTCGTAATGCCCCGATCTGCTCTCAGATGAGCGGGAAGGGCGGTAATGTCATCGCCGTTTAATTTGATGAATCCTGACCGCGCTCCGAGTGTGCCGGCGATCGTTCGAATGAGTGTCGATTTCCCCATGCCGTTTCGCCCCAGAACGCCCAAAATCGCGCCCGCTTCAAGGGCGAAAGAAATATCGGAAAGTACGGCGATGTTACCATAGCCCGAGTGAATGGCTTGTACCTCAAGCATGGGAGGTGGTTCCCAAATAAACCTGTCTTACCTGCTCATCTTCAGCGATCTCATCAAAGCTGCCTTCACGCAACTTGCGTCCCAGATGCAGAACGGTCACGGGTGCCTTCAGAGCGCGAATGAAGTTAATATCATGCTCGATAATCACCACTGACAAGCTACGATCCAAGGCCAAGTGTTGCACCAACTGACCGGTGGCGGCGGTTTCCTCGCTGGTCATTCCTGCCGTCGGCTCATCGAGCAGAAGCAACTCGGCCTCATTCGCAAGTAGCAGCCCGATTTCAAGCCATTGCCTCTGCCCATGCGACAAGAACTGAGCGGGCATGTCGCGATGTTCATTTAAGCGAATGGTATCAAGAATCTGATTAATCCCCCGCAACCGTTCGGTTGAGGATTTCTTGCGGCGAAGACTTGCCAGTTCCAGATTTTGAAAAGCGCTCAAACCTTCAAACACGCTGGGCGTCTGAAACTTTCGTCCAATGCCAATTTGTGCGCGGCGAGGAATCGATAAGTCGGTGATGTTGCGATCCTTGAACCATACCCGCCCGCTTGTAGGATTCACATGACCAGAGATCATGCTTATGAAAGTCGTCTTGCCGGCACCATTGGGACCAATAACGCAGCGAACCTCACCCTTGTGCAGGAGGAAGGTAATATTCTCACTAGCTACAAGGCCGCGGAAGCGTTTGGTGAGGTTTTCGGTTCTAAGGAGCGGAGGCATGTTTCTGTTTCTGAAATAGCGATTCGACTAGTCCTGCGAGCCCCTCTCTGAACAGGATAATCGCGGCGATGAATATGAGGCCCTGTAGAAGGGGCCAGTAGTTCTGGATGGCTTTGATGCTCGACAAGTAGTTGGAAAGGGACGCAACGATGATTGCCCCGGCGAAAGCGCCAATGAGCGAGCGTCGCCCTCCGACGGCAACCCAGATCACAACCTGCGTCGAAAACAAGACGCCGGCGTTGGAGGGGTGCGCAAAATTGGCGTGGGTCGCATAGAAGGCGCCCGCCACGCCGGCAAGAAGACCGGAAAGACCAAACAGCAGGGTTTTATACGCGGGGACATTGAAACCGAGGGCGAGCATCCGGTCCTCGTTTTCGCGCACACCTATGACAATCTTGCCGAAGGGGGAGCGCATGACCGCAACCGTAACAACATAGACTACGAACACCACAAGCAGAACAGTGTAGTACATAGGCATATCATCGAATAGGGATAGCTCGTATAGTGAACCCAGGCTAACGGTCATTCTGTCTACATAAAGCCCGTTCCAGCCGCCGGTGATGTTTGAGAAGCTCTTTACTGTCTGTTCCACAATGATCGACAGAGCAAGCGTAGCTACCACGAAATAAGTTGAACGAACGCCGGCACTAAAAAGAAAGTACCCAATGACAAGAGCAGCCAACCCCGCCCCTGTCGTTCCAAGAAGAATGCCGATGTAAGCCGGATTGACTGGGAGTGACGCATATTTCATGACCAGTCCAATGGAATAAGCTCCAATTGCAAAAAAGGCAGCCTGGCCGAAACTGACGATTCCTCCATAGCCCCAAAGAATTGCAAGCGACATGGCAAGCAGGCCAAGCAACATGTATTGCGGCAGGATATAGACAACATAGCCGCTGATCACCAAGGGAACGATGGCCAGCGCAAGAAAGAGAACGATTGCCGCAAGGTCCTCTCCATGGATTAGGCGGGCACGAAGTGGTGCGTGATGAGCATCATTGGCGGCTGAGTGAGCTTCCAAAGTCATCGGCCGGTAAACACCCCTTGCGGCCTGAAGCGCAATAGAACAACTGCAATGAAGAACACTGCGATCTGCGCGATCACTTGATCCGAAAACAGCGCGAGCACAGTCTCAAGGCCGCCTATCGTGAAACTTCCGAACAGTGTTCCTGCAAGGACCTGTCCGATCCCACCAACAATCACCACAAAAAAGGATCGGACCAAGAAAGTATTACCCATGTACGGGTCGACAGAATACATGGGAGCAATTAGGCCGCCCGCCAAACCGGCGATAAACGAGCCGAAGCCGAACACACACTTATACATGAAAGCGACATTGAGGCCGAGGAGGCCGGCCATTTCGCGATTCTGTACCATTGCTCGTATTTTTATCCCGAGCGACGTCTTGTAAAGAATGAACGCTGTGCTGAGAATCAACAAAATCGATAATCCGCCAACGATTGTTCGGTAGGCGGGAATTCGATAGATGCCAATATCTATTGCCCCTTCGATTGGGCGAGCGACGTTGCGAAAGTCGGTGCCGAAGACGATCTTAATCACTTCGGTCGCCACCAAGAAAAAAGCCCATGTCAGCAACAACGTGTCGAATGGGCGATTGTAAAAATGGCGAATGATGAGATGCTCGAATACCAAACCGACCGTTCCCACTGCGCTAGCAGATAACAGCACCGAGGCAACGAATGGCATGCCATGGCGCGTAAGGGACCATGTGAAATAGGCGCCCAGCGTAAGCATGGCGCCATGACCCATGTTGATGACACCAATAAGCCCATAGATGATTGCCAGCCCGAATGCCGCAAGCGCAAGAACGAGCGTAATCAGGACGGTGTCCGTGATGACGCTGATTAAGGTGTCCATGAGATGCCGCCGCTGTTGACTGCAAATTCTCGCCCCCTAAGGTAGGGGGCGAGAATTCTACGTGTAGCCGTCAAAGCGGTAGATCGCAGCGAGCGTCCTTGGGTTCAACCGAGGGTACGGACTGCACTTCTTCAAACATGTCGTTGACGCTTGTCCACCCCGCGCGAACCTTCATGAGATAGGAGGGAACGACGATCTGGTTGTCCAAGCCGCGCATTTTTACGGGTCCCTGAGGCGCCTTGTCGAAGGTCAATTCTTTTAGACCTTCGCGGATCGCCGCAGTTTCAACTTTGCCTGCTTTGGCTATGGCCAATGCGCCCATGTGGGCGGCGTTGTACATTCCCACTCCAACGGTATTCATAAGCGCATCGGGCCCATATTTCGCCTTATAGCGTTCCAGAAACGCCTTGTTGTTGGGGTGGCTGATGGTCATGAAGTAGTCAAAGCTCACGAAGTGACCCGCTGAAACTTCAGGACCCAGGCCGGATGTAACGACTTCCTCATCGTCGACAGTCCAATAGGTGAAGTCCTTACTCATTCCGGCCGCGTGGAACTGCTGCGCGAAATTCACCGTATCGCTGCCGGTCAGAGAATGAAAAATGATGTCGGGTTTCTTTTCCCTAATATCGCGCAAAACCGACTCATACTGCGGGGTGTTGAAGGGTATGTACACTTCAGCCACCACTTCACCACCGAGTTCCTGCAGCTTCTCTTTGGTAAACAGATTAGTGACCCTCGGCCAAGCATAGTCGGAGCCGATCATGTAGAACTTCTTTCCATGGTTGCTAACCATGTATTCCATGAACGGCCACACTTGTTGCGTCGGTTCGGGTCCGAACATGAAGATGTTCGGATTGCAGACGCCCGGGTAATAATCCTTGATCTGTCCCTCATACCATGTCGGATAAAGAAGGATTTTGTCTGCCGCCTTCACGACGGGTCCGGCCGCATTGCGATCGGCACTCGAAAAAGTGCCGGCGAGTAAATCTACCTTTTCCTGTCGCAGTAGCCGATTGGCTTGCTCGACGACCAGTCGCTGATCGGTTTGGTAATCCGCCAGGATCATTTCGATTGGCCGTCCAAGTACACCGCCTGCAGCATTGATTTCCTCCACCGCCAGTTCAAAGCCGCGAGAGTGGGCCTGGCCATAAACTGTCCAAGCTCCTGTAACGGGGGATAGAACTCCTATTTTAATAGGATCGGCGGCTTTCGCTGGGCGGATGAGGGCAGGGGTGCCCAACACCGCAGCGGTTCCAGCCATAGCACCGAGGGCCTGGCGGCGAGTTATAGATCGAGACTTCTTATTTTCAGTCATTTTATTCCTCCCATTATTTGTCTTGGGCAAGAGTTACTACGTCATATCTTTATCGGTCCTTCAGAAGCCTGTAAATGGAACATAACGCCTGGTGGCACTCCCCCATGCCAATAACGGGCGTACCGACGGGTGTTATCTCGACTTGGCGGGATGCAGATTGTCGCGCGAGTGCCGCGAGCACGACAGTTCAGATCAAGCCCTGGCAGTTTAACGAAGCGAATAACCACACCAGCTCATTGCAGCGAGTGCGTATATCTTCGTGGCATCGATGATCTCTTCGATTTCAACCCACACGTCGTAAACGTGGGCCACTTCGAAATTACCAGGACCAATCAGAATGGCTGGTGCGCCAGCTTGCATGTACCAGCCTGCGTCAGCTTGAAAGTCCACTTGAGCCAACCGATCAGGGAATGTTAGGCTTGCCACCTTGGGACGGGACGTTCGCCTTGCACAGCGGCTTGTCGACCCACCGTCTGTCTGATCAACAAGATTTCGGGTCAGGCAGTCGAGCAAAAAATGAATAACAAGTACCAGGGAGGACGAAATGCGCATGAATTTCCTATGGAAACGAAGCCGTCCAACATATGGGTTATGGGCGGCGGTTGCGGCAGCCTTGATGTTGTTGGCGGCAACTGCGACCAAGGCAGAGGTCAAGACAGTCGAAGCCGGCAAGCTGACGATCGGCATGAACGGTGACATGCCAATGACCCAAATTAAGGATGGGTCGTTGAGCGGAACCGATGGCGAGCTCATGGTTTGGGTTGCTCAAAAAATCGGATTGGAACCAAAACCCGTACAGATGGACTGGGCAGCGCTCATTGAAGCAACCAAACAAGGTAAGCTCGATGTCATGCATGGCGCTATGGGCTGGCTCGAAGCTCGCACGAAAATCATGATTCTAAGCGAGCCGATTTACTATTTCGGCACGCTGCTTGCCCAGAAAGAAGAGAACAACTTCACCACTTTCGCCGACATGAAGGGCCGCAAGGTTGGCACCGTAACGGGCTTCACGCTGGTTCCCGAACTCAAGGCTGTTGAAGGTATTGGCGAGGTTAAGCTCTACGACACCTCGGACGGCGTGATGCAGGATCTTCTTGCCGGCCGCATTGACATGGCCATTCTCGATCCTCCACTGGTGCAGTATGCAATCTTCCAGCATCCAGAATGGAAGATCAAGCAGCTGCCCGTCACGCCGGAGCCGGACAGATATCCCGTGATGTCGACAAAATACAACGTCATCTTCGGCATCAATAAGAACGAGCCGGAACTCGCCGAGGCTATCAACGGTGCTATCAAGCAGGTCTGGGCGGATTGCCTAAACGTCAAGACAATGGCGAAATACGGATTGGCGGATAAGGCGTGGTTTGTTCCGCCCGAAAACAATCCGCGTCTTGGCGTCGACCGTCCCAACGACTACAAAGCCCCCAACGCCGACCACTGCTTCTAAGACAACGCGACATTATGGCAGTCCGGGCCAAGCCTGGGCTGCCACGCCATCCCGGAAGAAAGACGGATTGCCCTCAAGGAGCGCATATGAGCGCCGAATGAACAAGGAGACGAGTGGCAGACCGCTTCTCAGAATAACAGACCTCCACAAGAGCTTCGGGGGACTTGAAGTTCTGGCCGGGATCAGCATGGATGTTGCGCGCGGCGAGAAGGTTACCATCATCGGTCCTTCAGGTTCCGGCAAGACAACGCTTCTGCGCTGCATCAACTATCTCGAGAAACCGACGTCTGGCCATATTTACATCGAAGGCAATCTCATCGGTGAGAAGAAAGTGAATGGCCGCATCATCCATCTTTCCGATCGCGAACTTGCCAAGGAACGCCAAGAGATCGGTTTCGTGTTCCAGCGCTTCAACCTGTTCCCGCACCTGACCGCACTCGGAAACGTTGCCATCGCGCCGCAAAAGGTCTTGGCCCTGCGACGCGAGGAGGCAGAACAGCGCGCCCGGCAGATGCTGGAAAAGGTCGGGCTCAGCCACAAGATCAATGAATATCCTGAGCGTCTTTCTGGCGGTCAGCAGCAGCGGGTGGCAATCGCTCGCGTACTTGCGATGCAGCCAAAGCTCATGCTCTTCGACGAGGCAACCTCGGCGCTTGATCCCGAACTCATCGGCGAGGTGCTCCGCGTCATGCGCCAACTCGCCGAGGAGGGCAGAACCATGGTCATAGTCACCCATGAAATTCAATTTGCTGGAGAAGTGTCAGACCGCGTGATCTTCATGGATCAAGGCAGAATCGTCGAGGAGGGCAAACCTCGCGACGTTCTGCTCAAGCCCAAGGAGCCGCGCACCCGAGAGTTCCTGAAACATATCCAAGAGCGCTGACGGTTCGCATGGGTTTCTGGCGGATTCTCGACGAAAGGGGCTGGTATTTCCTGACCACGCTGCTGGGCGGTTGGCCGGAGACGCTCACCGTCGCCATCGGAGCGCTAATCTTCGCGCTTATTTTCGGCCTTGTTGTCGCGCTTCTGCGCATTTCACGGTGGCGAATCTTACGATTTCCCGCCATATTGTACACCGAGGTCTTTCGCGGCACGCCGGCACTGGTCCAACTCTTCGTCATCTATTTTGGCCTGCCCGATATTGGGTTCGAACCCTCGCCATTCCAAGCCGCTATCGTTGGGCTGGGTCTTAATGGCGCGGCCTATCTCTCCGAAGTCTATCGTGCCGGCATAGAATCCATTCATCGTGGCCAACTCGAAGCTGCGCTTTCTCTCGGTATGACCCCGGCGCGGGCGCTGCAGTACATCATACTGCCGCAAGCCATCCGCACCATGCTGCCACCGATCACCAACTTCGCGATCGTTCTCTTGAAGGATACGTCAATTGTCTTTGTCGTGGGGGTGGTCGAAGTCATGGCGCTTGCGCGAAATCTGGTGACGGAAACACTGCAGAGTGCCGCTGTCTATCTCATCGCCGGCGCTCTCTATTTGTGCGTAACACTTCCAATGGCGCGGCTTGCTGCGCGGCTCGAGCGCCAACGTCAGGCGTGGCAATAGAAGGCAAAGTCATGCTCCAGCTACCCGAAATCTATGCTGAGAACATCCAACGATGGTTGCCCGAGCTCCTGTCCTTCTCGCTCACCACGCTCAAGATCGCTTTCGTATCATTTCTGCTCGCGGTCGTTATCGGGGTGTTCTTTGCCGTGTGTCGGACTTCAAACAACTATCTGCTGCGTAGTTTTGCCATTACGTATATCGAAATTGCCCGCGGCCTACCGATTGTCGTGCTCCTCTATATCGTGTACTTCGTCCCGCCGCAGCTCTTCCCTGAGCTCAATTGGCGGTGGTTTAGCGATTTCACAGGCGCTGTGATCGGGCTAGCGCTTCATGGTGGCGCCATTCTTGCGGAGGTTTTCCGTTCTGGAATTGAAGCCTTGCACAAGGGGCAGCGGGAGGCTGCGCTCACACTCGGCATGACGCCCGCCCAGTCGATGACCTACATCATCTTGCCGCAGGCAACGCGCATAGTGCTCCCGCCGGTGGCCAACTATGCAATTGGGCTGCTCAAGGATACGTCACTTTGTTCGCTGATTGGTGTTAACGAGCTTATGAACGATGCCAAGAGCATCGCCTTCGCTGACTATCAGCCGATGGCCGTATTCGTGCTCGTCGCTGCCATCTATTTCGCCATGAGCTATCCCCTGTCGCTAGCTGTCCGCACCATGGAATGGCGACTCAATATCTCGCGTTGAGGGGAGTTTTATTCGGGCAAATCACGATGCGAGGAGTTGAGCAATGAAGATCATAGCCATCGAGTCCACCCCGCTTTTTTGCGCCTTCAAGCAGGCCTACCATTGGGCTCAGGGCGTAAACTACGGCGCACCCGTCATTCTGATCGAAGTCAAGACGGATGCGGGTATTACCGGGATCGGTGAATCTGTGGCGAGTCCGGTGGTCGCACCCGTCCTCTCCATCATCGAAAATGCGATTCCGCACTTCATCGGACAGTCCGCATATGAAGGCAACCGAATTATCTGGGACTACTATCAGTACGGCTTCAATTCGAAGGGAACGGGCAGTGCCCCGCGCTATTTTTCTCAAGCGCTTGCAGGGATCGAACTCGCCCTCTGGGATGCCATCGGCAAGGCCGCGAAGTTGCCGCTCCACAAGCTCCTCGGTGGTGCCGTGCGCGACAAGGTCGAGTATTTCGGCTTTCTCCAGGGCAACACCCCCGCCGAACTTGCTGCCCATGCAGAGGAGTTAATGAAAGCCGGCTTCAAGGTCCTCTATGTCAAGGTCGGCCGCGGTGCCGAACTTGATATCGCCATCTGTGCGGAAGTGCGAAAGGCCGTCGGCAACAAAATCCGCTTGAGGCTCGATGCCAACGAAGTCTGGGATATCCTTACGGCACGGCAAATGTTTAAGGCCCTAAAACGCTACAATCCCGAGTTCATCGAGCAACCGGTTCCAGGACGCACCGGCTCGGAAGGTTTGTCTCGCCTACGCGCCGTCACCAATATCCCGATTGCCGCCGATCAATCCGCTTATTCGGCGGACGACATCTTCGAGCTTTGCCGCAACCGGGCGGCGGACGTGATCGTGCTGGGACTTCACGAAACTTGCGGGGTGACGCGATTTAACAAGGCTGCTGCAGTGGCCGAAGCTGCCAACACAAACATATGTCTACATGGCGTCTTTGAAACCGGCATAACGACCTGTGCCTCAAATCAAGTTGCCGCGACGCTTAGGAATATGGATGATGGCAATCAAATCATGTGCCAGCTGCTGGCTGAAGATATCGTCAAAAAACCTTCGCTAACCCCAATCAATGGGGCTTTGCCCATTTCGAACGAACCTGGGCTGGGTTTCGAGCTGAACCGTGATGCGGTTGAGAGGGCAGCAGAAGCTCATAGAAAGCTTGAGCGATAAGCAAGCTATCCAGTTTGACATCATTCCGGCGACAAATTCACCTTACTTCACTCAGAGCGCGAAGTATTGCCCGTCTTTTCCAATTCATCCATATCTGTTGAGCCAACGAATCATTTGCGGATCAGACGTGCAAAACCGAAACCTGCTTGGGATTGCCTTTCTCTGTGCTGGTGTTCTCGTTTACTCGCTTCAGGATGCAATCATCAAAAAGATAAGTGGGGAATACGCTGTTACCGAGGCGCTGTTCCTCCGCTCACTCGTCGCTGTGCCGCTACTTATCGGAATGGTGCACTATGAGGTTGGGCTATCGGCACTTAATTCATCGCAGATGCAATGGCTGACGCTTCGGTCAATTGTACTGTTCCTTTCTTATACGACCTATTACATCGCCTTTCCGGCACTGCCACTTGCCGAAGCCGTGACGCTATACTTTACGGTGCCACTGTTTATCACGAGTTTGGCGGGACCCTTTTTGGGCGAAAAAGTCTCGGGGACTTCATGGCTGGCTGTTGTGGTAGGCTTCGCAGGCGTGGTCGTGGTCCTGCAACCGGGTACTTCGCTCTTTGAGCCTGCAGCACTTTTTTCACTGCTCTCCGCTTTTTTCTACGCCAGCTGCGCCTTGCTGGCTCGGCGGCTGGGCGTGACGGAGTCTGCCTCAGTCATGGCATTTTACCAGAACTTCATATTTCTGGTTGGTGCACTCCTTGTAGCGTTCTTATGGCGACTTGTGGATACCCACGACCCGGAGCATCCAAGCCTGGCGTTTCTGACTAGGCCCTGGATATGGCCGCCACCGCGAGATTTCTTGCTTATGGCTGCCTGCGGCGCCATTGCTGCCGTCGGCGCGACTTTGCTGACACATGCCTACCGGATTGGCGAAGCAAATCGGGTGGGGTTGTTTGAATTTACCGGAATATTTTGGATACCGTTGTGGGGGCTGCTGTTCTTCAGTGAAGTACCGCGGTGGACAACAATAGCTGGTGCGGCGCTGGTAATTGGCGCCGGAATCATGGCGTTCAAAACAAAAACGCCTGCCGTTAGCTAGCTTCACCGTCGATCAGAGCAGCGGGCCGCTGCTACCGGTGCATAAGTCTTTCAATACGCTTATCAGGAATCAACCACATCAACGCGACGAGTGTGTAGATGGCGCAACCGATCCAGCTTTCGAAAAAGGACAACCCAATGCCGAGAAGATACAAAACGGGTGAAACCTTACCTTTCCAATCACTGCCAATTGCCTTGGCCAGGATTGATCCCTCGCTTTTCAATATGGCGAGCTGAAGAATGTAATAGGCCAGTGCAGGCATGAAAAGCGCCACCCCATATGTCGCGGTGGGCAGCCTTGCAAAATTGTTCTCGCCCATCCACCCCGTAGTGAAAGGGATCAAGGATAGCCAGAAAAGCAGATGCATATTTGCCCAAAGAATGCGGCCATTGACCTGCTTGAACGTATGCAAGAGGTGATGATGATTGTTCCAATAGATAGCGATGTAGATGAAACTCAAAACATAACTGAGAAATATTGGCCATAAAGAGAAAAGCGAGGACCAATCGGTACCATGCGGTACCTTTAGCTCCAGAACCATAATCGTGATAATGATCGCGATCACACCATCGCTGAACGCAGCTAGCCGCTCTTTAGACATCTGTGGCCGCGCTTAGCTCCCAGGCTTGCTACCTGGCAGAAAGAAGACCTGTTTGCCATCAAGCTTGAAACTCTCGATAGCCTTTTGGCCCGCCTCTGATGTGATCCATTCGTGCCAAATCTTTGCATCTGCTGCTTTGACATGAGGATGCTTGGCGGGATTCACCAGGATACTGCTGTAAGGGTTGAAGAGGCTGGGGTCGCCCTCCACGAGAATTTCCAGGTCCTGCTTGCCTTTGAAGTTTGCCCATGTCGCACGGTCGGTGAGGATGTAGGCATTTAGCTCGCCCGCAATGTTGAGGCTTTGTCCCATACCTTGTCCGGTCTCGCGATACCACTGACCCTCAGGCTTGATCTCGGCAGCCTTCCATTGTCTGAGCTCCATGCGGTTCGTGCCACTGTCGTCGCCGCGGGAGACGAAAGCTGCCTTTGCCGAGGCAATCTGGCGGAAGGCCTCCTTTGCAGACGCGAGACCCCTTACCTTCGCGGGATCGCTTTTCGGGCCCACAATGACGAAGTCATTAAACATCACAGGGCGACGGTCGATGCCATAGCCTTCGGCTACGAATTTCTGCTCGCCTGAGGGATCGTGAACGAGAAGCGCGTCTGCATCGCCTTTTTCGCCGATCTTCAGTGCCTGGCCGGTGCCGACCGCGACGACCCGCACGTCAATTCCCGTCTCGGTTCCAAAGATTGGCAAAGCATAGCCAAAGAAACCCGACTGCTCGGTCGATGTGGTCGAGGCTAGAGTGATGAAGCGCTCTTGAGCTGCAGCGCTGACAGAGAGAAAGGTTAGCAGGGCTAACCACAGTGATCGACGCAACATTGCGAACCTCCCAATCATACTGGGTTGCCAACGGTGGAGGGCTTACTTATTGCACGGAAGCAGCAATGGCAGGAAACACGAAAAACGGTGGGGGATGGCGTTGGAGCCGTTGGAGGATAGCGGCCTGGACTATCGCAGCGCTCCTATTGCTGCTGCCCCTGTTCGCCATGCAGTTCACGGATGAAGTCGACTGGACTGTGTTCGATTTCCTTTTCATGGGCGTACTCCTGGGCGGCGTCGGCATCGCTTTGGAACTAGCCGTCAGAAAGACCCACAATGCTGTTTACCGGACCGCGGCAGGCGTTGCGCTGGCGGCGACCATCCTCCTCATTTGGATCAACGGCGCTGTCGGAATCATCGGCAGCGAGCAGGAGGACGCAAACTTGCTCTATGGCGGTGTCCTCGCAGTGGCACTCATCGGTGCGATCATGGCGCGCTTTCGGCCGGCTGGAATGGCGCCGGCCATGAGCAGCACTGCGCTCGCCCAAGCTCTTGTCCCGGTGATCGCGTCGACCTTCTGGCCGGAGTCAAAGGCGTTGGTGTGGTCCCCGGAGGTGCCGGCGCTCACCGGCTTTTTCGCCGCGATGTGGCTCATATCGGCCTGGCTGTTTCGGAAAGCGGCGCGGGAACAAGTTCCCATGGGCGCAGCACCGCCTACGCGTCGCTAATCAGGGCGGCGATTGGATTTGGCTGTCTTGTTGCTGATCACGTTCGCTTCTGAAACTTCGGGAGCATTTGCCTGCTTTCGCCAACATTTTATGTGAAGGAACCGCAGTTGAAACGAATGGCCCTCCAATCGTTCACGCTGGAACGTCAGCGCTCCCTCGAAGTCGCGACTGCGGCAGAATGCGTCTGCCGCTTCCTTGCCGCATTGGCCGCCTTGCGTAAGGCAGAATGCCACGCGTCTTCCGTTCAGTTGCGGCCTATTGTAGTTGCCAATCTCAACCTGCTGCGCTTGAGAGTGAGAGACCTGAATTAGAGTAGCAATGAGAACGCCGATCATCATGGCGGCGCCATGAAAACCTGATCGACCAACGCAATGACAATTTCCATCCATTTTCATTGCTGCTCCGATGCTCCTGCACGTTGCCGCCGTCTCAGACCAATTGCTCTCCTAACGCGCCTTGACCGTTAATTTAAAGTGGGCAGTTGGATCGTTAACAGAAACCGCGGCTTTTCTGCAACAGATTGAGTCGAGATTGGCACAGACCTGCCAATCGACTCGACTCTTTCGATGAGTGAAGCAATGTAAGTCTCAGTTTTTGGTCAGTTCTTTTGTGGGAGCGTGGGATGCGTAAATTGTCTGTTCTGGCAAGCCTGCCAGCCTTTGCACTTGCCGCAATGATCAGTTCGGCGCCAATTTTTGCCGCCGACATTGCGGTGGCTCCCGAAGCAGTTGCCGCTGAAAATCTTTGGTATGTGTCCCTGTTCGGCGGAATCAAGTTCAGCGAAGATTGGGACGACTCGATCGATTGCCACAGCAAATATTGTGACCATTCGTATGACGTCACAGTCGAGACGGAAAATGGATGGCGCGTGTCGGGAGCGGTCGGACTCCTCTTCAATCAGACCTTCGCCGTTGAAGGCGAGCTCTCCTACATGACGCAGGACTTGGACAACGCCTCATTCGATGACCACCACGACGATATCGACCTTGACGGCGACGTTGGAATATTCACAGGCATGGTGAATGTCATTGCCGGAATACCGATCAGCGAAGGTATCAGGCCTTACGCAGGCGTGGGCGCCGGTTTCGCGCATGTGTCCTTGGACGACAGCGATGACTTCTTCGATGATGGGGACACTTCATTTGCGCTTCAAGGACTCATCGGTGTCGATTTTGTGCTGTCGGAGAACGTGGCTCTCGGAATTCGTGGGCGATTGCTGCATATTGGCGACCTCGAAGCCGATGGTGAATTCGACTATTTCGACTGTGAGCATGATATCGATCCCGACCTCATCCCGAGTCTGGAGGTTGGCATCACCATCGGCTTGTAAGTCAACTGCGGCACCCGCCCACGCTCGGGTGCACGCAGCAATGAAAGCTCTGCCCAAAAGGCAGAGCTTTTGTCTTATTGCCAGTCAGCGGGATCCGCGCTGCGCTATCTGAATCCGCGGAGTAATCGTCGGAGCGACACCGAACCGAACCGAGATGCAAACTCGGACCGGTATTTTTGTCTACGCTATTCACAGGACTGTGGAAAAGCCTCTTAGGTCTTGACATGTCGTTGGAAAAATTGAGGAACATGTCCGGAGCTATTTTGCTAATCCACAAGATATCCACAGGCATTAGCTGAAACCTTCGGGGCTGATTCTGACACCGCAGCCCCAGCTATCCCTTGGCTGTTGCCAAGTTCGTGCTGATGTCGAACGCGAGGACGGAGCCTTGGCTGTACCGTTGCACTGTTGGCGCGGTCTCGCTCACGATATTCTCCACGATGCTCTCGCGCTCCTGTTCCCCCAGATTCTTTGCGTTCGCACTCATGCCTACGTATGCCATCGCGTTCAATCGCACAAAGGGCGCTTCATCATCGAAGCGAATCCTATGCTGAACGGTTCTCACGCGTACGTCGTGAAAGCCTCCCCCGTCGATCAACTTAACAAGCTGAGCGGCATAGCCGAAACTAAACCGCTGATCCATGATGGGACCGAGGTAACGCTCGGCAAGATGGCGCAGCTCTCGAAAGAGAGGGATTTCATTGTCAGAACGCCATGTGGTGACTGCCAGCGTCCCACCCTTCACCAGAGCTTGCCGCATCTGGTCGACCGCCGCGGGCTTATCAGGAAAGAACTGCAAGCCTTGCTGGCAGGTGACAATGTCGAACTGTTCTCCAACTTGAAGCGGCAATGCGCTTGCATTGCCTTCACGCCAATCAATGTTGGGAGCGACAGCGCGCGCCACGGCAAGCATGCCCGGACTAAGGTCGATTCCAACAACGCATCCGACATCACCGAGCCGCTCTTTTGCCACCCGGGCAACTATCCCTGTTCCGCAAGCTAGGTCGAGGACGCGGTGTCCTCGTCGCAACCCTACCTCCTCCAGAGTCATTTCGGCAAAGGGTCGAAAGAGAGGCCCCGCGAGCCACCGTTCGTACATTTCGGGGAAACTTGCTTGGCTAATCGCGTAGTTGGGCAAAGTCATGAACGGCTCCTGATACCGTGCTGCGCTACCCTCTTATGATACCCTAGTGGTTCTTTCGATGACGAAGGCTTCGACTACGCGTCCGACAGCAAATTGGCGTCTCGCACCAGAACCCAGTTTCCTGCGGGGGTTTTGTTCAGGACCGATAACGTATAGCCGCGGCGTCGAACCTTCCTTCCACCTTGCAAGGGCACCATGGTGACCGATAGGTGATTTCGCAAGTACGCCCAATCCCCGAGAACCTTAACCTCCTGGATATTGCTTTCAGTGTCGATCCTGACATTTTTCAGCTGCTGAAATGAAACTGCAAATTCCTCTTTCCCGAAAGGCTCTCGTCCGGGGACCATAAAGATCACATCGTCGGACATCAAACTCAGCACGATGGAGAGGTCGCCTTCCTTCGTTGCCCTCATCCATGTCTCGATAAGACGTCGAATAGCCTTCTCGTCATCCGACATTCGTGCCCGCTTTCGATTTTAAATCAAGCTAGCCAGAGGGCGCATGATCAACCTTGCCAAGCGTCGCTACGCGGTGTGCCTTCACGCCTGCGCGCAGGCTTCGATAGCGCATGAACTGCTGGTTCGCCAATACACCGATCGGTGTCGGGTAACATAATTCAATCAGACTGCATCACCATGCAAGAGTCAGAACGACTTTCATGAGGCACCACCTGCAAAAAAAACCGCACCATCTCGCGTGATGCATCCGGGCCATGGGGGTTAGTGAAGCTCCCCTCCATGCTGCCTCCTGACCAACTATGTTGACCTTTATGAATCAGCCAGTGCTCGCTCAACAGCTTCCCAGTGCGTTCTCGGGTGACCCTGCGGGTGTAAGTGCGATCGGCAGAGATTTCGACCTCTGTCGTATCTCCAGCTTGAGCCTGAGAGGCTATGATCCGGTCTGCATTCGAAGGGTGCACGGTTGGATCCGCGTCCCCATGGAAAACGATGGTTGGTAGGCGCGGAGTACCACGAATATTGCGGTTCGCGCTTGCTTCACCGCGCATTGCTGCAAAAGCGGAAACGACATCGTTTGCAGCTTGGTAAGGCAACCCGGAATGCACGCCAATGCCGGCATAGATGTCTGGATAAGTGGCACCGAGTATGGCGGACATCGCTCCTCCCGCCGACAGGCCTGCCACAAACACCCGGCGCTGATCTATGTTATGCTGGCTCACGATATGCCGGGTCATCCCCGACAGAATAGTCGGCTCACCAGAATCTCGAAGCTGATCCTTGGGATTGAACCAATTCCAGCACGCCATGGGATTGGACTGAGCTGACTGAGCTGGGTAGAGCACGTAGAGACCGTGTTCCTCGGCAATGGCATTCATCTGCGTGCCGATGGCAAAATCAACTGGATCCTGCTTGCAGCCATGCAGCATGACAATCAGCGGTCGCACGGTGCCTTCATGATTGCTCGGAATATAGAGTCGATAATCCCGGTGGCCTGCAGGACATTCAAACGAACTGCTCAGGAATTGAGCGCCCTCAGGGACAACGACAGCCTTTCTGCGTTTCGCAGACGGCGCTTCCAGACCTTGCTTCAGACGGCGCAGCGTGTTGACCACGTCCCCCAAGGGCCTCCTGAAACGCATAGGCTTGTCATGCGTCTCATGCTGACCTGGATCGC
>Ga0075421_100002675_pt1 | contig 21248 bp, 19 predicted proteins | sample SoiMetdeltSBSDD5_FD_75292 | JGI IMG/M metagenome (GOLD analysis project Ga0075421, IMG submission 75292) | Bulk soil microbial communities from a Populus tree surrounding site in Tennessee, USA - Soil MetaG P. deltoides SBSDD5 | ecosystem: Environmental > Terrestrial > Soil > Tree plantation... | reverse complement strand
AGCGCGGTGGCCTGAGCGGCCATTTCACTTGTCAAACAGGGGACGGTCAACTCACGTGTCAAAACAGGAGCGGTCAGATCACGTGTCAAACAGGAGCGGCCAAGTCACTTGTCATCAACAACACGGCGGCTGCCTCGTGGCGCGCCGGCGGCTATACTCGACGCGGGAGGGTCCGCGATGCGAATAGAGATTCCCGCCCACGTCGCCCGGAGCGGTCACGGCGGCGGCCGCATGACCGTCGACGAGTTCCTCGCCCGGTTTCCGGAAGTCCCCCGCGATCTGCGGGACGAGCCCGTGCTCGCCCGGTATGTCGACGCGCTCGGCGACCTCCTGCGTCAGGCCGTCAAGCCGTCGCCGTGCGTCGGCAACAACGGCGACGCCGAGCACCGCTTCTACACGCGGCTCGTCAACGACCTCGCCATCTACGGCATCGGGCTGGCGCGGCGGGAGCGCACGCTCGCACGGCTCGAGCGAACGCTCGACGAGTTCACGAAGCAGCCGGCGACGTTCGGGTGCTCGCTGGTCCCGCGGAAGGCTCCTGACGCGCCGCCGGTGGGGTGCCGCGCCTGAGCTGATCCTCAATTCACGCGTCGCGTCCGTCCGCTCCAGTACGGCTCGCGTAGCTTGAACTTCTGGAGCTTGCCGGTCGCCGTGCGGACAAGCGCGTCCCGGAGCTCGACGGACGTCGGGCACTTGTAGTGGGCCATGTGGCCGCGGCAGTGCTCGACGAGATCGCGCTCCGTCGCCGTCATGCCGGGACGGAGGACGACGAGCGCCTTGATCGTCTCGCCCCACTTCTCGTCGGGTACGCCGATCACGGCGACCTCGGCCACCGCCGGATGCTGGAAGAGGCAGTCCTCCACCTCGATGGACGAGACGTTCTCGCCGCCCGTGATGATCACGTCCTTCTTGCGATCGGTGATGGCGATGTAGGCGTCCTCGCGATAGCCGCCGTCGCCGGTGTGGAACCAGCCGTCGACGATGGCCTTGCCCGTCTCCTCGGGCTGGTTCCAGTAGCCCTGGAAGACGTGGTTCGAGCGCGCCAGGACCTCGCCCTCGTCGTCGACACGCATGCGGACGCCGACGGCCGGCACGCCGGCGCGCGAGAGCCGCCGCGCACGCTCGGCGGGATCGAGCCCGTCCCACTCGGCGGGTGCGCGGTTCATCGTCAAGAGCGGCGCGGTCTCCGTCAGCCCGTAGATCTGGATGAATTCCCAGCCGAGCTCGGTCTCGATCCGCTCGATCGTCTTCGACGGCGGCGGTGCGCCGGCGATGACGACGCGGACACGGCTACGCCCGGGCACCGCCGCCCCGTGCCGTCGGCGGGCGGCGGCCGCGTCGAGCACGGCTGCCATCACCGCCGGCGCACAGTTGAAGATCGTGACGCCCTCGGCCTCGATGCGCTTCAAGATTTCCTCGCCGTCGATCTTCCGGATGATGACTTGCCGGCAGCCCATGGCCGTGAGCGCGTAGGGCATGCCCCAGCCGTTGCAATGGAACGTCGGCAGCGTGTGGAGGTAGACATCGCGATCGGTCAGCGCCAGGTGCCAGCCGAACGTGACCGCGTTGAGCCAGAAATTGCGGTGCGTGAGCTGCACGCCCTTCGGACGTGCGGTCGTGCCCGACGTGTAGTTGATGGAGACCGTCGCGTTCTCGTCGGTGACCTGGAGCTTCGGCCGGGCATCGGCGCGGAGAAAGAGCTGCGGATCCGAGGCGGCGCCGAGCACGATGCGGTGCTTCACGGGGATATCACGCAGCGCCGGGTCGAGCTCGGGATCCACCAGGAGCACGGACGCGCCCGAGTGTTCGACGATGTAGCGGACCTCGTCGGCATTGAGCCGGAAGTTGACGGGCACGAGGATGCGCCCGAACACGCTGACGCCGAACAGGCTCAGCAGAAACCGCGCCGAGTTCGGCGACACGATGGCGACGCGGTCGTCGGCGGCCACGCCGAGGTCGTCGAGGGCGGCGGCCAGGCTGCGCGCCATCGCTGCGAACCGCGCGTAGGGGAAGCGGCCGAGGCCACCGCCGGGCGGGCTGGGCTCGTCGACGACGGCCTCGCGCTCTCCGTGGACGATCTCCGCCCGCTCGAGAAAGTCGCCCAGCGTCAGGGGAACGATCATGGCTCTGCCTCCCTCGGCGGATGGCCGTGGCTTGTGGCAGTATGCCCCGGAATCATGGACTTCGGGATCAACCTCGCCACCGCCGCCGATTCCTGGAAGGTCGTCAAGCGCGCGGAGGCGCTCGGCTACGCGCGCGCGTGGTTCTACGACACGCAGCTGCTCAATGCCGACATGTTCGTGGCCATGGGCGCGGCGGCCGTGCAGACCTCGCGCATCCGCCTCGGGACCGGGGTGCTGATTCCCTCCAATCGCATCGCGCCCGTCGCCGCCAGCGCGCTCGCCTCGCTCAATGCGCTCGCGCCCGGCCGCATCGACTTCGGGATCTCGACCGGCTTCACGGCGCGGCGGACGATGGGGCTCGGCCCGGTGAAGCTCGACGACATGGTCGAATACATCCGCGTCGTCCAGCGACTGCTCGGCGGCGACACGATCGAGTGGACGTTCGAGGGCAAGCGTCGCAAGATCCGGTTCCTCAACCCCGAGGTCGGCGCCGTCAACGTGACCGACCCGATTCCCCTCTTCATCTCGGCCCTCGGCCCGCGTGGCCGCAAGCTCACCGCGCAGCTTGGCGCCAACTGGATCCAGGCCGCCGGTTACATGCCGGCGGCCAAGGCCGCCGTGGTCGACATGCAGGCCGCCTGGCGTGCGGCCGGCATCGAGCCTGCGAGCCGGGTGGCGATGGCCTTCACCGGTGGCTGCGTGCTGGACGACGGCGAGCCGTTCGATTCACCGCGGGCGCGCGCACAGGCCGGCCCGCACGCCACCGTCGCCCTCCACAATCTCGTGGAGGCGCACGAGTTCGGCAATTTCGGCCGCGGCGTGCCGCCGGCGTTGACGCCGCTCGTGGAGCGCTATCGCGAGATTTACCGGACGTACGAGCCGGCCGACGCGCGATACCTCCAGAACCACCGCGGTCATCTGATGTTCCTCCGGCCGGAGGAGCACGAGGTGTGCACCGCGGACCTCATCCGATCGGTGACGTTCACCGGCACGCGGGCGGAGCTGCGGGATAGGATCCGCGAGCTCGGCGCCGCCGGCTACAATCACTTCGCGATCCGCATCGCCCACGGTCATCCGGAGATGCTGGAGCAGTGGGCCGATGTCGTCGAGAACGTCTAGGAGGCGCTCATGAAAGCAGCCGTGTTCCATGGCCCGCAGAAGCCGCTCACGATCGAGAACGTCGACATCGACACGCCGCTCGGACGCGAGGTGCTGGTGCGCACGGTGGCGTCGGGCGTCTGTCACAGCGATCTGCACTTCGTCGACGGCTACTATCCATTTCCCGCGCCGGCCGTTCTCGGCCACGAGGCGGCCGGAATCGTGGAGGCCGTCGGGCCGCACGTGTCGGAATTCGCGCCCGGTGATCACGTCATCGCGTGCCTGTCCGTCTTCTGCGGCCACTGCGATTACTGCTTGACCGGCAAGACGTACCTCTGTCAGACGCGGCCCGTGCGCGCCAAGGCAGAGCCGCCGAAGCTCTCGTGGAACGGACAGCCGGTGAACCAGTTCGCCAATCTCTCGGCGTATGCGGAGAAGATGCTCGTCCACGAGAACGGGCTGGTGAAGATCGACGACCAGATGCCGCTCGACCGCGCCGCCCTGATCGGGTGCGGCGTCACCACCGGCGTCGGCGCCGTGCTCAATACCGCCCGCATCGAGCCGGGCTCCACGGTGGCCGTCTTCGGCGCCGGCGGCGTCGGCCTCGCCGTCATCCAGGGCGCGCGCATTGGCGGCGCGCGCATGATCGTCGCGGTCGACACGATGGAATCGAAGTTCGCCAAGGCGCGCGAGCTCGGCGCGACGCACACCGTCAACGCGAAGAGCGACGACGCCGTGAAAGCCATCCGCGCCCTGACCGGTGGCGGCGTCGATTACGCGTTCGAGGCCATCGGGCTCAAGCTCGCCGCCGAGCAGTGCTTCGACTGCCTGCGGCCGGGGGGCACCGCCACCGTGATCGGGATGATCCCGGTGGGGCAGAAGATCGAGCTCGACGGGCCGATGTTCCTGCGCGAGAAGAAGATCCAGGGCTGCAGCATGGGCAGCAACCGCTTCAAGGTCGACATGCCGCGCTACATCGACTTCTACCGTCAGGGGCGCCTCAAGCTCGACGAGATGATCACCCGGCGCGGGAAGCTGGAAGATGTCAACGAGGCGTTTCGCGCCATGAAGGCCGGCGAGGTGGCCCGCACCGTGCTCATGTTCGACTAGCGCCGTGGGCCGCTAGACGGCGCCCTCGCGCGCCAGGGCCGTGATGGCCGCGTCGTCGTAGCCGAGCTCGCGCAAGATCTCGTCCCGGTGCTGGCCGAGCAGCGGTGACGGCGTGATGGTCGTCGGCGACGCGGACAGCTTGATCGGATTGCCGACGGTGACGTACAGGCCGCGCACCGGATGCTCCACCTCGACGATCATCTCGCGGGCGCGCAGGTGCGGATCACGCAGCACCTCGCCGGTGTCCAGGCAGGCGCCGCAGGGCACGCCGGCGCCGGCGAGGATGGTCATCACCTCGTGCTTCGGGCGCTTCTCCGTCCACGCCTCGACGAGCGCGTTGACCTCCTCACGCCGCTGCCAGCGGGCATCGGCGGTCTCGTAGCGCGCGTCACCGACCAGGTCTTCACGCCCGATCGCGCGCAGCAGCGGATGCCACATCTGCTGCTGCACGAAGATGAAGACGTAGTCGTTGGCGCCGCCGGGATGGCAGCGGTAGGTCGTGCCCGGCACGCCGGAGCCGAGCTGGTTGCCGCTGCGCTCCATGGGCCGGCCGAGGCGCTGGTGATCGCGGAGGCTCACCCGCAGCAAGTTCACCACGGCATCCTGCATCGACACTTCGACGCGCTGCCCGACGCCGGTCCGCTGTCGCTGCATCAGCGCGGCCAGAATGCCGATCACGCAGTGCATGCCGGTGCCCGAGTCGCCGATCGAGGGCCACACGTACGTGGGCGGGCCGTCCGCGAATCCGGTCACGCTCATCGCGCCGCCCATGGCCTGCGCGATGGGCTCATAGCTCTTGTAGTCACGATACGGGCCGCTCGATCCGAAGCCCTTGATGCTGGCGTACACCAGCCGCGGATTCAGCGCACGCACCGAAGCCTCGTCGAAGCCGAGGCGCTCGATGACGCCGGGCCCGAAGTTCTCCAGCAGCACGTCGGACGTGCGGAGCAGCGCGCGGAAGACCTCCTTCCCGCGCTCGTGCTTGAGGTTCAGCGTGAGGCTGCGCTTGTTGGCATTGAAGGCGAGATAGAACAGCGCGTCGGCATCCGGCCGGTCCTTCAGCAGATGCCGCGCCGGATCGCCCTTGTCCGGCTCCTCCACCTTCACCACGTCGGCGCCGAGCCAGGCCAGCATCTGCCCGCACGAGGGCCCCGCCTGATTGTTCGTGACGTCGACGACCCGGATGCCGGACAGCGCCTCGCCCATCGCGTGGTCCTCCTTGGTCGCCCGAGTCTACGTTGGGCTAGAATCGGGCGCGAGAGGGAGGACGCGCCATGCCCATGCTCACCCGACAAATCGGTCCGTGCTTCGCTGCCGAGGTCGATGGCATGGATCTCAGCCGGCCGCTGTCCGCGGCCGACATCGCCGCCATTCACGCCGCCATGGACGTCCACGCCGTGCTCGTCTTTCACGATCAGGAGCTCGACGATGCACAGCAGCTGGCCTTCACACGCAGTCTCGGCGAGATCGAGCACGCCATCGGCACCAGCCTGCGCGGTCCCGACGAGCTGCGGCTGCCCACCACCTTTGCCGACGTCTCCAATCTCGACAAGGACCAGCAGGTCTTCGCGCGCGACGATCGGCGCCGGCTGTTCGGGCTCGGCAACCGCCTCTGGCACTCCGACAGCTCGTTCAAGGTCGTGCCCGCCAAGTACTCGCTGCTGCACGCGCGCAGCGTGCCGTCGCGCGGCGGCAACACGGAGTTCGCCGACATGCGCGCGGCCTACGACGCCCTCGATGAGGACACGAAGAAGGAGATCGCGGATCTCGTCTGCGAGCACTCGCAGATCTATTCGCGTCAGCAGCTCGGCTTCACCGACTTCACCGACGAGGAGCGCGAGCGGTTCGCCCCGGTGCGCCAGCGGCTCGTCCGCACCCATCCGTCGACCGGCCGGAAGTCCCTCTACCTGGCCTCCCACGCGGGCGGCATCGTGGGCTGGCCGGTTCCCGAGGCGCGCGCGTTCCTGCGCGACCTCGTCGAGCACGCGACCCGGCGGGAGTTCGTGTACGCGCATCGCTGGCACGTGAACGACCTCGTCATGTGGGACAACCGCGCCACGATGCATCGCGCGCGGCCGTTCCCCGCGCACGAGCCGCGCGACATGCGCCGGACGACGCTGGTCGGCGACGGCCCTACGGTGGCACAGGCAGGCTAGATCCATTTCCCCAGCCGCCGTATCCCGGCTGCGAGATTGACGCTGCCGGCCCACCTGATTGAATCAGCCTCTCATTGCCTCGGGCTAGGCGAGCTTGGTGCGCACGCGCTCGGCGAAGACGCGAAGCTGAGCGTCGAGCTCGGCGGCGTCGGCGGCGAGGAACTCGCACACCAGGTGCTCCACGCCGCATTCGCGCAGCTCGGTGAGCTGGTCCACGAGCGCCGCCGGCTCGCCGGCCAGCACGCGCCCCGCATGCGTGGACGTCGGCGGCGCCTCGCTGGCGGCGAGGATGCGGACGTCGTTGCGGAGGGTGACGGGCGGCGGCACCGCGCGGCCGCGGGCCGCCGACTGGCGCGCCAGCTCGGCCCGCCCGGCCCGCAGCTCGTCCGGGGCGCGGTTGATCGGATGCCACGCGGCGCCGAACTCGACGGCGCGCCGGAGGGCGGCGCGACTGTGGCCGCCGACCCAGATCGGCGGGTGCGGTTTCTGCGCCGGCTTCGGCTCGAACACGACCTCGGCGAACTGCGTGTAGCGGCCCGCGAACGACGGCGCGGGGCTCGTCCACAGCTCCCGCATGGCACGGAGGTACTCGTCCGTCATTGCGCCCCGCTCGGCGAAGGGCACGCCGAGCATGGCGCTCTCCGCGGCGACCCAGCCGGCACCGATGCCGAGCACGACGCGCCCGCCGCTCAGCGCATCGAGGGTCGACACCATCTTGGCGGTGACCACCGCGTTGCGGTACGGGATGATCAACACCGTCGTGCCGAGCTGCACCCGGCGTGTCGCGCCGGCTACGACGCCGAGCGTGACGAGCGGATCGAACACCGTCTCGCCGAAGTTCGCGAGATTCGCGCGCGGAACGACGACGTGGTCGCTGACCCACACGGAGTCGTAGCCGAGCTCTTCCGCGCTCGCCGCGACGCGCCGGATGATTTGCGGCGTGGCCAGGTGCCGGCAGTTGGGGAGCCAGACGCCGAATTTCATCGCGGGCCCACTCGACGTCACGAGGCTTCTCCGCCGAGGAATGGCCGGCCCCACTGGTCCTCGTAGACGACTTCTTTGAGCGGCCCACGGCCGACCGGCCCGAACTTCCCCATCGGATAGCCGATCGGCAGGATCGCGTACGAGTGCACGCCCGGTGGCAGTCCCAGCGCGGCCTCGGCCTCCTTCTCGTAGAGGAGGTGGCGCGTCGTCAACGTGGCGCCGAGGCCGAGCGCGCGCGCGGCGAGCAACATGTTCTGCACGGCGGGGTAGATGGACGCGCCCGACCAGCGCGTCGGCGCGCCGGCTTCCTCGATGCACGCGACGATCCATACCGGGGCCTCGTGGAAGTGGTCGGTCAGGTACTCCACGGCGGCATGCTGGCGGACGTACGCTTCCTTGGTGACGCCGGGCGGTGGCGAGCTCTTGAGATAGCGCGGCCCGACCACCTCGTCGAACGCCTTCTTGTACCAGACCTGAACCTTCTTCTTGATCGCCGGGTCCTTGACGACGAGAAACCGCCAGCGCTGGGTGTTGCCGCCGTTCGGCGCGCACACGCCGGCCTGGATGATCTTGCGGATCAGCGCGTCCGGCACCGGATCGGGCTTGAGCCGCCGCATGGCGCGGGTCGTCCGGATGATCTCGAAGACGTCGGTGGTGTCGGGCATGCTCGTCCTCCCGGCCGGAAGCTTACTCCGCATCGGTTCGCTTGGGGTAGGATGACGGCCCGGAGGCGAGCATGGGTGAGCGGGAGCTGACGTACGGCGAGGCGGTGAAGGAAGCGATCGCCGAGGAGATGCGGCGCGATCCGCGCGTGTTCCTGATCGGCGAGGACGTCGCGGAAGCCGGGCATCCGTTCAAGACGCTGCTCGGGCTCGTCCAGGAGTTCGGCACCGAGCGGGTCATCGACACGCCGATCTCCGAGCCCGGCTACGCCGGCATCGGTGTCGGCTCCGCCATGACCGGCATGCGACCCATCGTCGACGTGATGTTCGGCGACTTCATCACGCTGACGATGGATCAGATGGTCAACCAGGCCGCGAAGGCGCACTACATGTCGGGCGGCAAGATCAAGGTCCCCATCGTGTTCCGCACGACGCTCGGCGCCACCCGCCGCTCGGCCGCGCAGCACTCCCAGTCGCTCCACGCATGGGTGAGCCACATTCCCGGGCTCAAGGTCGCGCTGCCCTCCGGGCCGTACGAGGCGAAAGGCCTCATGAAGACGGCCATCCGCGACGACAGCCCCGTGGTGGTCTTCGAGGACAAGATGATGTACCGCGTGAAGGGGCCGGTGCCGGCGGAGGACTACACGATCCCGTTCGGCGTGGCCGAGATCAAGCGGCCGGGCCGGGACATCACCATCGTGGCCACCAGCAGCATGGTCGCCGTGGCGGAGGGCGCCGCGAAGCTGCTCGACGACGTCGGCATCAGCGCCGAGGTCATCGACCCGCGCACGACGTGGCCGCTTGACAAGCAGGCGCTCATCGACTCCGCGAAGAAGACGTCGCGCGCGATCGTCGTCGACGAGGGCTACGAGCGCTACGGCGTCACCGCCGAGATCGCCTCGGTGATCGCCGAGGGCGCCTTCTACCATCTCGACGCGCCGGTCAGGCGCATCGGCGCCATGGACGTGCCCGTCCCGTTCTCGCCGGTGCTCGAGGATCTCACCGTGCCGACGGAGAAATCGGTGTTCGAGGCCGCCAAGGCGCTCTGCCGGAAGGTCTGATGCCGGCGACCGTCATCATGCCCGCCCTCGAGCTGGCCCAGGAGACCGGCAAGGTCCTGCGCTGGCTCAAATCGCCGGGCGATGCGGTGGCCAAGGGCGAGCCCATCGTCGAGATCGAGACCGACAAGGTGACGGTGGAGATCGAGGCGCCGACGTCCGGCGTGCTGCGCGACATCACCGCCCGCGAAGGTGACGTGGTGGCGGTCGGCAAGACGATCGCGCTGATCTTCGCGGCCGGGGAAGACGCGAGCGCCGCCACCGTGAAGGCCTCGCCGCTCGCGCGGAAAGTCGCCGAGGAGCACGGGGTCGATCTCGCGCGCGTGAAGACGGCGAGCGGCCGGATCGAGAAGGCCGACGTCCTGGCGCACGTCGAGCGCCGGAAACCTGCCGGCGCCGATGGCGTGGCGGCGCGACTCGTCGCCGCCTCACCGAAGGCGCGGCGGCTGGCGGCCGAGCGCGGCGTCGATCTTGCGGGGATTTCGGGCTCGGGCCCTGGCGGCGCCGTCCTCGTCGGCGACGTGGCGTCCCAGGCGCCGCGCGCGACGCCGCCGACCGACGTCACGCGGCCGACGGCGCCGGCGGTCGGCAACGTCTGGCGCATCATGGCCGAGCGCATGACGGCGAGCTGGACGTCGGCGCCGCACTTCTATCTGGTGCGCGAAGCGGACGTGAGCCGGCTGAAGAGCTGGCGGGAGCGCGCGAGCGCGCGCAGCAGCGCCCGCATCACCTACACGGACGTCCTGATCCGACTCGTGGCCGCGGCGCTCGTGCAGCATCCCCGCGTCAACGTCGCCTGGAAGGACGGCGCCATCTTCCAGCACGGCGGGATCGACATCGGTCTGGCGGTGGCCATCGAGGATGGCTTGGTCGTCCCCGTGCTTCGTGCTGCCGAAACGCTCACTCTCGCCGAGATCGCTTCGCGCCGCGAGGACCTCGTCACCCGCGCGCAGGCCGGCACGCTACGGCCCGCCGACATCCACGGCGGCGGCTTCACGATCAGCAACCTGGGTATGTACGGCGTGGACGCGTTCAACGCCATCGTGAACCCGCCGCAGGCCGCGATCCTCGCCGTCGGTCGCATCAACGATCGCGTCGTCGCCGTCGGCGGGCAGCCGGTGGTCAGGCCGACGATGCTGCTGACGCTCTCGTGCGATCACCGCGCGCTCGATGGCGCGCGGGCCGCTCAGTTCCTCGGCGCGCTGGCCGACCTGATCGAAGAGCCGCTCGCGCTCCTCGCCTGACCGCTCAGAAGTCCTTCACGAGTGTGTAGTGCGTGTGGCCCGCCGGCATGTCGTCGACGGCCGCCACGATCCGATAGCCGAGACGCTGATAGAACTGCGGCGCCTGAAAGCTGTACGTGTCGAGCGTGGCGCGCGCGCAACCGCGGGCTTTCGCTTCCGTCTCGGCGGCCGCCAGCAGCTCCCGTCCGTGGCCCTTGCGGCGCAGATCCTTGCGAACCCACAAGTTGTTCACCTTCAACCAGCCGGCCCACGTCCAGCCGCTGAGGCCTGCCATGACGCGACCGTCGGCGTCGTAGCCGAAGATCGCGATCCATCGTCCGTCGGCACGGCCCGTCTGCTCCACGTTGTACTCGTAGATCCCGTCTTCCAGCGCACGGACGTCCGCCGGTCTCGGCTCATCCTCGATCACGTACCGCATGGGTTGTCTCCGCTGCACGCCGCGCGTGGGCGCAGCGGCGATGATACTCTGCCTGCCATGGCGATCGCCGACCGCTACGGACTGCCGATCACCACCGACTCGCCCGCGGCCGCCGCGCGATTTCAGGACGGCATGGATGCCGTGCTGTCATACGGCCCGCACGCGGAGGAGTCGTTCACGGCGGCGCTCCAGGCCGACCCCGCGCTGGCCGTGGCCCACGCCGGCGTCGCCCTCGTGGCCGTCGTGCAGGGTAACGCCGCGGCCGCGCGCGGGGCCAGCGAGCGGGCGCGCCACGCCGTCGCCGGCGCGACCCGGCGCGAGCGGCAACACGTCGAGGCGCTGAGCGCGCTCGTGGCGGGCGACACCGCGCGTGGCCTGGCGCTCGTCGACGAGCACGTCGCCGAGTTCCCGCGGGACGCCTTGCTCGTGAACCAGGCCGGCAGCGCCATCGGCTTCGCCGGCGCGACCGATCGCGAGACGCGGCGGATGGCGTTTCTCGAGCGCCTCGCGCCCGCCTATGGCGACGACTGGTGGTTCCAGTCGGCGCTCGCCTTCACCTATCACGAGGTCGAGCGCTTCGACGAGTCGCGCCGCCTGTCGGAGCGCTCGCTCGAACAGTACCCGGGCAACGCCAACGCGAGCCACAACCTCGCGCACATCAGCTTCGAGACCCTCGACACCGACGGCGGTGCGGCGTTCCTCGAGCAGTGGCTGGCGACCTACGATCGTCGCGCGTCGTTCCACTGCCACCTCGCGTGGCATCTCGCGATGTTCGAGCTGCACCGCGGCCGCTACGCGCACGCGCTCGAGATCTTCGAGCGCGACATCGTGGGCGCCGTGAACCCGCGCCTCGCCATGATCGACGGGGCGGCGCTCCTCTGGCGGTTCCGCCTGGACGCTCGGCCGCATCCGCCGGGACACTGGCGCTCGCTCGCCGATCTCGCCGCCCGCGTCTCCCGACCGGGGTTCATCTTCGGCGAGATCCACGCTGCGCTCGCCTACGCCGCCTGCGGCGACGAAGCCGCGGTCACGAAGCTGATCGACGGGCTCCGGCAGCTCGACGCGGCCGGCCATCCGATTGCGGGACCGGTGGCGCTGCCGCTGGTGAACGGGATCGCGGCGTTCGTGGCCGGCGATCACGCCGCCGCGCTCGGCCAGCTCGAGCCGGTGGCCGCGGACTTCCATCGCATCGGCGGCAGCCACGCCCAGTGGGAGCTGTTCGAGGAGACGATGGTGACATGCTACCTGGCGCTCGAACGTCACGACGATGCGGCCCGCCTGGTGCGTCGCCGCCTCGAGCGGCGCGCGTCGCCGCGCGACCGGCGCTGGCTCGACCGCACGACCGTCTCCGCCTGAGCTCCGCCGCTCACTCCACGCCGGCCAGCGTGAGCTCGTCGGCGCGGTGGCAGCCGACGAAGTGACTGCGCGCGATCTCTCGCCACGCCGGCGTCTCGGTGCGGCAGACGTCCACGGCGTACGGACAGCGCGGGTGAAAGTAGCAGCCGCTCGGTGGCGCCGCCGGATTCGCGACCTCCCCTTGCAGGATGATGCGCTTGCTGCGCAGGCGGGGATCGGGCTCCGGCACCGCGGACAGCAGCGCCGCCGTGTAAGGGTGGCGGGGCGCGCGGAACAGCGCGTCCGTCTCCGCCAGCTCGACCATGCGGCCGACGTACATGACGGCCACGCGGTTGCTGATGTGGCGCACGACGCTCAGGTCGTGGGCGACGAAGAGGTAGGTCAGCCGGAAGTCCTGCTGCAGGTCGATGAGCAGGTTCAGGATCTGCGCCTGCACGGAGACGTCGAGCGCGGAGACGGGCTCGTCGGCGACGACGAGCCGCGGGTGCAGCGCCAGCGCCCGCGCGATGCCGATCCGCTGGCGCTCGCCGCCGCTGAACGCGTGCGGGAATCGCCGCATGTACTCCGGGCGCAGGCCGACGCGGCGCAGCAGCTCGGCCACGCGCTCCTCACGCTGGCGCCGGCTCTTCATCCCGTGGACCAGCAGCGGCTCGCCGACGAGATCGAGCAGCGTCATCCGCGGGTTCAGCGACGTGAACGGATCCTGGAAGATCATCTGCATCTCGCGCCGCAGCGCGCGCAGCTCCGTCGGGGAGAGTCGCCCCAGGTCCACCACGGCGCCGCCCGCGACGCGCATGCGGATCTCGCCGTTTGTCGGCTCGATGGCGCGCAGGATGCAGCGCGCGGTGGTGGTCTTGCCGCAGCCGCTCTCGCCGACGAGGCCGAGCGTCTCGCCCTCGTCGATGTGAAAGTCGACGCCGTCCACGGCGCGCACGTGTCCGACCGTGCGTTTGAGAAACCCCTTCCGGATGGGGAAGAGCTTCTGCAGTCCGGTCACCTGGAGCAGCGGCGGCGCGGCGCTCATTCGTAGAGGAAGCAGCTGACAGCGTGACCGTCGGCGACGGGGCGGAGGCTCGGCGCGCGCTGATCGCACGTGCCCGGCACGAACTCCGGGCAGCGGGCGTGAAAGGGGCAGCCGGCCGGCCGGTCGTAGGGATGCGGGACCGCGCCGGCGATGGGCGTCAAGCGCTCGTGCCGCTCCGCGCGCAGGCGCGGGATCGAGCGCAGGAGCGCCTTCGTGTACGGATGGCGCGGGGCGTGAAAGATCGCGTCGACCGGCGCCTGCTCGACCACGCGGCCGAGGTACATCACGGCCACGTCGGTGGCCATCTCGGCGATCACGCCGAGGTCGTGGGTGATCAGCATGATGGCCATGCGGTCTTCCTTCTGGAGCTGGCGCATCAGCTCGAGGATCTGCGTCTGCGTCGTCACGTCCAGCGCGGTCGTGGGCTCGTCGGCGATGAGCAGCGTCGGCCGGCACGACAGCGCCATGGCGATCATCGCGCGCTGGCGGAGGCCGCCGCTGAGCTGGTTGGAGAGCTGGTCCACGCGCTCGTCCGGTGAGGACACGCCCACGCGCCGGAGGATCTCGATGGTCTTCGCCCGCGCCGCCCGCCGGCTCACCGGCTGGTGCAGGAGGATGGCCTCGACGATCTGGTTGCCGATGGTGTGCACGGGGCTGAACGAGGACATCGGCTCCTGGAAGATCAACGCGATCTCCGCGCCGCGAATGGCTCGCATCTCGGAGCCGTTTCCGTCGAGCTTCGCGAGATCGACGATCGGAGACCCGGCGCCGTTGCTGACACGCCGGCGGAAGAGGATCTCGCCGTCCACGATGCGCCCCGGCCGATCCACGATGCGGAGGATCGACCGCGCCGTCACGCTCTTGCCGCACCCGCTCTCGCCGACGATCCCGAGCGTTGCCCCCGGCGCCACGTCGAAGCTCACCCCATCGACCGCGCGCACCGTACCTTCGTCCTGGGCGAAATACGTCTTCAGATTCCGGACGGACAGGAGGGGCTCAGCGGCCATAAGGGTCGGCCGCGTCCCGCAGACCGTCACCGAGGAAGTTGAAGGCCATGACGGCGAGGATGACGGGCAGGGCGGGAATCATGAGCCACGGCGAGATCGCCACGGTCTGGACGTTCTGCGCCTGCTGCAGCAGCACGCCCCAGCTGATGGCCGGCGGCCGGAGCCCGAGCCCCAGAAAGCTGAGCGCGGTCTCGCTGATGATCATCGCCGGTAGCGCCAGCGTGGTGGCGGCGATGATGTGGCTCATGAACGACGGCACCATGTGGACGAAGATCGTGCGCAGCCGGCTGCAGCCGACGAGTCGTGCGGAGACGACGAAGTCCTCCTCGCGCATGGTCAGGAAGCGGCCGCGCACGACGCGGGCAAGCTCCGTCCAGCCGAGCAGCGAGATGATCACCGTGATCGCGAAGTACACTTGAAGGACGGTCCACTCGCGCGGCAGCGCCGCGGCCAAACCCATCCACAGGGGAATCGTCGGGATCGAGCGCAGGATCTCGATCGTCCGCTGGATCACGGTGTCCACGGCGCCGCCGTAGAAGCCCGAGAGCCCCCCGAGCACCACGCCCAGAACGAGGCTCGCGCTGACGCCGAGCAGCCCGATGGTCAGCGAGATCCGCGTGCCGTACATCAGGCGCGACCAGAGGTCACGCCCCTGCACGTCGGTGCCGAGCAGGAAGACGGTCTTGTTCGGATCGAGGCCCGCGTCGACGCCGATCAGGTGGCGCGTGGTGGGAATGAGGCCGAACAGGTGATACTCGAAGCCCTCCGCGAAGAAGTGAAGGCGGATCTTCTGCTCGGGATCCGGACGGTAGACTCGTTTGAAGGTCAGCGGATCGCGCGCCCCCTTCACGCCGTGCACGTAGGGGCCGAACTGCCCGCCGTCGAACCAGTACACGCGCTGGGGCGGCATCAGCGAGCGCTGCGCCTCGGAGGCGTCGGGATCGGCGTAGGCGAGGAAGTCGGCGCCGAGCACGACCATGTAGAAGCCGGCCACGACGAGCGCGCTCGCCACCGCGACCTTGTGCTTGCGGAAGCGCCACCACATGAGCTGCCACTGGGAGGCGACGAAGATCCGCTGCTCGCGGCTCGTGAGGACGGGCCCCGGCTTTCGAAATGGCGGGGTGACGGGCTCGGCGACGACCTGGCGCTCCGTCATCACGTCTCCTCGAGGCGGATGCGCGGATCGATCCAGACGAGCAGGATGTCGGAGATCAGCGTGCCGACCACCGTCATCACCCCCAGCATGAGGACGATCGTCCCGGCCAGGAACATGTCCTGGGCGATGAGAGCCTTGAGCAGCAGCGGACCCACCGTCGGCAGCCCGAGGACGAGCGACACGATGATGCTGCCCGAGACGATGTACGGCAGCGTGTAGCCGATGGTGCTCGCGAACGGATTGAGCGCGACGCGCACCGGATATTTCAGGATCACGCGCGACTCCGGCAGCCCTTTCGAGCGCGCCGTCACCACATAGGGCTTCCGCAGCTCGTCGAGCAGGTTCGCGCGCATGATGCGGATCTGCTGCGCGGTGCCGGCCAGTCCCAGGATCAGGGCCGGGATCGGCAGATGCTTCAGCAGATCCCACACGCGGGCCGCGCTCCACGGCGCGTCCTGGAGCTCGGGGGAGAAGAGGCCGCCGATGTGCGCGTTGAAGAGCACGAAGCCGAGATAGAGGAGCACCAGTGCCAGCAGGAAGTTCGGCACCGCGAGCCCGATGAATCCCACGAACGTCGCCAGGTAATCACCGACGGAGTACTGGCGGACGGCGGAATAGATGCCGATCGGCAGCGCGAGCGCCCACGTGAGCATCAGCGCCGCCACCGAGACCACGACCGTCAGCCACAAGCGCTCGCCGATCACCTCGGTCACGGGCCGGCGCCACTCCATCGACATGCCGAAGTTGCCCTGGACGATCTGGCCCATCCACTTGAGATATTGCACGTAGATCGGCTGGCCGAGGCCGTACTGGATGCGAAGCGCCTCGGCCTCCTCATCGCTGACCACGCTGCCCGTCGACGCCATCTGGGCGATGTAGGACGTCACGTAGTCGCCCGGCGGAAGCTGGATGATGACGAAGGACAGGACGGAGATCGCCCAGACGGTGAAGATCGCGAGGATCGCGCGGCGGCCGATGTACGCCAGCATGGGGGCGACGCCCGGGTCACCGCCGCGCGGGCGATGACCCGGGCGCCCGGCCGCTTACTTCTTGTAGTAGAACGTCGCTGGCCGGGAGATACCCGGCGTCTTGCCGTCGGGGCTGTTGTACATCCGCGACGGGATGTTGCCCATGTTGGTCTTGACCACGCGGACGCCCATCGACGCCGGGCCCATGCCGACCACGCCGATGATGTAGACCTCTTCGGCGGCGATCTTCCAGATGTCCTTGCCGAGCTGGATCCGCTCCTTCTCGGGGACGCCGAAGGCCTTCTTCCACTTCTCCATCAGCTCCTTCATCCGCGGCTCGGGCTCCTTGCCCTGCGCGCCCGCGGAGTGGAACCACTTCACGTAGTGCGGCCCGGACGAGGCCACCGCGGCGAGCTCGAAGGGAAAGACGTGGAGCGGGAAGGTGAAGAGATGCTCGCTGCCGTCGTTGTTCCAGGCGCCCAGCTGCTGCTCGTTCGCGGCCGTCCGCTTCAGCGCGAGGCTGCGCTCGACCTCCTGTACGGTCAAGTCGATGCCGATCTTCTTCCACTGCTCGCGGATCATCTCGGAGATCTGCGTGTACTGCACGAACTGGCCGCCGAGCGTCATGATCTCGATCCGGAGCCGGCCCTTGCCGTCGCTGCGCAGCCGATAGCCCTGCGCGTCCTTCTTGCTGAGCCCGATCTTGTCGAGCATCTCGTTGGCCTTCTTCACGTCGAGCGTCGACCACAGCTTCCGGTACTGCGGCCCCGGGTTGTACTTGTTGCTGTCCACGGGCACCACGGAGCCCGGCGTGCCGGTGCCGAGCCAGAACGTCTCGTTGATCTGGTCCCGGTCGATGCCGAGCGACAGCGCGCGCCGGAAGTCCGCCGTGTTGAACCACTTGGCGATCTCCGGGTCGGCGTCGTAGTTCAAGTTGAACTTGATGATCATGTCGCCGCCGTAGTCGCCCGGATCGAGATAGACCTTGTAGCCTCCCTTGGCCTGGTTCTCGAGGAACACCGGCAGCTTGCCGAGGTCCATGTGCCGTGACGCGTAGTCGTACTCGCCCGCGATCGCGCGCAGGTTGATGACCTCCAGGTTCTCGGCCAGCGTCAGCACCACGCGATCGATGTACGGCAGCTGGTTACCGGCGGTGTCGACGAACACGCTGTAGGGGTTCCGCTCGAGCGTCCACGTCGGCGTGTTGATCGGCGTCACCGTCTTCCACGGCGAGAGCACCGGCAGGTCCGGGTTGAGCGCCCAGTCGTTCTTCGCCAGGAACATGCGCACCCAGCTGTCGAACTTCGCGTCCTTCACCTTCCTGTCGAGCTCCGCCTCGCCGACGTACTTCGGGTGGAATTGCTTCAGGTAATGCGCCGGCGCGAAGCCACCCATGCCCTTGTACGCGCCCCATTGACCGGCGAGGTCGGTGGAGCCCGCCAGCACGTCGGGCAGCATGTAATAGGGCTCGGGGAACTTGAACCGCACTGTGTGCGTGTCGACCTTCTCGATCACGCCCTGCTTGCCGTTGATGGCCAGGGCCGCGGACGGCGTGGGCATCAAGTCCTTGTTGCGGTAGATATCCTCGAACCAGAACACGAAGTCGTCGGCGGTGAAGGGCTTGCCGTCGCTCCACTTCATCCCGCGACGCAGATGCACGAGCCACGCGCGCCCCCCGTCCTGCATCTCGAGGCCGCGGGCGAGGTTCGGCACGACCTTGTCGCCCGTGTAGTCCCAGAACATCAGGTGATCCGGCCCCGAGCAGCAGCGGAAGCCGTTCCAGAAGTCGGCGGGCCCGGTGAACCCGGCGCGCCACGTGCCGCCGTACTTGCCGATCTCGTGCAGCGGCTTGATGACCAGCGGATCCTGGCCGATGCGCTCCGCGACGGGCGGCAGCTTGCCGGCCTTGACCAGCGCGGCGAACTGCGGCGCCTCGTGGAAGGACTTCGGCGCCTTCGCCGCGTCGGTCACGACCTCCGGCCCCTCGAGCTTGCCGATGAGACTCTTGCCGGCGCCCTGCGCCAGCGCCCCGACGGCAACGGCGCCGATGAGCGTCATCGCGATGCCAACGATCATGAGCCGGGATCGGAGCGTGCGTGTTCGCATGACGCCTCCCCTTTTCGCGCGTGCCCTGCCTCCCCGTTCCGGGGGGCCTGATTATGGTGATATTCCGGCGGCAAGTCTATGGGGGGAGGCGCGCACGATACACTGGCGCCCGTGATCTTCCTCATCCGCCACGGCGAGACGGCGGACAACGCGGCCCGCATCGTCCAGCTCCCTGATGCGCCGCTCTCTCCGCGCGGCATCGCCCAGGCCGAGCGGCTGGCGCGGCGGCTCGCCCGCGAAGGCGTCGCGCAGATCCTCTCGAGCGACCTGGCTCGCGCGCGGGCGACGGCAGAATGTCTGCAGCGCGTGACCGGCGCGCCGCTGACGTTCGAGCCGCTGCTCCACGAGCGAAACTTCGGCGACGTCCGCGGCACACCGTATGCCGAGCTCCGCGTCGACATCTTCGCGCCCGACTATCTGCCCTCCAACGGTGAGTCGTGGCCGATGTTCCATGCCCGCGTCGACCGTGCGTGGGAGCGCGTGCAGGCGCTCGCCTCGAGCGGCGACGGCAATCTCGCCGTGGTCACGCACGGGTTGGTCTGTCGCTCGCTCGCCGGCCGCCACCTGTGCCTGCCCGAGGGCTCCGCGGTGCCGGAGCGATGGGAGAATACCTCGCTCACGATCGTCGAGTGCCCGGCGCCGTGGCGCGTGGCGCTTCTCAACTGCGTCGCGCACCTGAATGACCTCGACGCCGACGCGCTGGCGGAGACGGGTCCCGTCTGACCGGCCGCTTCAGTACCTGCCGCTACACGAACAGCTCGGGATGGAAGCCGTTGCGCTCCGCGTCGCGCCGGTCGCGCATCCACCCTCCCGGCCATCTCGTGAGGATCAGCAACGTCACGTAGCCGAGCGCCGCGCCGAGCGCGAGCGAGGCGGTTGATTTGACCGTCCGTTCGATCATGTCGTCGCCCCCCCCTGCAAGGAGATCGCCGCGTGGGGTCACGCGAACGAGGACCATCGCAAGCCCGGTGCCGATGCGGGAACGACGCCGCGACGTGCAGTTGCGCGACGGAGCGCGGGCGGCCGCTGGTCACTCTCGGTTCGCTACGGAAAGGCGCCGGTCACGAAATGGTCACCGGGCGGCTATACTCGGCGGGCCAAGCGGCAGGGAGAGCGCCAGATGATCAAGCACACGCCCGCATACAAGCAGATCGCCTCCGGCCTGCGGTTTCCGGAGGGTCCCATCGCGATGCCGGATGGCTCGGTGGTGCTCGTGGAGATCGAGCGCCGGACGCTGACGCGTGTCTCGCCTGAAGGCAAGATCAGCGTGATGGCCATGCTCGGCGGCGGCCCGAACGGCGCGGCCCTCGGGCCGGGCGGCAAGATCTACGTCACGAACAACGGCGGGCTCAGGTTCGTCGAGCGGCCGGGGCGCCTCTTCCCCGTGCTCCAGGCGGACGACTACGCCGGCGGCAGCATCCAGATCGTCGATCCCGGGACGGGCAAGTTCGAGACGCTCTACGACCGCTGTGACGGACAGCGCCTGCGCGGGCCCAATGATCTGGTGTTCGATCGCGCCGGCGGCTTCTGGTTCACCGACCTGGGCAAGACGCGCGAGCGCGACAGCGACCGCGGCGTCGTCTATTACGCCAAGGCCGACGGCTCCAGCATCAAGGAGGCGATCTTTCCCCTCGAGCGTCCCAACGGGATCGGGCTCTCGCCGGACGAGCGGACGCTTTACGTGGTCGAGACGCCGACGGCGCGCTGCTGGGCTTTCCGGCTGTCCGCGCCGGGTCAGATCGAGTCCGCGAACGGGCCGTACCGTGGCGAGAAGGGCAGCGTGGTCGTCGGGCTCGGCGGCTATCAGATGTTCGATTCGCTCGCCGTCGACGGTGAGGGCCACATCTGCGTGGCCACGCTGATCACGGGGGCCGTGAGCGATATCTGGCCGGACGGCAGCCGCGTCGATCAGTACATGCTCCCCGACATGATGGTCACCAACGTCTGCTTCGGCGGCCGGGATTTGCGCACTGCGTATGCGACGCTGTCCATGGGCGGCACGCTCGTCTCGTTCGAGTGGCCGCGGCCGGGGCTGCCGCTGCACCATCTCAACCGGCGCTTCGCGTGATGCCCGCGCCCGACGACGCCGTCACCGGCCAGACGGTCGAGCTGCTGCAGCAGCTCATCCGCAACCAGTGCGTCAACGACGGCACCATCGGCTCGGGCCACGAGGTGCGGACGAGCGACGTGCTGCGGACCTATCTCGCCGGCACTGGCCTCGAGCTCGAGGTGTACGAGCCGGACGGCGCGCCCGGGCGGACGAGTCTGGTTGCGCGGGTGGAAGGCCGCGACCCGGCGGCGCCGACGCTGTGCTTGATGGGCCACACCGACGTCGTGCCCGTCACGCCGCAGAACTGGACGCGCGATCCGTTCGGCGGCGAGCTCGTGAACGGCGAGGTGTGGGGGCGTGGCGCGGTCGACATGCTGAACCTGACCGCGTCGCAAGCGGTGGCGCTCAAGACGCTCGTCCGCCGCGGGTGGCGGCCGCGCGGCACGCTGGTCTACCTCGCGTGCGCCGATGAGGAGGCGGGCGGCGCGCTCGGCGCCGGGCACGTGTGCAAGCGCCACTGGGACGCCCTGCGCGCGGATTATCTGCTGACGGAGAACGGTGGCACCGTGAGCGCCCGCGGCGGCGAGCTCGACGTCACCGTGCACGTGGGCGAGAAGGGCGTCGCGTGGCGGCGACTGCGCGTGACGGGCACGCCCGGCCACGGCTCGATGCCGTACGCCGCCGACAATGCGCTCGTGAAGGCGGCGCACGTGGTGAGCCGCCTGGCG
>Ga0075421_100002670_pt1 | contig 21268 bp, 20 predicted proteins | sample SoiMetdeltSBSDD5_FD_75292 | JGI IMG/M metagenome (GOLD analysis project Ga0075421, IMG submission 75292) | Bulk soil microbial communities from a Populus tree surrounding site in Tennessee, USA - Soil MetaG P. deltoides SBSDD5 | ecosystem: Environmental > Terrestrial > Soil > Tree plantation... | reverse complement strand
TGGGCGGCAGCACCGGCACCGCCGAGATCCAAGTGATCGCTTCCGGTGACCTGCCCGTATTCCACCTGAACGCGGTCGACCCTTCGGTGGGCGACCCGAGCGGCGGTTTCCGTGTGGCTCTCCTCGGCCAGAACTTCCGGGCGCCGATGCGCGTGCTCTTCGGGAGCAGCAACGCACCGGTGGTTTCGGTGACCCCGACGCGGGCCGTGGTCGAAGTACCGCCGCTGACCTCGCCGCTGCCTGTGGGCTCGACGCTCGCTGTCACCGTCACCGCCACCAACGCCATCGGCACGCTCGACGAGGCCACCGACAGTCTGCCGGCCGGTTTCATCTACGCCAACGGCGGGACCACCGACGTGCCCCAGATCTTCACCATCACGCCGACCAGCGGTCCCCAAGAAGGCGGTACCGCGATCGTCATCAACGGCAGCCACTTCCAGGACGAGGCGCAGGTGATCTTCCGGCTGCAGGGGCCGGGCGGCACCATCGACCTCGAGGCGCCGACCAACTTCGTCAGCAGCGCGCGGGTCGAGGCGCTCAGCCCCGACATCCGCTCCTACATCGCCGCGGGCACCCTCAACTCGCCGTTCAACGCCCAGGTTCGCGTCGTGAACCCGAACGGCGCGACGGCGATCTTCTCGGGCCAGTTCACCTACGGCTCGACCATCCGGATCACGGCGGTCGGCCCCGGGTCGGGTCCCTTCACCGGCGGCACCCGGGTCATCATCCACGGCAGCGGTTTCGACGAGCCGGTGGCCGTCGGCCTCGGCGGCGTCGGCCAAGCAGTCGTCTCGGTGAGCGGCACCGAGATCCAGTTCATTACATCGGCTCTCGTCGGCAACGCGATCCCGCCCTGCAACGGCTCGGTCGCGCAGACGCTCTCGGTGACCAACCTCGAAGGTGGCGCCAGCGCCACCGGCGGGTCGTTCACCTTCGTCGGGCCGCTCAACCCGATTATCTTCGGGATCAGCCCGAACTCGGGCGGAATCGGAACGGTGGCGACCGTCTCGGGGTCGAACTTCGAGCCCCCCGTGAGAGTTCTCTTCGGCGGCGCCGACGGCTCGAGCGCGGCTATCAGCGGAGCGACGAGCACCTCGATCGGGGTCACCGTCCCGACGCCGCCGCCGAGCTTCAGCTTCCAGACCGTCGCCTGCGATGCGAATGGCGACAACATCGCGAGCGGCACCCGCAACATCCCGACGCCGATCAGCGTCACGGTGCGCAACCTAGGCAGCGGCTGCGAGTCGACGTTGTCGAACGCCTTCACTCTCAACCCGTCGGATGTCGCGTGCAACGGCGACACGAGCTCGCCGCCGGTCACGACGGTCGCCTGCAACGACGGCGTCGACAACGACACCGACGGGCTCATCGACTTCCCGGCAGACGTCGGGTGCTCCTCGGCAACGGATGCCGACGAGCGTCACCAGTGCGTCGATGGCATCGACAATGACGGGGACACGTTCATCGACGGGCCGGCAGACCCCGGGTGCACCGTGCCCTTCAACCTGGACAACAGCGAGGCCTAGAACCCCTCGCAGTTTGGCGCCTCTTGGACGGGGCGGTCGCCTGGACGGGCGGCCGCCCCGTTCCGTATACTGCCCAACCATGCGCGCGCTCCCAACGATTGCTGCTATCTCCTTGACGGCGCTCGGCATCCTCGGCTGCGACAAAGGCACGCCGACGGCCCCGGCGGGGGCCAAGCTGATCATCACGGCCAGCCCGCTTCAGATCTCGGCCAACGGCACGTCGGCCGTCAGCATCACCGCGACGCGCTCGAGCGGGCAGCCGGTCAATCCCGGGACCGAGATCCGGCTCGACACCAGCCTGGGGAGCATCGACGAGGTCGTCACCACCGACGAGAGGGGGATCGCGCGAGCCACGCTGCGCGGAACCGGGACCGCCGGCACGGCCAAGATCACCGCCCGTTCCGGCGTCGCCGACGCTGTGTCGGTAGAGGTGAAGGTGGGGGCGAGGATCGACAAGGTCACGCTCACCGCCACGCCCAACAGCGTCGACAACACCACGACGACCACCGTGACCCTGCTGGCGGTCGTGCGAGACGACCTCGGCGCGGCGGTGCCAGGCGCCAACGTCGTCTTCGGGTCCAACGGCGGCACGCTGGCCAGCAGGGGGGCCATCCGGGTCACGAATGCCGCCGGCCAGGCAACCGACCAGCTCACCATCACGGCGACCGACGCCGCGGCGGCGGCGAGCGGCAGGATCACCGCCACGGCGCAGGCTCAGGGAGGCGGCGGCAGCGCCACGGCGACGACCGACATCACCATCCGGGTACCACCGATCGCGAACTTCGACTTCGCCGTGAGCAACCGGACGGTGTCGTTCACCGACCACTCGACCGGCAACCCGACGTCCTGGAGCTGGGACTTCGACGACGGGGCGACCTCCGCGGCGCAGAATCCGACCCACACCTTCCCCGCCGCAGGCGACTATGACGTGACGCTGCGGGTGAGCAACGCCTTCGGGGAAGACGAGCTGACGCAGACGGTCACGGTGCAGTAGGCGGGGCCCCGCCACAGGGCGGGGCACGCGCAACCCTCGGCGCCGCCTGCTGTTATAATCGCGCCGCCTCGGCGGACCCGAGGCCAAACCTGCCGATGGTGGATCCGACGCCCTCCGACTACAACCTCACCTACCTGAGGGAGCGGTGGGAGCGGGATCGCAGCTCGCGAATCTTCCTTCAGCTGGCGGAGGAGTACCGCCGCCGGGGACTCCACACCGAGGCCCTGGAGGTGCTGGAGACGGGCCTGGGCTTCCATCCCGGCTACCTGGCGGCGCAGGTGGCCCTCGGCCGATGTCGCCTCGAGGCCGGCCAGGCCGATGTCGCCGTCAAGGTTCTCGAGCGTGTCCTCACGCAGGACCCCACACAGGCAGTGGCCACTCGGCTGCTCGCCGAGAGCTGGTTGGCGCTCGGTGACGAGGACAAGGCCCAGGCCGCCATCGACCGGTGTCGGCTGATCGGCATTCCCCCGAGCGAGCTCGTCGGCCTCGACCAGCGCATGATCGCGGCTCGCAAGGCGGCTCGTGATCGCTGGGCCGAGCCGGTGGAGCCAGCGCTCCCTCTTGCCCCCGCGCCGGCTCCCGCGCCCGAGCCGGTGGTCGAGGCACCGCTGCCCTGGCAGGAGAAGACCGCCCCCGGGGATTCCGTTCCTCCGTCGCAGGCTCCGGCGCCCTCGGCGGCGGCCTCGATTCCGCCTGCTCCTCCCGCTCGTCCCGAACCGCGCCCGGAACCCGCGGCCCTCCCGCGTGCCGTCCAGCCCGCCCCGTCGGCGCCCGCGGCGCCGTCCCCTGTGCCGGAGCACCGCCCGGCGGCGGCTGCCTCCGACCGTCTCTTCCAGCTGCCGGCGGCCCCCAGGAGCGTGGTCCTTCCGTTGCGGCCCGGCGCCGAGCGCCACGTCACCGGCGGACGTGGCACCGAGCCCTTCGGCAGCGCCGCGCGGCCGCGCGGCCGGGCCGGCTCCGACGGCGAGATCTTCCGGCTGGTGAGGCCGGTCGCCGCGGCGCCCGCGCCCCCGGCGTCGGCGGCCGCTGCATCTCCTGCTCCGCCCCCCATCGCATTCCCCGCCCCTGCGTCTCCGGTCGCTCCGACGCCACCCATGGCCGTGCAGAGGATTCCCGCTGCGGAGCCGCCCGCGGCCAGGCCCGTGCCGCCCGCGACGGCTCCCGCCGCGGCGGCGCCCGCTCCCGCGGCTGCTGCGCCCGCCCCGACGGCCGCCCGCTGGTGGGACCGCCCAACCGAGCCGGCCGTCGTCGGGCCCCTCCCCGACCTGACTCCCTTCGACCTGATGGATGCCGCCCCGCCCGCGGCCTCCACGGCCGCTGCCCCGCCCGCCTCCGCACCAGCGGCCCCCGCCGCGCCGGTCGCTTCCCCGGCGCCGCGCCCGGCGGCACTTGCCGACAGCGCGGGCGTCGAGCTGCAGGCTTCGGGGACCCTGGCGGTCCCCGAGCTGCGCCCGAGCGACCCCGGCACCGCCACGCTGGGGGAGCTCTACCTGCGGCAGGGGTATGTGCGCGAGGCGGAGGAGATCTTCAAACAGGTGCTGGCCCGGGACGCCGACAACGAGGCGGCTCTCTCCGGGCTCGAAGCGATCGGCCGCCGCCGGGCCCAGAAGCTGACGGCCGCCGAGTTGCTCACCGGCGCCGAGGAGCCGGAAGTGCGCGGCCTCACCGCGCGCAAGATCCAGTTGCTGTCGCGCTACCTGCGGACCTTGCGGCGAGGAGCCGGCACCGATGTTCCTGGAACGCCTCAGTAGCATCACCGAGCGCATCGACGGCGCCATCGCGTTGTCGCTCGTGGCCGCCGACGGAATTCCCGTCGAGTCGGTCAATAGCGACCCCAGCCTCGACCTCGAGGTACTCGCGGCGGAGCTCATCGCGCAGGTGCGGGTCATCTCCGACGACCACCGCGAGCTCAACGTCGGGGAGGTGAGGCAGCTGTCGGTCTCCACCGACCGCTTCACGCTGATGGTGGCGAACGTCGCGCAGGGGTACTATCTCCTCCTCGTCCTGGCGGACGCTTCGAGCTACGGGCGCGCCCGTTTCGAGCTCCGCCGGGCTCGCCTGCAGTTCGAGTCCGATCTCGTCTGAGCCTCCTCGTCCGGCGGATGCCGAAGAGGTGGGCGTACTGTCTTTGGTGGGACGCCTGGGTTCATTGCTAGGTGCATCGTCAGGAGTGCAGTGCTGAGACGCCCGGCTTTTCCTGGGAGAACGCACCCGCTGCTTTGGGAGGACCGCGCCGGATGCTGAGCTTCGAGCAGATCAAAGAGCTGATCGAGATGGTTGCCAAGCACGGGCTGCACGGGCTCGAGCTCGAGCGCTCGGGGTTCAGGCTGTCGATCTCGGGGCGCGACTCGCATCCCGCGGCCGCCGCGCCAGCGACGGAGACCGCCAGCGCCGCGCCGGCCGCCAACGCCGCGCCGGCGCCGGCCGCCACCGCTGCGGCGGCTCCCGCGGCCACGGCCGAGACAGTTGCTGCTGCCGAAGGGCACGTCGTCCGCTCGCCGATCGTCGGCACCTTCTACGCATCGCCGTCGCCCGACGCCGAGCCGTTCGTGCGCGTCGGCGACCGCGTGCGACAGGGTCAGGTGCTGTGCATCGTCGAGGCGATGAAGCTGATGAACGAGATCGAGTCCGACGCCACCGGCACCGTGCAGCAAGTGCTGGTCAAGAACGCCCAGCCCGTGGAGTACGGCGAGCCTCTGTTCGCCATCCGCCCCGAGTAGATGTTCAAGAAGGTGCTGATCGCCAATCGCGGCGAGATCGCGCTGCGCGTCATCCAGGCGTGCCGCGAGCTCGGCGTGCAGACGGTGGCGGTGTACAGCACCGCCGACCGCGAGAGCCTGCACGTCGTCTACGCCGACGAGGAGGTCTGCATCGGGCCGCCGCCGTCGACCGAGAGCTACCTCAACGTCAGCAGCATCATCGCCGCCGCGGAGATCACCGGCGCCGACGCCATCCATCCGGGCTACGGCTTCCTCTCCGAGAACGCGCACTTCGCCGAGGTGCTTCGCGACTGCCGCATCAACTGGATCGGCCCGCCGCCCGAGGTGATCCGCAAGATGGGGGACAAGGCCTCGGCGCGCGAGACCGCGCGGCGCGCCGGAGTGCCGATCCTCCCCGGCAGCCGGGAGCCGCTCGCCGACGCCGAGGAGGCGACGAGTCTCGCCGACGAGATCGGCTACCCGGTCATCCTCAAGGCCTCCGCGGGCGGCGGCGGCCGCGGCATGCGCATCGTCGAGAGCGCCGACCAGCTCGCCGGCCAGCTCGCCACCGCCAGCGAGGAGGCGGCCAAGGCCTTCGGCGACGGCTCGGTCTACCTGGAGAAGTACCTCACCGCGCCACGCCACATCGAGCTGCAGGTCTTCGGCGACAAGCACGGCAACGCCATCCACCTCGGCGAGCGCGAGTGCTCGATCCAGCGCCGGCATCAGAAGCTGATCGAGGAGGCCCCGTCCCCCGCCCTCACTCCGGAGCTCCGCGAGCGGATGGGCGAGGCGGCGGTGCGGCTCTGTCGTGAGGTCGGCTACGAGAACGCCGGCACCATCGAGTTCCTGCTCGACGAAGACGGGCGCTTCTACTTCATGGAGATGAACACCCGCATCCAGGTCGAGCACCCGGTCACAGAAATGATCACGGGCGTCGACCTGGTGAAGACCCAGCTGCGCGTGGCGGCGGGGCAGGAGCTCGACATACCCAACGGGCTCAAGGCGCGGGGGCACGCAATCGAGTGCCGCGTCAACGCCGAGGATCCCGAGACCTTCCGTCCTTCGCCGGGTCGGATGACGACCTTCCATCTCCCCGGTGGTCCTGGCGTGCGCGTGGACACCCACGGCTACGAGGACTACGTGGTGCCTCCGCACTACGACTCACTCGTCGCCAAGGTGATCACCCACGGCGCCAACCGCGAGGAGGCCGCCGTGCGCATGCTGCGTGCGCTCGACTTCTTCGTCGTCGAGGGGATCAAGACCAGCATCCCCCTCCACAAGCAGATCCTGGCGGACCCCGAGTTCCGCGCCGGCCGGCTCACCACGCGTTTCCTCCCCGAGTTCCTGGAGCGGCGCAAAGGGGTGCCGCAGGAGGTCGGTTAGTGGGCAGGGCGGGACTCTAGGTGGTGACTGGAGCCCGGCGCCCGCTGCCGGTGCCGCGGCTCTACACCATCGCCGACCGGGACGCGCTCGGGGACCGCTCGGTCCCCGGCGCCGTGGCGGCGATGGCGGAGGCCGGCGTGCGGTGGATCCAGGTGCGCGCCAAGGGCCTCGCCGGCGGTGCTGCGTACGAGCTGCTCGCGGCCTGCAGCCGGGCCGTGGAGGGAAGCGGTGTGACCTTGTGGGTGGACGACCGCGCCGACCTGGCCTCCCTGCTGCCGGTGGGCGGGCTCCACCTCGGCCAGTCGGATCTACCCCATGCCGCGGCACGCCGCCTCGTGCCGCTGTTGCCGCTGGGTGCCTCGGCGCACGATCTCACGCAGGTCGCCCTCGCCGCGACCGACCCCGCGGTCGACGTCGTGGCGGTGGGCCCGGTGTTCGCGACGCGGAGCAAGCGCGACCCCGATCCCATCGTCGGCCTCGCCCTCGTCGCCGAGGCACGGCGACTGACCGACAAACCGCTCCTGGCGATCGGTGGCCTCGACGCCAACAACCTGGCCGGGGCGCTCCGAGCCGGCGCCGACTGCGCGGTGGTGCTCGGCGCCGCGTGCCGCGGCGACGTGGCGACGAGCTGCCGCGCCCTCCTCGCCGCCGCCGAAGCGGCCTGAGCCGGCCGGTGACCGTGACGCCGTCGGCAATCCCCATGCGCGTGTTCCTCACCGGGTTCATGGGCAGCGGCAAGACCACGGTCGGCCGCGCCCTGGCCGCCGCGATGGGTTGGGCCTTCGCCGACCTCGACGCCGAGGTCGAGGCGCGCGCCGCGATGACCGTGCGCGAGGTCTTCGAGCGCCTCGGCGAACCGGCCTTTCGCGAGCTGGAGCACGAAGCGCTCCGCGCCGTGCTCGCCGGCGACGACCCCGTGGTGGTCGCCACCGGCGGCGGCACGTTCACCTTCGACCGCAACCTGGCGCTCATCCGCGGCGCCGGCACCAGCGTCTGGCTCAACCCCTCCTTTGCTACGATAGTGAGCCGCATCGGATCACTGGGAAAGCAAGACCGACCCCTCTTCCGCAACGAAGTGGAGGCTCTGGCTCTGTATCGCGCGCGGCTCGACGCGTACCGCGAGGCCGACTTTCGCGTCGACGTCGGCGCCGAGGAGGCGCCCGAGGAGGTGGCCGCCCGTGTCGCCGTCTGGCTGACGGCCGTCGCCTCCGGCGGTGTGCTCGGGGGCAAGCCGGCGGGGCCGCCCGGGCGGTGAGAGTGGCATGAGCAGCGGAACACGGGCTGGGAACGAGCGACTTTGCGCTACTTGATCGTCTCCGACATGCACGGCAACTGCGACGCTTTCGACGCAGTGCTGCGCCGCGTGCGCCGGAAGCGCTTCGAGCGGAGCCTCGTGCTCGGCGACCTCGTCGGCTACGGTGCGGGCCCGAATCAGGTCGTGGAGGCGGTGCGGGGGCTCCCTGGCGAGATCCTGCAGGTGCGGGGCAACCACGACAAGGTGGTCGCCGGCATCGAGGACGGCGCGAACTTCAACCCCGCCGCGCTGCAGGCGGCGCGCTGGACGACCGAGCGGCTCACCCCGGCCAACCTGCGCGCCGTCCGCGAGCTACCCCTGGGTCCGGTCGTCGTCGGCGACGGCCTCGCGATCTGTCACGGCAGCCCGCTCGACGAGGATGCCTACGTCTTTTCCGACTTCGACGCCTACCAGATCTTCAGCGCCCACGAGGTGCCGGTCACCTTCTTCGGCCATACCCACATCCCCTCGCTCTTCGTGCGCCATCCCGGGGGCATCGAGGTGGCTCTCCTGCGCGGCGAGTCGGGGACGATCCCCATCGAGCCCGGCTTCCAGTACCTGCTGAATCCCGGCTCGGTGGGGCAACCCCGCGATCGCGACCCGCGGGCCTCGTACATGACGTACGACAGCGACCGCAAGCTCGTGCGCTGGCACCGGGTCGACTACCCGATCGCCAGGGCGCAGGACCGCATCATCAAGGCGGGTCTGCCGAAAGTGCTCGCCGACCGGCTCGCCGCCGGGATCTAGCAGCCCACGGGCTGCTAGCGCTAGACGCCGGCTCGCTCGAGCACGAACGCGTCGCGAAGCCGCTGCGCCGTGGCGAGGATGCCGCCGGCGAGGACGACGTAGAGGCCGTACCAGACGAGCCCGATCAGCGGCTTCCTGGTCACGTCGACGGCCAGCTTCGGCCGTGGCCCGGCCGCTCGCGGCTCGACGCCGCGCACCTCGAGCTGGACCGCGCCGGAGCTCGCGTCGATGCCGGCGAGCAGCACCTCGCCGCCGCCGGTCAGGGGCAGCGGCCGCGCGTCGACCTCGCCGGCCGGCGTGAAGCGATAGAGGGGGAGGACGCGCTCCGTGCGGCCCTCGCGAACCACGTCGAGCTTTGCGCCGACGGCCACCACGCCTCCCTGTTGCATCGCCTGCAGGGCGTTGCCCTCGGCATTGAGGTCGAAGCCGAGGAAGCGGAAGCGCGTGCCCGCGACCGTCGCCTCTTCACCCTTGCGCAGGTGGAGGCGGCGCGCCGCCGCGGGCTCGCCCGGATCGTATTCGATGGGCGAGATGTAGAGGTCCTGGAGGAGCAGGCTCTTCACGTGCGGGTGCGCCATCACCTGCTGCGTGCGGTCGTTGAGGAAGAGCTGCGGGTAGGCGAGGTAGCGGCTGCCGTTGGAGCGCACGACGGAAACCTCCATCCGCTCCTTCTGGTCGCCGTTGCGCGGCACGAAGCGGTTGAAGGTGAGCGTCATCCCCTCGACGCGCTTGGGCACTCCCTGCTCGAGGGTGACCTTCGCGCTCTGGTCGTAGGCGGAGGAGGCGAGGAAACCGACGAGGATGACTCCGACGCCGACGTGCGCGAGATAGCCGCCGGCGGCGCGCAGCCCACCCTGACGCACCTTGTCCACCGTCTTCTGCAGGTTGGAGCCGAGCGCCAGCACGGCGAGGAGCACGAAGAGCAGGTGCAGCGGCTGGTGCACGCCGAGGAAGCCCGCGGCGGCGGTCGCCACGAGCGCGAACACTCCGGCCCAGGTGAGCCGACGCGCCACCTCGCGCGGTGCGTTCCCCTGCCACGAGAGGTAGGGCACGAGGGCCAGGAGGAGCGCGACGAGGAGCGCGATCGGCAGGTTGACCCGGTTGTAGAAGCTCGGTCCCACCTGGCTCGGCGGGCCCCACAAGCGAGAGATGAGCGGCGCCGAGGTGCCCAGCGCCACGACCAGGGCGCAGATGCCGACGGTGATGGTCGAGAGCACCATGAAACCGCCGCGCGAGAGCAGCGGGTCCTCGCTCTTCGTCGTCGGCACGCTGGGCAGCCGGGTGACGAGCAGATAGGCGCCGCCGAGCATGAAGAACGCCATGAGCCCGATCAGCCACCCCGAGATCCCGAGGTCGACGAAGCTGTGCACCGAGAAGTCGGCGAGGACGCCCGAGCGCGTGAGGAACGTGCCGTAGAGCACCGAGAAGTAGAGCAGGCACGCGATCACCAGGTTGGCGCGGCGGTAGCGCCCCTTCCGGCGCTCCATGTGGAGGCCGTGGATGAGCACGGTGCCGAGCAGCCACGGCACCAGCGACGCGTTCTCCACCGGGTCCCAGCCCCAGTAGCCACCCCAGCCGAGCGTCTTGTAGGCCCAGTAGCCGCCCATCAGGATCGCCGTGCCGAGGACGAGGAAGCCGCCGAGGGCCCACGGGAACGCCAGGTGCGCCCAGCGGTCGTAGCGCCGCCGAAACATCGCCGCCACCGCGAACGAGAACGGGATCGCCGAGGCCGCGTAGCCGGCGAACATGATCGGCGGATGGATCACCATCCACGGGTCCTGCAGCAGCGGGTTGAGCCCGGAGCCGTCGACTGGTGTCTGCGACAGCATGACGAACGGGCTCTCGCGCACGAGAATGAAGAGCAGCCCGAGCTGGGTGAGCAGGTAGACGCCCATCACCGGCGCCTCCTCGCGGCCCGCGGCGCGCCGCAGCGGCAGGCCGAGCAGCGAGCCGGCGACGAGCCAGATGAGGAAGCTCCCCTTCTGCCCCGCCCAGAACGCCGAGAACTGGTAGAACCAGGGGAGCTCGGCGCCCGAATACTGCGAGACGTATTCGATGCGGAAGTCGCGGCGCAGCAGGAGGACGAAGAGGACTCCGGCGCCCAGCACCACCGAGAGCACGAAGAAGCCGTAGGCGCGCCTCGCGAAGGCGCGGGTCGCGTCGTCGTCCTCGCGGCCGAGCAACTGAACGTAGGCGGCGAGCGCGACGAGGGCGAAGAGGAGGGCGCCGCCGAGGGCGAGCACACCGGGGAGATAGATCCTGGCTAGAAAGTCCATGGCCGGTTCTTCCTCAGCCGTAGGTCTTCACTTCGGTCTGCTCGATGCCCTGGTACTTGCTGGGGCACTTGACGAGCAGCTTGTCGGCGTCGAGGACCTGCGCCGGCTGAGCGTAGCGGCCGATCGCCACGATCGAGATGGCGTCCTCGAAGTTGCCCGGCTTGATGCCGCGGTAGCGGACACGCATCGTCTGCCCGGTCTTCGGCTCGCGGATGGTGAAGGAGAGCGCGCCGTCGGCATAGCTGCTGCTCCCCTTGACGAGCGCACCCGCCACCTGCAGGGTGCGACCCATCCGTTGCGCCTCGTCGAAGCTCACGTAGGGCGTGAGCGTCTGGCGGAAGGAGGTGAATGCGAAGCCGGCGAAGGCGAGCAGCAGGACGGTGCCGAGCAGGTACAGCTGGCGGCGTTTCATGGCTCTTTCTCCAGGTCGCGGACTTTCGCTTCCAGGCGCAGCAGGTAGAGGAAAAGGCCGGTCCAGATCACGACGTTGACCGCAGCGACCCAGCCGATGCCACCTTGGATCATAGGGAGGGGTTCCTCGTTGCCAAAATGCTCGTGCTCAAGTTGCTCGTGTTCAAGTTCTCGTGTTCTTGCGGGCGTCGATGCGGAGCAGCCGCAGCCGCAGCCGGTGCACCCAGAAGAAGAGCGCGGTGAAGCCGAGGGAGCTGGCGAGCAGCACGGTGAGCATGCGGATCTCGACGTCGACCTTGGCCGCCGTGTTGACCACCGGCTGGGGGTGGAGGGTGAACGAGGCCATCCGCGGCGCGACGAAGTAGAGGTAGGGCGCCACCACCAGACCGAGAACCGCATAGGCCGCGCAGAGCCGGCCGCGCAGCTCCGGATCCTCGACGGCGCCGCGCAAGACGAGGTAGGCGGCGTAGAAGACGAGCGCGACGACGATCGACGTCTGGCGCGGGTCGCCGTTCCACCACGCGTGCCACATCACCTTTGCCCACATCGACCCCGTGACCGTCGCCAGGATGGCGAAGAGCAGCCCGAGCTCCACCGCCGCGGCGGCGGCGCGGTCGTGGTCGGCGTCGCGGCGCACGAGGTAGAGGACGCTCCACACTCCAGCGGCGAGGAAGGCGACGAACGAGGCCCAGGCCATCGGCACGTGGAAGAAGAGGATGCGGCTCGACTGGCCGATGAATGCCTGCGCCAGCGGCGCCCAGAGGAAGGCGCCGACGATCGCCAGCGCGATCCAGAGCCAGAGCAGCCAGCCCAGAGCACGCCAGATCGCGCTCGGTGGGCGCGTGTCGACCGCTGGTGCTAGGGCGCTCGCGGGTCCAGGATTCATCGGGCTACGTTCTCAGGGGTTCCAGACCAATGGAAAGAGCATGAGGCCGGCAACGGCCATCGTCGCATCATACAGAACGAGGTTGACGAGCACCGCATCCGGCATCACACCTTCGACCGCGCCGCGCGTGAGCTCAATGGCAAGTAGCAGCAGTGGCAGCAGCAGCGGAAAGGCGAGGATGGGAAAGAGCGCCGCGCGTCCCTGGGCCTGCGCGGCGATCGCCGCGAGGAGCGTGCTTGCGATCGCCAGCCCGAGGCCTCCCATCGCGAGGGCGACGACGAGGCCCCCCGCGGAGGCGATCGACAGCTGCATCATGGCCACGTAAAGCGGCACCAGGATGAGCTCGACCCCGGCGAGCAGGCTCGCGCAGAAGAGCGTCTTGCCGCAGAAGACCGCGGACGGCGTGGCGGCGAGGCGGAGCGCGATGGCGGTGTGCGTCTCCTCCTCGTGAACGAAGCTTCGCGGCAAGCCGGCGGCGGCGGCGAAGAGGAGGATGATCCAGAGCAGCGCCGGCAGCACCCCGACCCTCTCGCTCGGCGACACGCCGAGTGGTCCGAGCGCCGTGCTCACGGTGAGCAGTGTCGTCAGCGAGAACAAGAGGAGCGTGTGCAGCGCGTGCCGGGTCCGCAGCTCGGCGCGCCAGTCCTTGACGAAGACCGCCACCACCTCGCCCAGCCAGCGGCGGGCCGCGGAACGCGCCGGCACGCTCACGCCGCGCCGGCCATTGCCGAGGGTTGCGAGAGGTCGAGCGACACGGCCACGTGCGGCAGCTCGAGTGGAGTGGGGGTCGCCACGACGGCCATGCCGCCCGACGCGAGGTGATCCAGGAGAAGGACCCGGGTTGCCGCCTCGCCCGCCGCGTCGAGGTTCTGGAAGGGCTCGTCGAGCAACAGCAGCCGCGGCCTGTCGAGCAACGCCCACGCCCAGCGCAGGCGCTGGCGCATGCCGGAGGAGAGCGCTCCGGCGGCCCGCTGCGGCGGGATGCCGAGCGTCCCGAGGAGCACGCCGGAGCGTTCTGGCGACACGCCGCGCAGGCGGCTGAAGAAGTCGAGGTTCTCTGCCGCCGTGAGGGGCTCGTAGAAGGCGAGGTCCGGAGCGACGTAGCCGACGCGCCGGCGCCGCGCGGCGGGATCGATCTCGCGCCCGTCCTCGACGAGCCGGATGATCCCGGCCTGCGGCCGCACGAGCGCGGCCAGACAGCGCAGGAGCGTGCTCTTCCCCGAGCCGTTGGGGCCGACGACCCGGAGCACCGAGCCGCCATCGACTGCCCCGCCCACGCCGTCGAGCACGGCGACGCGACCGAAGCTGCGCACCAGGCCCCGGAACTCCAGCCGGTTCGACCCGCGGTCGTGGGGCATCGCACGCGCATTGTATCGACGCGGCGCGAGCGGCGCCGGCGCCTTCCGGACCCGCGTTGCGCCGGCGCGCGCCGAGGGCGTATCGTCCGCGGCGATGCCGTCATTCCCGTGCCGCCGGACGCGTTCGCCGCGCGGGTGGAGCGTGGCCGCCGCCGCGGCCCTCTCCGTGCAGGTCCTCATGGCGGGCTGTACGAGCGCGCACCCGCCCGGCCCACGCCCGCCCTCGCCGGCGCCGAGCGCGACGAGCGACACGACGGACCTCGAGCAACGCGCGCTCCTGCTGCTGCTCGTCGACCGTCAGATCTTCGAGCCCTACACCGTCGAGCAGGCACTGATCGGCGACGCCGCGATCCGCGAGCGGCTGGCGTTCGCGCTCGCCAATGTCCCGGACGAGCGATCGGCTCCCGCGCTGCGCGCGCTCGCCACCGATCGGGAGGCGGCCGTGCGGCGCGCCGCGGTCCTCGGGCTGGGCCTGCATGGCGACGCCGCGGCGGAGAGCCGTCCGGCCCTCCTGCGTGCCGTGGGGGATGCCGATCGAGAGGTCGGCGCTCTCGCCGTGGAGGCGCTCGCGCGCCTGTCGACGCCGCTCGCCGACGTGCAGGGTGCGATCGTGCGACTGCCCGAGGCCGAGCGCGCGGCTCGCCTGCTGCCGGCCCTCTTCCGCTTCCAGGAGGAGGCCACGGTGGAGGCCGCTCGGGCATCCCTCGCGCAGCCCGATTCGATACTGCACGCGCGCGCCGCCTACGCGCTGGCGCGCTACCCGCGCCCGTCCGGCGCCCCGGTGCTGCGCGCGCTGCTCGCCGACCCCGACCCTGCTCAGCTCGACCCTTGGGTCGCAGGCTGGGCGATCCGCGCCCTGGGTCAGGTGGGTGAGGCGTCCGACGCTGCGCTCTTCGATCGCTTCTTCGACGAGCCGGCGCCCGGCCCGGTGGTGCAGGCGCTGCGCGCGACCGCGAAGCTCGTCGCCGACGGGAAGCTCGCGCTGGGCGCACGCGCACGACAGCGGCTGCTCCCCCTCTTCGACGACCCTCGGGTCGGAGTGCGGGTCACCGCCCTCGAGGTCGCCGGCGCATGGCTCGGCGACGAGCCGCTCGCCGCCGCGTTGCGGGCGCGCGCCAGGAGCGGCCCGCTGCGCGAGCGCCAGCTCGCCCTGCTGGCGCTCGCGGCCGGAGGCGATGCGCAGGCTCCCGACCTGCTGGCAGCCGCCGCGCGCGCTCCCGAGTGGCAGCTGCGGGCGAGCGCCGCCGAGGGCGCCTCCCGGCTGACCCTCTCCGATCTGCTCGCGACGCTGCGCCGCGACTCCGTCGCCCCGGTGCGCGCCGCCGCGTTGGGCTCCATGCTGAACGGTTCCTCGCCGAGCACCGGCGTCGCGAAGGTGTCCGACGAGGAGGGCGCGTCGATCGTGCGCACGGCGCTCGCCGACGACGACCCGGTGGTGCGCGCGAACGCCCTCGACTGGGCGGCGGAGCATCCACGGCTGCCGATGGCGGAGCTGACCGCGGCGCAGTCGCGCGCGGCTGGCGATCCCCTCGCGGACGCGCGGCGATCGGCCATCGACGCCATCCGCGCCCGAGCCACCGCGGAGCCGCGCGAGCGCGACGAAGCCATTGCGGCGCTCCGCAAGGTGCTCGCCGGCGACGAGTGGCTGCTGCGCCGGGCGGCGGCCGACGCCCTGCGCGCCCTCGGCGAGACGGCGCCCCCGGCGGGCGAGGCGGGACGCGGGCTCGCGGTCGCCAGCTATCGCGAGCTGGTGCTGGCCGCGGAAGGGCCCCACCGCGTGCGCGTCGAGACCGAGAAGGGAGACGTGGAGCTCGAGCTCGTCTGCGCGCGCGCGGCGCTGACCTGCGCGAACTTCCTCTCCCTCGCGCGGCAGGGCTTCTACGACGGGCTCTTCTTCCACCGCGTCGTCCCCGACTTCGTCGCCCAGGGAGGGGATCCGCGTGGCGACGGCTCGGGAGGCCCCGGCTGGGAGGTGCGCGACGAGATCAACCTCCTGCGCTACGAGCGGGGCGTCGTCGGCATGGCGCTCTCCGGCCCGGACACCGGCGGCAGCCAGTTCTTCATCACCCTCTCGGCTCAGCCCCACCTCGACGGCGGCTACACGGCGTTCGGCCGCGTCGTCGCCGGGCTCGACGTCCTCGACCGCCTCGAGCAGTGGGACCGCATCGCGCACGTGCGCGAGATCGCGCCCTAGGTCACGGCCTCGGTCGCCGCCCGCCGGCCATCCACGGCTGGAGTAAACTGCCGCCATGCCGCGACCGGCTCCGAGAACGTTCCCTCTCGTGCTCGTCCTCGCGCTCGCCGCGATGCCGGAGCTCGGCGCGGCTGCCGCGCCGGCGGCGAGCGAGACCCCGGCCGGCGTGGCGTCCGACCCCGAGGTGATGCTCGGCCCGCTCACCCGCGAGCAGGTGGAGGAGGCCTACCCGCTCTACGTCCAGGCCGAGGCCGAGGCGGCCATCGATCCGCAAGCGGCGCGCGAGCTCGTCGGCGTGCCGCCCGGCGCCTCGCTGGTCGTCTACTTCGGCACCTGGTGCTCGGACAGCCGCCGCGAGCTGGGCCGCTTCTGGCGGGCCCTCGACGAGATCGCCGACCAGAAGGGCTTCAGCGTCGAATACGTGGGCGTCGACCGCGGCAAGGTGGAGCCGGCGCCGCTGCTCGCCGGCGTCGACCTCCACCACGTGCCCACCTTTGTCGTGCGTCGCGAGGCGGTCGAGGTCGGACGGGTGGTCGAGAAGTCGCCTCACGGGATCGAGCGCGACCTCGCCGACCTGCTCTGCGGTCGCCAGCAAGGGTTCCTTTCGGCGACCCAGGACCCCCCCGGCGCCGCCGGGCCGAAGCCGACCCCCGCGGCTCCCGCGCAGGGGCCCACCGGCGGCTGAGCGGCCGCCCCTGGACCCCGGCTGCAACATTCGCCGGCCCCCACCGTACCTCCCGATGGCCGCAGGATCACGGCCCCTAACCGCCGAGCCGGCCATCCGGACACCCGACGAGGAGCTGGTGGCCAAGGTGCTGGCGGGGGACCAGAAGTCCTTCAGCCTGCTGGTGGAGCGGTATCAGGATCGGTTGGTGAGCTTCCTCTTCCGGATGCTGCGCGACGTCGAGACCGCCCACGACCTGGCCCAGGAGGTTTTCTTGCGCGTGTACCAGGCGCTCGATCGGTTCGACCCCCAGTTCAAGTTCTCCACCTGGACCTTCCGGGTGGCGCACAACCTGGGCGTCGACGAGCTGCGCCGCCGCAAGGTGCGCTGGGTGCCGCTGCAGCGCCAGGATGCGGAGGACGAGACCCCCTGGGAGCGCGAGCTGCCGAGCTGGGGGCCGAGCCCCTACCAGGACCTGCGCAACGAGCAACGCGGCACGGCGATCCAGGAAGCCATCGACTCGCTGCCTGCCGACTACCGCGAGCTCATCGTCATGCGTCACTATGCGGAGCTCTCCTACGAGGAGATCGCGCAGATCAAGCGCATGCCGCTCGGCACGGTGAAGAACAAGCTCTTTCGCGGCCGCCAGATGCTCAAGGACAAGCTGGCCGCCTATCTCGGGGACTAGGCAGGAGTAGGAGCTCGCGATGGGTACCGCCGATACCGACCCCAAGATGCTCGTCGACCTCGCGGTCGACGGTTCCCTCGGCCCCGCGGAGCGCGAGGCGCTGCGCGGCCGCCTCGACGGCGACGACGCGCTGCGACGCGAGGAGCGCGACCTCACGCGCCTCAACGAGGTGCTGGCGCTCGGGCGGGTGACGGCTCGCCCCGGGTTCACGAGCGAGGTGATGGCCACGCTGCCGGCGAATGCGCCGTGGGCGGAACGGCAGCCGCGCGGCTGGCGCTCGGCGTTGCTCGCGCTGGCGGCGTTGCTCGCCCTGTCGATCGGCGTCCTGGGGGTCGCCGGTGCGCAACTGCAGCCCGGATCGCCGCTCTTCGCGGCCGCGCGAGCGATCGCGGACTTCGCCGTCGCGGCCGCGCTCTCGGGTGCGGGGCTGCTCACCGCGTCGTGGCGTGGTGTCGGCATGGCCATCGCGGCGGCCCTCGACTTGCCGGCGACCGTGGTCTTCGGCGTCGGCGTGCTCGCCGTCAACGCGCTGCTCTTCGCGCTCCTGCGCGGGCGCCGGCGGCGCGCGCTGGCGGGCGCTCGCGCGCGGCGCGGGAGGTAGGGTTCGCGGTGAGCGCCGCCGGTCGCCGCGCCCTTCCGCCGCCGGCAACCCGGGCGCTGCTCCGGGTTGCGCTGACCCAGCTCGCTTTGCTTCTCGCCTTCGCGGTCGGCTCGCCCGTGTTCGCTGCGCCGGACCGCCGGCCGGCCCCGTCGCACGAGGCGCTCCGCCTCGAGCGTGGCAGCGTCGCCCGCGACCAGATGGTTGCTCTCGACCGCGACATGGTCGTCGACGGCGAGGCCCTCTCCGACGTCGTGGCGGTCGACGGCACAGTGACGATCTCCGGCGCCGTCTCCGGCGACGTCATCGTCCTCGGCGGCGACGTGCGACTGCTGCACGGCGGGCGCGTCGACGGCGACATCTTCGTCCTCGGCGGTGACGTGGTGACGGCGGGTGGTGCCGTGATCGGCGGCCGCACCGTCGCCTACCCCTCGGTTTCGCGGGCCTGGTTGACGCTGCTCGAGGGTCCGAGCCTCGGCCTGCCGGGCTGGTCGCCGCTCGTCGTCGGCGCCAAGCTGGCGCTGCTCTGCGGCTGGCTGGTGCTGATGCTTCTCTTCTTCGCCACCGCGGGACGCGAGGTGCTCGCCACCTCGGAGAGCATCGTCGCCGATCCCTTCCGCAACTTCCTCGTCGGCTTGACCGCGGTGTTGAGCCTGCTGCTCACGGCGCTCTTCCTGACGTCGCTCGCAGCGACGGTGCTGGGCGTGCCGCTGCTCTTCCTCGCCGTCTTCGTGGGCCTGCTGCTCAAGCTCTGGGGGATGGTGGCGGTGTTCCACGCGCTCGGCGACTGGGTGTCGCGGCGCCTGCTGCGCGGACGGCTGCTGCCGCTGTCCGCAGCCACGGTGGGTCTGCTCCTGCTCGGCGTCGCCAAGCTCGTGCCTTGGGTCGGCGTCTGGACCTGGACGGTGGCGACGCTCGTCGGCGTCGGCGCCGCCATGTCGACGAAGCTCGGCCGGCGCGAGCCCTGGCTCGCCGGCGTGTAAGCGCGACCTTCCTGCGATCGACGCGACGGCGAGCGGCGGCTGCCGCGACGGCAGCCGCGTGCCCGTCTCGCTTCGCGAGCCAGGTCTCGAGGACCGTCTCGAGGTCCGGCGCGAGGAACCAGTGCACGAGTTCACGGCTGCGCCGGGAGAATCGGGCTGATACTGTCCTCGCATGCGTGGAGGACCGTGCGGATGATCGAGGTCACTCGGGTCGGCGTCGTGGGAGCGGGGACGATGGGTCACGGCATCGCGCAGGTGGCGGCGCAGGCCGGGCTCGCCGTGACCCTCGTCGACGTCGCGCCGGCGGCGCTCGAGCGCGGCCTCGCCGGCATCGGCAAGAGCCTCGATCGCCTGATCGCCAAGGGCAAGCTCACCGCCGCTGACAAGGAGGCCGCGCTCGGGCGCATTCTCACCGCGGGCGAGCTCTCGGCGCTCGCCGACTGCCAGCTCGTCATCGAGGCGGTGGTGGAGAAGCTCCCGGTCAAAGCCTCGGTGCTCGCCGAGCTCGACCGCTGCTGCCCGCCCGAGACCATCCTCGCCACCAACACGAGCTCGATCTCGATCACCAAGCTCGCGGCCGGCACCAAGCGCGCCGACCGCGTCATTGGCATGCACTTCATGAACCCGGTGCCGGTGATGCAGCTCGTCGAGATCATCCGCGGCCTCGCCACCTCGCAACCGACCTACGACGCCGTGCAGGCGGCGACGACCCGGCTCGGCAAGACGCCGGTGGAGGTGCACGACGCCCCGGGCTTCGTCTCCAACCGCGTGCTGCTGCCGATGATCAACGAGGCGATCTTCGCGCTGCACGAGGGCGTCGGCACCGCCGAGGCGATCGACCAGGTGATGAAGCTGGGGATGAACCATCCGATGGGTCCGCTGGCGCTCGCCGACCTGATCGGGCTCGATGTCTGCCTCGACATCCTGCGTGTCCTGCACGACGGTTTCGGCGATCCCAAATACAGGCCCTGTCCGCTGTTGGTCAAGATGGTCGACGCGGGTTACCATGGCCGAAAGAACGGTCGCGGGTTTTACAAGTACGAGTCGAGCTGATCGCTGCTCCCAGCATCGGCGAGATCAGTTGGTGGTGATGCAACCCATTCCTCACCCTCGATCCCAGGCGGCACCTCGCGCCTGCCCACCGGTCGGGGAGAGCGCGGGAGGCAGGTGAGAGCAGAGAGGTCGAGGGCCGCTCATCCCGTGTATTGCCAGGCGTGCGGCGTCGCCAACCCTGACGACCAGGAGTTCTGCCGGCGCTGCCACCAGAAGCTCCTCGTGGTGTCGGGGAGCCGGAGCGAACGCGACGACCTGCTCGGCGAGCTCGACGAGGACTTCTCGTTCGACGAGCACCTGCTCGAGCGCATCTCGCTGCTCGAAGAGGCGGTGAAGCGCTCGACCGAGACGCTCGAGCACTTGATCGGCGTCGTGCAGAAGCAGGAGGAGAACCTCGCCATGGCCGAGGCCGGCCTGGCCACGGTGCGCGAGCTGCTCGAGCGCAAGCAGCTCGTGACCCGCGAGGAGTGGGAGCTCCTTTGGGGTCGCCGGCGCGACCAGCGCCTGCTGGCGCTCGAGAAGCGCGACCGCTTCCAGCGGCTCCGCGAGCGCATCCTCGCCCTCCACCGCGGGCCGCGGCAGGACGAGTTCGTACGCCAGCTGGAGGAGGCGAGCAACGCCTTCTCGGCCCTCGAGCTCGAGCGCGCGATCGAGGCGCTCGAGGCGGCGGCCCGTCTCGACCGCGACAACCACGAGCTGATCCACCTGCTCGGCGAGTGTCTCTTCCACGCCGGCGAGCTGCCGCGCGCCCTCGGCTGGTTCGACCGCCTGCTCGAGCTCAAGCCCGGCCACTTCGAGGGGCTCGTCTACGGCGGCGTCATCCGCCACGAGGCGGGGGACGGCGAAGGGGCGAGCAAGCTCCTGCAGCGCGCGGTCGAGCTCCACGGCGACAGCTTCCTGCCGCACTTCAGCCTCGGCGCCGTCTACGCCTCGCTTGGCGATCCGGCCCGCGCGGCGAAGCACCTGCAGCGGGCGGTGCGCATCGAGGCGGTGCCGCAGGCGCTCTTCCTGCTCGGCCGCTGCCTGCACGAGCTCGGCGAGCTGGGCCCGGCCATGCGCTGCCTGCGCGACGCGGTGGGGAAGAGCCCGCTCTTCGAAGAGGCGCACTACCAGCTCGGCCTCGTCTACCTCGACCGCCGCTGGAACCGCAAGGCGCTCGACGCCTTCCGCCGCGCGCAGCGGCTCAACCCGCGGAAGTTCCGCTACCGCGAGCTGGTGCGCTACCTCGGCGAGCAGGGGGCGTCCCCCTTCCCGCCCGTCTCCGGTGAGGCGGCCGCGGCGCTGCGCCAGGGAGAGGCCGCTCTCGACGCCGACAAGCTCGACGAGGCCTACCGCTGCTTCCGTCGCGCCCTGAAGAGCGCCCCCGACCACCCGACCGTGCTCACCTATTACGCCCTCGCCTGCCTCGCCCTCGACCGGCCGCAGGAGATCGAGGCGGTCGTCCGTCGCGTGGCGGGCGAGAACCCCGGCGAGATGCTGCTCTCCACCGCCTACGCGACGTGGATCGAGGC
>Ga0075421_100002669_pt1 | contig 21273 bp, 14 predicted proteins | sample SoiMetdeltSBSDD5_FD_75292 | JGI IMG/M metagenome (GOLD analysis project Ga0075421, IMG submission 75292) | Bulk soil microbial communities from a Populus tree surrounding site in Tennessee, USA - Soil MetaG P. deltoides SBSDD5 | ecosystem: Environmental > Terrestrial > Soil > Tree plantation... | reverse complement strand
GTCCCTCTCGGGGTTCCCCTGCCACGACACGAGGAGGGTCCCGCCGTTGCCGGAATCGGCCACCGTCAAGCCCGTCGGCACGGAGGGGGGACCGGGATTGATCGGCAGGGCCCGGACGCATCCGGCGCCGAGGTCGCAGTCGCTGTTGTCGTTGGAGGCCGCCCCCCAGAACCCCTCCGCATCGACCGACGCGGCGTAATAGTAGTAGGCCGTGGCGTTGATCACGGTCCGATCGACGCACGACGTCGCGGTCAACGGATCGCAGGCGACCGGCGCGTACGGGCCGCCGGCCGCGGTGGCCCGGCTGATCCGGTAGCCCGACACCGGCGCGAGGGGCGCTGTCCAGGAGAGAGTCACCTCGCCGCTGGCCGCCGCGGCGGCGAGACCGGTGGGAGGCGGCGGCGCGGGCGTGGCGATGCGAGTCGCCGGATCCCCGAGGAACGTGTACGACTGCGCGTCGACGATCCTCATGTCGTTCCAGAGCGAGGTCCGCAGGAGCGTCGTCCCGGCGGAGATCAGGCGATTCCGGCCGGCGCCGAACAGCGATCGGAACAGGGTCGGCGTCGCCATGTCCCCCACGAAGGTGTTCGACAGCCCCGAGGGAGCAAAGGTCGCGATGGAGCCTCCATTGGCGTTGTTGGTCATCCCCTCGCCGATCGACCCGATCGCGCTCAGGTAGTGGAAGCCGCCGGCCAGGCAGTCGACGTTGAGCATGAAGGGGATCGGCGCCCCGTTGGTCAGGTCCCGGGCGTCCTGCGTGGTGAAGAAGGTGGTCTGCTGGAGCCCTCCCCAGGTCTCGAAGGATCCGTGGCCGACGTACGACAAGACCGCCGCCCCCGACTGGATCTCGCTCAGGAACGCGCTCTTGAAAGGAGTGACGTTCAGGCTCCAGGGGGGCTCGACCAGATAGAGCGGCGGCGAGGGGACGCTGTAGGGGACCGTCGAGAAGTAGGCCGCCGTCAAGCCGTTCTGGACCGTCTCGAAATCCGTCGATTCCACTCCGTGTCCGTCGCTGGTGAGGAGCAGGGCGCGCCCCTTCCACAGGCCGGCAGGCGGCGATTGCTCATACTGCCTGATCTTGTCGAAGACGCCGGCGGCCTCCTGCGCCGTCCGGGTGCTGATCCGCCCCAGGTAGATGTCGGGAATCTGGTCCGCCCCCCTGAACGAGGCCAGCCAGTTGTCGCTGCTGTAGTAGCCCAGGATGGAACTGCGCTGGAACATCATCATCGTCGGCACCTGGTCGACCCGGTCGCCGTTCGGCAGCGTGCCTTTGTAGTCCGGGCTGGCGTCCCCCACGATCAGGACGAAAGACGGCGGCCGCGCCGTGCCACCCGGTCCCCGCCAGTTGTCGAAGGCGTAGGAGAGGAAGGCGCGGATGGCCGCGACGTCACGGAGGCCGTACGAGAACTCGCTGTAGATCTGGTCGACGTAGACGATTTTCGAGGTCAGCCCCTGACTCTGAAACCGCCAGGCCAGCAGGTTGTCCAGCGGGCCCCCCGGGGCGGCGTCGATGGTGCCGCGCGAGGCGATCAGCAGGATGTCGGCGGCGTTCGACGGATCCGCCAGCACCGGATCGGCGGCGCGCGCGATGGCGTCCGGCAGGCGCCCCCCCGCCGGTCCGGCGACGACGAACTGCCGCGTCGCCGGGGCGGTGGGCGAGGCATCGAGCGCCACGTCGAACGTCATCGTCGAGGGGGTCCCGGCCGCCTGGGCCCCGGTGATCTGCACCGGGTCCGCCTCGAGGCTGCCCGCGAGTGTGCGCGAGATCTCGAAGACGGTCGGCGCGGCGCCGCTGAAGCCGGACACCTGGAAGCGCGTCCCCTGGTTCGGGTAGGAGAACAGGAGGGCGTCCCCCGCCGCGGCGAAGGTGCGCCGATAACGGACCGTCACCGTGTCGAGATACTGCTTGTCGAGACTGACTCCCGATTGTCCGGGGGCGCTGAAGTGGACCGTCGTCGGGTTGGAGAGGACCGACTGGGCCTCGTTGAAGCTGTCCGAAAGGATGATCTCTCCATCCCCCCAGACGATGTCCTTCCCCCCTCCCGTGTCGTTGTTCACCCAGACCCGCGTGCGATGATCGAGGCTGATGCCGGACAGGTCCGACCCGCCGCGCACCCGGATCGCCACGCTGGCGGTCGCCGAGACCGCGGCCAGCCCCGGGAGCGGCATGCTGATGTCGCGTGTCGCCTGGGTGCTGCCGGCCAGGAGCGAGGGGATCGAGAAGAACGGATCGTTGTCCTCGAGCGGCAGGTACAGGTTGTTCTCGTCCCACACCGCCTGCTCCTCGAAGTGGGGCGCGACCGGAGGGCTTGGGGACATCGGCGTCCCGTTCATCGAAACCATGCGCCGGCGGGGCTCGATCGGGTCCCTGGCCTCCAGCCAGTAGATCTGCGTGTCGGTGAAATCGTTCGCCTGGAAGATGGACGGGAAGTTGGGCAGCGTGGCCGGCTCACGCTTCGGCTGGCCGTAGAATTCGAGCACGTCCCCCAGGTCGAAGACGCCGTCTGCTTCCCCCGAATTGCCGAGCGCGTCGCGGATCAGGATCGGCACCTCCACCCCTTCTGCGCTCAGCATCAGTCCACGCGGATTGGCCGCGGCGATCTCCGGGGCGTTGGTCATCAGATACGACTTGGTGAGCCTGTAGACCCCGGGACCGGACACCGACAGCTTGTAGCGCACGACTCCGGCCGCCGCCGGAGCGATGTCGAGAGTCGCCGCGGTCGTCGAGGCCGTCTCCGTGCCGGCGCCCGCGGAGGGAGTCATGGTCGCCGAGGCGCTGCCGGGCGGCGCCTGTCCCCGGTGGATGCGGAACAACTTCCCCTGCTCGTAGTTGGCCAGGCTGTCGCGGTACGTGTCTTCGAAGATCGGATCCGGCTCGAAGGGGACTCTCTCGAGGGAGTCCGGGCCGTCCCGCAGGCCGAAGACCACCTCCGCCTCCACGTCCCTCACCAGGCGCGCCGCTCCTCGCACGGGGTTGTAGAGAACGGGCGAGAAGAGCACCTCGACGTAGCGCTGCTCCCTCAGGTAACCGATGCTCCCCAGCCGAACGGCGGACGCCGGGAACTCCTCGTCCCGACCGTACACCGCCTCGTCGGTCGCGAAGTCGTCCTCATAGTCCTGGAGGCTCCCGTCGTTCCGCCCGCCTCCCCCGTCGCGATCGTTCCTGGCGACGCCGCGCGGGCGCTCCAACCGCTCCCTCACCTTGACGCGCGGCGCCGGGGCGACGTCCATGGGACCGAGGGGCGCCGACGTGGCCGAGAGGACCCGCAGCTCCGGCACGCTCCCTTCGGGAATCGCCACCATCACCATCCTGATCGGCAGCATCGGACGCCCGGCGAGGCTCTCCATCCCGAATCCGTCGACGCGGGGCACCACGCGGCGGCCATCTTCGACCGGCTGCAGGACCGGACGCGCCGCGGTCAGGCGCAGGCGGGCGCTCCCCTGGCGCGCAGAGGGGGCGCCGCTGCCCGGAGCCGAAACGACGGCGCACAGGGCGATGGTGGCTAGGATTCGGAGGATACGTGACGAGCGCATGGCCCACCGGGACGGGACCCGGCGATCACCTCTCCTGGGAGGCGCAGCGTGAGTTGGAGCGCCTCACATGCTGCACTTGCTGAGGATTCCCCCGGCATCCTCGAGCGTTTCTCCCGTATTCTCTTTCCAGGTCTCGTAGGCCTGCTTCCTGTACTCGGCGTTCTTGGCGGCCTGCGGGTAATAGGCCTTCGGGTCGCCCGTCTGCAGGTCGGCGACTCCCAGGCAGAAGTTGCAGAAGCCGCCCGACTTCCCTTCCTGGTGCATGTCACGGAGCTTGTCCGCCATCTCGACCGCGGTCTGGCGCACCTCTATCAGGACCGGCGACGTGTGCCAGATCTCCTTGAGGGAGGCGACCTCCTTGATGTTGGCCACCTTCCGGCGCCACTGCACGCATGGATAGATGCTGCCGTACGGATCGATGGCGAACGACGATCGCCCCGTGCCGCACACCGCTTCTCCCGGCGCGTCCGAGCGCGGGGCCGGGACCGGCTCCATGCGCGCCGCCGCGTAGGCGGGATCCGACCAGTAGGACTTCAGGAACTCATCGGTGGCCATCAGGGAGAGCGGATCCTTGTCGCCGTCGTCCCGGGGCGTGATCACCGGGTCGAAGATGATGGTCACCCCCAGCTCGCGGGCCAGCTTGTGCAGATCGAGCACCTCGGCCTGGTTGTGACGCGTGACCGGGCACTTCAGCGTCACCTTGATCCCCTGGGCCCTCAGGTTCCTGACTGCATTGACCACGCGCTGCAGGGAGCCGGGGACGCAGGTCAGCCTGTCGTGCGTTTCCGGCTTCGCGCCGTGGATGCTGATCTCGATCTCGATCGGGTTGGCGACATCCTTGAGCCTCTTCGCCATGGCCTCGTCGATCAGGTAGGCGTTGGTGTAGATCCGGATGGCGAAGCCGAGCTGACGCGCCCGGGCCGCGATCTCGAAGAAATCCCGCCGGACCAGCGGCTCCCCTCCCGAGAGCGTCAGGTAGAGGATGTTGAAGTCGGCCAGCTTCTGCAGGGCGTCGAAGACCTCCTGCGTGGTCATCTCTTTCTGGCCGGTCGGGCAGTTGTAGCAGAAGGAGCAGGCGTGGTTGCACACGAAGGTCAGCTCGAAGAGCGCCGACATTGGCACCGCGCGGCTCCAGTTGCGGACCGTAATCTCCTGCAGGGCATTTGCCATGTCAGCTCACCATCCCATGTTCCCGGAGCTCACGGAGGAACGCCAGGATGTCCCGGCGCGCCTCGTCGGGCGCGACGTCGAAGTCCGCGAGGACCGATTGGAGGGCCGATTCCACGATCTGCTCCACCGTCCGCTTGCCGTCTATCTTATCCCAGACGACGCTGCCGATCTCGTTTACCACCTTCACCTCGGCGCGCTCCGGCATGACCACGGTCGCCTCTCCGTCGTAGATGCGATACGCCACGTTGGGGTTCTTGGTGAGAACGATTCCCTGGTCCATCACCCGACGCGCTCCTCGACGACGTTCCAGAACCCGCCGTCCTTGCGGAAGTGCAGCCGCCAGACCGACACCTGCTCGATCGCCCGCGCCACCACCTCGACCGCCCTGGCCGATTGCTTCGTCTCCTGCATCACGAAGGGCAGGCTGCCCGCCAGCTCGGCCAAGGCACGCGCGCCCGGGAGCGGCTCGCGGCGCACCTCGGTGCTCTGCACCAGCCGGTTGAACGAGGCCACCGGGAAGGACGCCCTCGTCTCGGGCACCCTGTGGTGCGCCATCCCGAACGGGATGCCGGCCGCCTCGTACCGCCCGGCGTTCCGGATCACCAGGGTCAGGTCGTCGCTCAGGACGACATCGTCTGGCGACAGGTGAGTCACCGTCGTCTTGCCGCTTCCCGACGGGCCGAAAAACACGTAGGCCTTTCCCCGGCGCACGATACCCGAAGCGTGCAGCAGGAAGCCGCCCCTCTCCAGGACGAACGAGGCGGTCACGACGCGCAGGAAGTTCTCCAGGCCGCGATCGAACAGCGGCCCCTCGTCGGCCGTCAGCGCCAGCTCGGCGCGCCGGGCGAACGCCTCGAGGTAACCCGCGAACTCGTAGGACCACAGCGTCAGCCTCGGGCCTTCGAGCCGGCTCTCGAGACGATAGGTCTCTCCGGCCGGCCCCCCCCGGAACTCCAGGAACCGGTCGACCCCGGCCCGCCGCAGGGCGATGCGGACGTCCGGGACTCCCGCCTCGCGCACCACGAAAGGCCGGTACCGGGAGTCGAGGGCCTCGGCAAGCCGCGCGGACAGGCCCGAGATCCCGATGACGAGCGGGCCGATGGACAGGGTGACAGACCTAGGGCCGAAGGCCTCGCCCGGCGAGGTAAAGTACCCCTCGTCCGGGCGGAATTCCCCCCCCGTTCGAGCGGGGCTGATCTCCACACCGGATGACATCACGTGGTCGCGAACCCCCAAGGTTTGCGCCGACCCAATCGATGCAGATGGCTTCAAGGTCGGGCGAAATATACCCCGATCCCCCCCTCCTGTCCAAATCATTCTGCGTGTGAAAAGGCACACAGGTTGGCACTTCTGGGTGGTTTGGGGGTCCCAATTCCGTGATCCCGGAACGGGGGGGCGGGAAATCCGGCCCGATCAGCGCTCCAGGACCTGGAGCCCCTTCCCGGGCGGGGACTTGGTCCCGGCGGTTTTCGGCAGGTTGGTCGAGAAGAAACGCACGATGGCGTCGTCGTACGTCTTCTTGTCCTCGGCGTAGAGGCCGGTCACCACGGACGCCTTGAGCTGCAGGAAGTTCTTCCCCCCCTGCGGTCCTTCCGGAATGGCCTCATAGAGGGCCTTCTGCTCCATGAAGCGCTCGGGGGGGTCGGACGCCGCAATCAGGAGGATGTTGCGGTCCGCCAGTCGGCTGAGCGAGCCCGCGAGCGTCACGCCGGACGAGCGCAGGGCCAGCAGCGGTTTGTAGGCGGCCCGCAGGACCGGCATCAGGAAATGCAGGGCGGGGGGGATGCTGGCTCGCCCCAGGCGGTCGACCTGGGAGGCCACGTCCGGGTACAGGGAATCGAGGGCCAGGGCCACGATGGTCGAATTGTCCAGCGCGGCCTGCGCCCCGGCGTACGCCCCCATGCCGATGCCCCACAGGCCGATCCGGCTGCTGTCGATGTCGCTTCGCGTCTTCAGGAAATCGACCGCCGCCTGGATGTCCCGCGTCTCGTCGATTCCGAGCGTCGCCCCCGAACCGGTCGAGGCGCCATGACCCCGGAAATCGAACACCAGGAGGGCGTATCCGGATCGGTTCAGGGAGACCGCCGAACTGAGCAGGGTCGACCGCGAGCCGCCGAGATCGTGACACAGAATGATGACCGGGGCCTTCGGTGCCCCCTTGACCAGCCAGCCGGACAGCGTGATGCCGTCGGATGTCTGGAACGTGACGTCTTCCGTCCGCAGCATGAGGTCCGCGGGGTCGAGGGCCGTCGTCTCGCGCGGCGGGTGGGTGACCTTGTAGAGAAAGAAGCCGGCGCCGCCGGCCCAGAGGGCCGCGACGACGAACAGGAACGTGAGGATCTGGCCGGGTGCGGAGGACAAGAACGACGGGCCGTTCTTCGCCATCGGGGCGGGATGATAACACGACTGGGAGCCTGGGAATCGAACGGTGCACGCCGGCGCGTCCCTCAGGACGTCTGGCCGGCGCGTTCGAGCCCTGCCTTGATCTTTTCGGCCAGTCCCCTGCCCACGGCCTCGGCGACCGATTCCACGGGCGCCTCCCGCACCCCCTGCACCGATCCGAACCGGCGCAGCAGAAGCCGCGCGCGCTTCGGTCCGACCCCTTCGATGCCGGTCAGCTCGGTCGACAGGGTCCGCCTGGAGCGCACCTTGCGATGGTAGGTAATGGCGAACCGGTGGGCCTCGTCCCTGATCCGCTGGACGAGATGCAGGATCGGCGAGTCGTGCGGCAGCCGGACCGAATCGCTCCGGCCGTCGAGGAAGATCTCCTCTTCACGCTTGGCGATCGATGCAACTTGAAGATGCCCGACCCCGAGACGCTCGAGGACCGCCGCCGCCGAGGAGAGCTGTCCCTTGCCGCCGTCGATCAGGACCAGGTCCGGCAGGTCCTTCCCTTCCTTCAGCAGCCGGGCGTAGCGCCGCCCGACCACCTCTGCCATGGCGGCAAAGTCGTCGCTTCCCTCCACGGTCTTCACCCTGAAGCGGCGAAAGTCCGGACGCTTCGGCCGTCCGGCCTCCCAGACCACGAGCGAGGCCACCTGGTCGCTCCCCTGGACATGGGAGATGTCGAAGCATTCGATGCGGTGGGGCGGCTCGTCGAGGCCGAGCGCCTCCTGGAGCCCCTCGAGGATCTCGACGCCGTAGGTGTGCGGCGCCCGGAACATCGCCTCGAAGGAGATCTTCGCGTTGCGCGCCGCCGTCTCGAGCAGGCGCCGCCGCGGGCCGCGCTGCGCCGCCAGGATGGACACCTTCGACCCCTTCCGCTGCGTGAGCCAGTCCTGCAGGACTTCGGCGGACGCCGGCTCGATCTGCACGCAGATGGTCTTCGGGATGTAGTCCACGCTCTCGAAATACCGCGCCAGGCAGGTGGCCAGGAACTCGGCGTCGTCCTCACGGATCCCCTCGAAGGAGAACTCGCGGCGCGCCTGCACCTGCCCCTCCCGCATCTGGAAGATCTGCACCGACGCCAGGTCGTTCTCGCGGTGGTAGGCGACGTAATCCTCCTCCTCGAGACCGACCGAGGCGATCCGCTGCTTCTCGGACGAGGTCTCGAGGCTCTTCGCCAGGTCGCGGTAGTGCGCGGCCGCTTCAAAGTTCTCGTCGGTGGATGCCGCGAGCATCCTCTCTTTCAGGCTCCTGAGCAGATCCCTGTTACGGCCCTCCAGGAAGAGGCGGGCATCCTGCACGGCCTGGCGGTACTCGTCGTCCTTCACCAGCCCCGCGCACGGCCCCAGGCACTGGTTCAGCTGGTAGAGCAGGCACGGGCGGGGACGCGTCCCGTCCATGTCCTCCAGGTAGCAGGTGGCGACCTTGAAGTGGCGGGCGACCATCTGGATCGAGCGCCGCGCCGTCGAGGCCGGGACGTACGGCCCGAAATAGGCGTTGCCGTCCAGGCGCGCCCGGCGCACCAGGACGACCCGCGGGAAGCGCTCGGCCGTGGTCATCTTGAGATAGGGAAAGTTCTTGTCGTCCCGCAGCCTGATGTTGTACCGCGGGCGCTCCTTCTTGATGAGGTTGTTCTCGAGGATCAGCGCCTCGACCTCGGTGCGCGTGACGATGTACTCCAGGTCGTGGATGTCGTCGAGGAGCGCGTCGGTCTTCGGCGCCTGCCCGGACGAGGCGGCCTGGAAGTAGGAGCGAACGCGGCTCTTGAGCGAGCGCGCCTTGCCGACGTAGACCACCCTGCCGCGCCGGTCGCGGTACAGGTAGACCCCCGGGCTCTCCGGCAGGTCGTCCAGCTTCCGGCGGGCGGGCGCCTGGGGGTCCATGTCGCGTCACCTCCAGGCGAGGATGGAAATGCGCCGGTCCCCGGCGCGATCCTCGAATGCCGCCGCTTCACTGAGAGGACACTCGTTCGAGTCCAGGCCAGGGACCCTGCTCTCGAACCCTCCGTCCAGCAGCGCGATGCGAGCGCCCCGATCGTGCAGCGCGGCGGCCAGGGTGCCGCAGGATTCCAGCCATGGCAACGGGCTGTATCGTCCCGGAGGGCCGAACAGCAATGGATCGAAGGCGTGGAAGGACAGGGCAGGATTGTTGCTGGCGAGGAAGCCGCCGCTGCCGGCCCGCTCGAGCGCGACTTTCACCGCACGCCGGTCGAGCGAAACGTCCGGGATGTCCGACCGGGCCGCCCGGACCGCGAGCGGGAGCCAGCCGCACAGGACCGTCCCCGCGAGCCCCACGCAGATCCAGGTGAGGCGGCGACCCCGCAACAGGTCGAGGCGCCCGGCGGCCGCCACGAGCCCGGCGGCGGCCGCCACGAGGAGAAAGGGAAGAACGGAGGCGATGACCCTGTCGTTCCGGAAGGTGAGGAGCATGAGCACGAGAGTCAGGGCCGGAGCCGCGACGAACGCCAGCCTGAGCCGTTGACCTCGCTGCGGGAGGAGGACCGCGGCACACGCCATGAGCCCGGCGAGCCCCACGGGACCCAGGCCGAGGGGCAACCCCCGGACCCCTATCTGCATGGCATTGTCGGCGACGCGCATCGCGACCTTGCCCGGATTCGCCGCGATGAAAGGCATCACTCCTTTCCAGCGATCCAGGAGCGCCAGGTAGACCGAGACATCGGGCGGGTTTCCCCGACCGTCATGGAGCGACTGCCCGACGAAGAACAGCTCCGCGGTCTTTCCCGTGACCGTCCACTCCCCCGTAGCGGACCTGAGAAAAAGAAGGTACGGAGACGCAAAGGCCAGAAGCGCGGCCGCGAAGGCTCCGAATCGAAGCAGTTTCGCCCTTCGAGGATCGTCCGACCCGAGAAGGACCAGGCCGCAGGCCAGGAATCCGACGAGGAGGCCTTCCGGCCTGGCAAGGTAGGCCAGGCCGTACAGCGCCCCGGCCAGCGCCCACCGCCATGCTGGGATGCTTCCCGCCAGTCCGGGCCACAGCGCCACCATCGCGACCGCCGTGAGGAGGACGTACAGACTCTCCGGCTGGACGGAGGTGGAGGCCAGGATCAACCGGGGATTCCCGGCCGCGAACAGAACGCTCAGCACCATGACCTTCGGTCCGCCGAGCCGCATGGCCAGGACGCCAAGAGGCCAGAGCAGGAGGAGGGAGCAGGCGAATGTCACGGCCCTCCCGCGGTCTTCCAGCGATTCGATCGAGCTCCCGAGGGTCGCGACGAGCGCAGGGTGCAGCGGATGGATGTCGATTTCGGGCCCCCGCCAATCCGAGTACCCGACCCCGGTGCGCAGGTGATGCGCCGCAACCAGGTATCGCGCCTCGTCGATGTTGAGGGGATGCGGGTACAGAAGCGCGGCCGCCCGGAGGCTCACGACCAGGACGAGCAATCCAGCGGACAGGAGCCGCCCGGCCTGCGGCATCCGCACGGTCTCAGGCATTCGCCACGACGAGGATCTTCTTCAGGTACCGGACGCGGTCGCGCAGCGCGGCGGCCTCCTCGAAGCGCATCGTGTCGGCGGCGATCCGCATCTCGGCCTGGAGGCCCGCGATCTCCTTCTCGATCTCCTCCGGCCGCCTCGCGGTCTCGTCCCCCTTCTCCTCCTTGAGCGGGACCTTGAAGTAATCGGCCTCGTAGACGCTGCCGAGCACCTCGTCGATGGCCTTGATGATCGACTCCGGCGTGATGCCGTTCCTGAGGTTGTACTCCGTCTGAAGGGCGCGGCGCCGGTTGGTCTCGTCGATGGCGATGCGCATCGACCGGGTGATGACGTCGGCGTACATCAGGACCTTCCCCCTGACGTTCCGCGCGGCGCGGCCGCACGTCTGGATGAGCGAGCCGGCCGACCGCAGGAACCCCTCCTTGTCGGCGTCCAGGATGGCGACGAGCGACACCTCGGGCAGGTCGAGCCCCTCGCGCAGGAGGTTCACACCGACCAGGACGTCGAAGTCCCCCTTGCGCAGGTTCCTCAGGATGTGGACCCGCTGCAGGGTATCGATGTCCGAGTGCAGGTACTCGACCCGGACGCCGAGATCGGCGTAGTAGCGTGTCAGCTCCTCGGCCATGCGCTTCGTCAGGGTGGTCACCAGGACCCGGTCCCCTCCCGCGACGCGCTGGCGCACCTCGTGCAGCAGGTCGTCCACCTGCCTGCCGACCGGCCGCACCTCGATCTCCGGGTCGATCAGGCCGGTCGGCCGGATGATCTGCTCGATCACCTCCCCCTCCGCCTTCTCGAGCTCGTACGGCCCGGGAGTGGCGGAGACGTAGATGCGCTGGCCGACACGCTCCTCGAATTCCTCGAAGCGCAGCGGGCGGTTGTCGAGCGCCGACGGCAGGCGGAAGCCGTATTCGACCAGCGTCTCCTTGCGGGACCGGTCCCCCCAGTACATTCCCCCCAGCTGCGGCACGGTGACGTGGCTCTCGTCGAGGATCATCAGGTGATCCTTGGGGAGGTAGTCCAGCAGGTTCGGCGGCGCCTCCCCCGGCTTCCGCCCGGTCAGGTGGCGCGAGTAGTTCTCGATGCCGGTGCAGTAGCCGACCTCCTTGATCATCTCCAGGTCGAACATGGTGCGCTGGTGCAGGCGCTGCGCCTCCAGGAGCTTCCCCCCCTTCTCGAGCACGGCGAGCCGGTCCTGCAGCTCGATCTTGATGTTGTCGACCGCCAGCAGCAGGCGATCGCGCGGCGTGACGTAGTGGGAGTTCGGGTAGACCGGGATGCGCTGCAGCTTCTTGAGGACCGTCCCGCGCAGCGGGTCGATCACGGCGATCGTCTCGATGGCGTCGCCGAACATCTCGACCCGGACGGCGACGTCGTCGTAGGACGGGAAGATCTCCACGACGTCCCCGCGCACCCGGAACTTGCCGCGCTCGAGGTCGAACGTGGTCCGCTCGTACTGGATCTCGACCAGCTTGCGCAGCATCGCGTCCCGGTCGATCTCCATCCCCGGCTCGAGCAGCAGCATCATGCCGTGGTACGCCTCGGGCGACCCGAGGCCGTAGATGCACGACACCGAGGCGACGATGACGACGTCGCGGCGCTCGAACAGGGACCGCGTCGCCGAGTGCCGCATCCGATCGATCTCGTCGTTGATCGTCGCCTCTTTCTCGATGTAGGTGTCGCTCTGCGGGACGTACGCCTCCGGCTGGTAGTAGTCGTAGTACGACACGAAGTACTCGACCGCGTTGTCGGGGAAGAAGCGCTTGAATTCCTGGTACAGCTGCGCCGCGAGGGTCTTGTTGTGCGACAGGATGAGGGTCGGGCGCTCGACCGCCTCGATCACCTTGGCCATGGTGAACGTCTTGCCGCTGCCGGTGATCCCGAGCAGCACCTGGTGCTGGCGCGGGGCCTTCAGTCCCTCGACCAGCTTGCGGATCGCCTCCGGCTGGTCCCCCTTCGGGACGAAATCCGTGACCAGCTTGAACAGTCCGGGTGCCGCCATGGGGCCTCGTGCCGTCCCCCGGCGCCGGGACGAGCCCACGGGCGCTGCGTCCAGGGGGGCGGGCGGTCACAATGATAGGATATCCGCCTTCCGGAGATCGACGTGACCCGAGCCGATGCCGTCTCCCCTCCCGCCGTCGAGGCGTTCGACGCCTGGAGCAGTCCGGCCGGACCCCGTTCTGCCCGCGTGGACATCTCCGGCGTCGCCGTCGAGTTCGAGGGGCTTCCCGACGCGCTGGCCGACCGGATGGCCGAGGCGTACGGTCCGTACCTCTCCGCTCCCACGGGAGCAGGCCGCCCCCTCCGCGTGCGTGTCCATCAGGCGCCGATCGAGTACTTCGTTCCTCCCGGGTTCGCGCCGGCCTGGGAGGTCTACCGGATGCACACCGCCCTCGTCGGGGGCGTGTTTCGCACGGTCTCGTACCGCCTGGCCTCGTGGATCGACGTGGCGGGCCGCGAGGGGAGAATCGCCCTGGCCTTCGGAGAGCGCGATCCGGCCCCGCGGGCGCTCGAGAATTTCCTCAGGAGCACCGTCGCCTGGCTGGCGATCGACAGCGGCGGATTCTTCCTGCACGGCGCCAGCATCGTGCGAGGCGGGCGCTGCTACCTGTTCTACGGTCCTTCCGGCGCCGGCAAGTCGACCCTCGCTGCGATGAACCTGGAGGGGGAGGTGATCAGCGACGACCTGACCCTGCTCCTGCGGCGCCCCGATGGCCTGGTCGCAGCCGGAGGGCCGTTCCGGGGGACGTACTCGCGCGGAACGCCGGTCGTGGGGACCTTCCCGGTCGCCGGCTTCTACCGCCTGCGCAAGGACGCGCGGACGTTCGTCGCGCCGGGCACCGGCGCCTGCTTCGCCGATCTTCTGGGGAACCTGCCGTTCGTGGTAGACCAGCTGCCGACGCACTCGCACTTGATCGATCGCGTGCGCGCGCAGGTCGAAGACGCCCGCTTCCGCTATCTGCATTTCCGCAAGGACCAGGACTTCTGGCCGACGATCGATTCCGATTTCGACGGTGTGGCGTGAGCCTGGATCGCATCATGGCCGGAAGCCCGAGGCCACGAACCAGGCTCCCTCTTTCCGGCAGGACCCGAAGCCTCCCTCCCGGGCCTCCGTGAGGATTCCTGCTTCACGGAACAGGTGGCTGAATGACTTGCCGATCCGTCCGTCCGGACGCAGAAACCAGGTGAACCAGTCCCCGAACTCGAAGCCGCGGCCGCGGCCTGCATGGCGGACCCACGCGATCGCGGCCTGCAGGATCTGGTCCGCGGAGACCAGAAGGTGGCCGCTGAAAACGACGGAGCCACGCCCGTCGAGATGCCGTCCCAGGCGCTGCAGGCTCGACACGCGGCGCGCCCTGCCTCGCACGAACGAATAGACCAGTGGCGTCAGGTAGATCCCGTCGTAGGTCTCGCCGTTCCGATCGAGCTCAGCCATGTCCGCCTCGAAGAGATCCGCCCGGACGCCGGCCTCCCGGACGTTGCGTTCCGAGGCGCGGACCATCTCGGGAAGAAAATCGAATCCCGAGACCCGGTATCCCAGCCGGGCAAGGTGGATGACCTCCCCTCCCCTCCCGCCCCGCAGCCGGCCACGAGAACCGAGCCTCCGGCCGGAAAGGTGCGGACGAGGAGGCGCTGCAGATCCTCTCCCAGAGGAAACCCGAGCATGTCCGAGTAGGAAGCAACCTGAAAGGCGTACTTCTCCTGTACGGAGGCGACGGCCCCAGCGCCGAAATCCGGGGCCTCCATGGCCTTCCGAATCCGGTAGACGAAGGCCGCGACGCGGGACCAGAGCGGGTAGGCCACGGCGAGCGCTCTGCCCGACACGCCGCCGGCCCCGAAGCCTTCGGCGACGACACCCCGGATTCGGTCGGGCGTCACTCGATCGCGGGCTCCAGCGGCGGCGTCCAGGCCGGTGATCCAGGCGCCGTCTCGATCACGCGTCAGGAGCCTGCGGATATCCCCCCATCGATCGACGTCGCAGAGCGCCAGGTCGCCGGCGCGCGGCTCGCGTTGAGAATCGATCGTGACGCGCGCGCCGTCCCCGATCAACGGTCCGAGAGCGAAACCCCTCACCAGAAGATCCAGGCGTCCGCGCTTTCTCAGGATCGCCTCCAGGGTGCCGCACGGCACCAGGAGACCATCGGGGGCCAGGAGGACCGCCCGAGGGTAGGCCTGCCCCCATGACGACGGAATCCCGCTAGCGGACATCGGGGTACCTGCCCTTGAGCCGCGAGGGATCGGCACCGAGCGCGTGACGCAGCTTCAGCCATGCGAAACGGGCCGCAGTGCGGGCCACTCCCCCCTGGCGCAGGCGGCGAGCCGAGGTCGAGACGGACAGCGGAAGGGTGACGACCCGGCCGCGCGTCCTCAAGCCTCGCGACAACCGCAGGTCCTCGAACAGAGGCTCGGCGGTGAATCCCCCCAGCGCCTCGAAGACCGAACGGCGCGCGAAGATCGCCTGATCGCCGTAATGGATCCCCCGAAGGATCGACCGGGCCGTGGCGTACAGGGAGATGACGCGGAGGAGCGGCCCGGACTCAGAGAACGCATGCCGGAAGCCCCCTCCGACCACGGTCGGATCGCCCAGGGCCTGGGCGACGGCCCGCGTGGCGCCGGGCGGCAGGCACGTGTCGGCGTGCAGGAAGATCAGCGCATCCCCCGCCGCCGCGCGGGCGCCGGCGTTCATCTGCTCCCCCCGGCCGGGGCGCGGGCAGGCGACGACCCGGGCGGTCCGCTGGCGAGGGGGCCAGCCGCGCGTTATGTTCAGGAACAGGGCGGCGGTGCCGTCCTGGCTCCCCCCGTCCGCCAGAATGACCTCGAAGGGGGGCCCGGCCGCCTGGATTTCGAGGCTTCGGAGGGTGTCCGGCAGGGCATCGGCTTCGTTTAATGCCGGGATCACCATCGTCAGGCGGGCGACCGGAACCGGCACGTGTATAATCATTTGGGCCGCCCTTCCGGCGGCGCGAGGGCCCTTGACGAACCACACCGCGGACCCCCGATCATTCCGACCCGCACCGCCGGCCGCCCCGCCTCCGGCAAGCCCTCCGCCAGGCTCTCCGACGGGCGCCCCGGCCCCCCCCGGGCCTCCGTTCTGGCGCAGGCCGAAGACCCTCGCCCTGATCGTGCTGGGCGCGATCGTGGTCGCCGTCGGGCTGGGATCGGTCGTCGGCTATACGCTGACGTTCGACATCCCCGAGGTCAAGCATCTGCAGGACTGGAAGCCGCCGGTGGTCACGACCATCTACGGCGCCGACGGGCAGGTGCTGTTCCAGTTCGGCGCCGAGAAACGGATCGTGGTCCCGCTGGATCAGATCTCCAAGCACTTCGTCGAGGCGCTGGTTGCGACCGAGGACTCGAACTTCTACGAGCACGTCGGCATCGACCCGACCGGCATCGCCCGGGCGATCATAACGGACATCATCCACCTCAAGAAGGCCCAGGGGGGAAGCACCATCACGCAGCAGCTGGCGCGCTCCCTGTTCCTCAAGACCGAAAAGACCATGCGCCGGAAGCTCCAGGAGATGGTCCTGGCGCTGCAGATCGAGAAGGCCTTCACCAAGCAAGAGATCCTCGCCTTCTACTGCAACCAGGTGTACATGGGGCACGGGCGCTACGGCGTCGAGGCCGCGTCGCAGTACTACTACGGCAAGCCGGCCAAAGAGATGAACCTTCCGGAGGCGGCCCTCCTGGCGGGGCTGGTGCAGAGGCCGGAGGCCTACTCCCCCTTCCGCTCCCCGGAGCGGGCGCGGGGCCGCAGGGACCACGTCCTCGGCCGGATGGTCCGGGAGGAGAAGATCTCCAAGGAGGACGCCGACCTGGCGATCGCCACTCCGGTCCAGGTCGCCAAGCTGCCCGAGGAGGAGAACATCGCCCCGTACTTCGTCGAGGAAGTGCGGCGCTATCTCGACGCCAAGTACGGCGAGGTCGCGCTGTACGAGGAGGGGCTCGAGGTGCACACGACCCTCGACCCGACGATGCAGAAGGCGGCCAACCTGGCGGTCTTCGAAGGGCTGCGCGAGCTCGACAAGCGCCAGGGATTCCGCCCGATCCAGCAGAACGTCCTGAAGGACGGCGGCGATCTGGCGACCTTCGCGCACGCCACGTGGAACAAGGCCCCGACCGTCGGCCGGCTGCGCTGGGGCGTCGTGACCGAGGTGAACCGCAAGACGGCGACGGTGCGGCTGGGGGCCTACAACGCGACGTTCGGTCCGGAAGGGATCGACTGGACCAGGAAGACGATCCCGAACCAGGTGCTGAAGGTCGGTGACGTCGCCCCCTTCCTGGTCCTGGGGATCGACGAGCCGAGGAAGTCACTGAAGGTCAAGCTGGACCAGGAGCCGCTGGCGGAGGGGGCGGTCCTGGCCATCGATCCGGGGACCGGCGAGATCAAGGCGCTGGTCGGCGGGTACGACTTCAACCGCAGCCAGTTCGACCGCTCGATGCAGTCCTACCGCCAGGCGGGGTCGGCCTTCAAGCCGTTCGTCTATACGACCGCCCTCGATTCCGGGCACACGCTCGCCGAGACGATCTTCGACGAGCCCACGGTCTTTGTGGACCCGGCGACGGGGGACGAATACCAGCCCGACAACTACTACCGCAAGTACTACGGCGTGACGACGCTGCGCGAGGCGATGGAGGAATCGCGCAACATCGTCGCGGTGAAGCTCCTGAACCAGGTCGGCTATTCGAAGACCATCGAGACGGCGCGCAAGATGGGGATCACCAGCCCCCTGCGCCCCTATCCCTCGATGGCGCTCGGCACCATGGAGGTGTCGCTCATCGACCTGACCACGGCCTACTCGATCTTCCCGAACCAGGGGGTGCGCGTCGAGCCGCACTTCATCCGCTACGTGGCCGACCGGGACGGCAAGATGCGCGAGGAGTCAAAGCCCAAGGTGATCGAGGTGTTGCGCGCCGACATCGCCTATCTCATGACCTACCTGCTCGAAGGGGTCACGGAGAGCGGCACCGGCGCCCAGGCGGCGCGCGACCTGAACCGGCCGGTCGCGGGCAAGACCGGCACGACCGACGACCTGGCCGACGCCTGGTTCGTGGGCTTCAGCCCGTCGCTCGTGGCCGGCGTCTGGGTCGGGTTCGATCAGAAGAAATCCCTGGGCGAGGGAGAGACCGGGGCGCGCGCCGCCCTGCCCATCTGGATCGACTTCATGAAGGGGGCGCTGCAGGGGAAGCCGGCGGAAACCTTCCAGAAGCCCGCCAACATCGTCTACGTGCCGGTCGATCGCCGCACGGGGCTTCGGGCCAGCGTCGAGTCGGCCTGCCCCGTCACCTTCCTCGAAGCCTTCGTCGAGGGGAGCGAGCCGGCCAAGACCTGCTCCGAGGTGGAGCATTTCCGTATCTCGCTCCCCTACTTCCTGCAGCGCTTCGACATCACGTCCAACCTGGAGCTGGGGATCGACGGCGGCACTCTCGTGCAGCTGGCGAGCCAGGGGCAGGGGGAGGTCGAGGTCCTTGCCGGCGGCAAGGAGATCCTCGTCCACCACGACGGCCACGACCTGCAGGTGCGGCTTGACATCTCCCGCGCCGATCGCAGGGAGGCGGTCAACAACCTGGACCAGAACGGCGGCGCCAACCCGCAGGCCACCCCGCCGCCCCCTCCCGATGGGGCCGCGCCCACGCACTTCGGCGTGGACGGCCGCCCCGCCGTGGTCGTTCCGATCCGCTACGACTGAGTCAGATCAGACCTTCGAGCGGCACGTACGGCAGGCCCTGCGAGCGGGCCACGGCTTCGTGCGTCACCTTGCCGGCGAGCAGGTTGACGCCGGCGCGCAGGCTGGCATCGTCGGCCACGGCGTCGTGGAAGCCGCGATCGGCGATCCGCTGGACGTACGCGAGGGTGGCGTTGGTGAGGGCGAATGTCGAAGTGCGAGGCACGGCCCCCGGCATGTTGGCGACGCAGTAGTGGATGACTCCTTCCACCTCGTAGGTGGGTGAGGAGTGCGTCGTCGGCCGGGTGGTCTCGATGCATCCGCCCTGGTCCACGGCGACGTCGACGATCACCGACCCCTTCTTCATGGTGCCGATCATGTCGCGGGTGACCAGCCGCGGGGCGGCGTCCCCGGGGACCAGGACGGCGCCGATCAGCAGGTCGGCGCGGCGCACCGATTCGGCGATGTAGGCGCCGGTGGAATAGATCGTCACCACCTGTCCGCGGAAGATCTCATCCAGCTCGCGCAGGCGCGACAGGGACCGATCCACGATCGACACCCGGGCGCCGAGCCCCAGGGCCATCATCGCCGCGTTGATGCCGACGATGCCGCCTCCGAGAATGACCACGTCGCCGGGCGGCACGCCCGGCACGCCCCCGAGCAGGATGCCCCGGCCCCCGAGCGTCTTCTGCAGATAGAACGCGCCGACCTGGATCGACATGCGGCCGGCGACCTCGCTCATGGGCGTCAGGAGGGGCAGCTGCCCCTTGCCGTCGGTGATCGTCTCGTAGGCGATGGCGGTGACGCCCGCGTCGATCAGGGCGCGCGTGAGGCGCGGCTGCGGGGCGAGGTGCAGGTAGGTGAACAGCACCTGTCCCTTGCGCAGCGCCGGAATCTCCTGCTCCAGCGGCTCCTTGACCTTGAGGATGAGGTCGGCGCGGCGGTAGACCGCGGCCGCGTCCGTGACGATGACCGCCCCGGCCGATTCGAACGCCTGGTTGTCGATGCCGCTCCCGAGCCCGGCCCCGTCCTGGACCAGGACCTGGTGGCCGGCCTGCACCAGCGCGCGCACCCCCGCAGGAACCAGGCTGACGCGGTACTCGTGATCCTTGATTTCCCTGGGCACCCCGACCTGCATGGCTTACGCCTCGATCTCCCCGGCGCCCTGATCGCGGCGCCTCTCAGTTGTTGTCGATCTGGGCCTTCTGGAGCTTGCCGGAATAGTCCACGTACACCGTCTTCCACTCGGAGAAGATCTCGATCGCCGTGTGGGCCGCCCCCTCGCGGTGACCGTTGCCGCTCCGGCGCATCCCGCCGAAGGGCAGATGCGTCTCGGCGCCGATGGTGGACGAGTTGACGTAGGCGATCCCGGTCTCGAGGTCGCGCGCCGCCGTGAACGCCCGGTTGACGTCCTGCGTGTAGATCGAGGACGACAGCCCGTACAGCGTGTCGTTGGCGATCTCCAGGGCGTCGTCCAGGCCGTCGGCGGCCAGCACGCACACCACGGGTCCGAAGATCTCCTCCTTCGCGAGCCGCATGCCCCGGGTGACGCCGGTGAAGATGGTCGGCGGGAAGAAGTACCCGCGCCCGTACTCGTTCTTGGTCAGGCGCACGCCGCCGAGCACCGGGTCGGCCCCTTCGTCCCGGCCGATCTGGACGTACTCCATGACCTTCTTCAGTTGCGCCTCGTTGATCATCGGGCCGACGTCGACCGTCTCGTCGAGGCCGTCGCCGATCTTCAGCGCCTGTGCCCGCTCGACCAGGCGGTCGATGAACTCTTTCATGACCTTCTTGTGGACGATGATGCGGGAGGTCGCGGTGCAGCGCTGCCCCGTCGTGGCGAAGGAGCCCCACAACGCCCCGTCGACCGCCAGGTCGAGCCGCGCGTCCTCGAGGACGATCATGGCGTTCTTGCCGCCCATCTCGAGCGAGACCCGCTTGAAGGTGTCGGCGCACGCCAGGTTGACCTGTCGCCCCGTGTCGGACGACCCGGTGAACGAGATGAGCGCCACGCCGGGGTGACGCGTCAACGGCGCGCCGACCCCCTCCCCTCCGCCGGTCACGAAGTTCACGACCCCCCGGGGAATCCCCAGCTCCTGGCAGACCTTGATCAGGTGGTAGGCGGAGAGCGGGGCCTCGCTGGCCGGCTTGATCACCACCGTGTTGCCGCACACCAGGGCCGGAATCAGCTTCCAGGACGGGATGGCCATGGGGAAGTTCCAGGGGGTGATCAGCCCGCACACGCCCACGGGAGCGCGCACCGTGTGACACGACTTGTTCGGCAGCTCGGACGGCGTCGTGAACCCGTGCAGCCGCCGCCCCTCGCCGGCCACGTGGTAGCAGACGTCGATCGCCTCCTGGACGTCCCCGCGCGCCTCGCGCAGCGGCTTTCCCATCTCGCGGGTCATCTCGCGCGCGTACTCTTCCTTGCGTTTCAGGAGGATCTCGCCGAGTCGGAACAGGTACTCCGCGCGCTTGGGGGCCGGCAGCAGGCGCCAGCGGCGCGCGGCCTTGCGCGCCGATTCGACCGCCGCATCGACGTCCGCCTGGGCGGAGCTCTGGAAGCTGCCGACGACCTCGCTCTTGTCCGCGGGGTTCCGGTCCTCGAACGCTTCGCGGGTGGTCGCCTCGACCCACTCACCGTCGATGAAGTTTCGATAGGATTTCGGCTCGGCCATGTCGAGGGTAAGGCCTGTGGTTCCTGTTTGTTGGGACGCGACGGAACGGGAATCTAGCAAACGCTCCCTGCCCTGTCAAGGAACGGGCCGGGCGGGAGGGAATCGGCGGGTCAGGCGGAACGTTCGCGTGCGGTCGCGCTGCGGATGCGCCGGCAGACCTCGAGGCAGGCCTCCGCGCGCCGCCGGTCCTGCATCCTCTCGAAGATTTCCGAGAGCCCGGACCAGGCGTCGAGACAGTCCACGTTGCATTCGAGCGCGCGCTCGAAGCATTGGAGCGCGCCGAGCAGGTCGCCGCTTCGCGCGTGCATCGTTCCCTGCCCCGCCCAGAGGATCGCCCCGCCTCCCGCCACCGCGAGCGAATCGAGCGGATAGGCTTCGAACCTCTTCAGC
>Ga0075421_100002668_pt1 | contig 21273 bp, 20 predicted proteins | sample SoiMetdeltSBSDD5_FD_75292 | JGI IMG/M metagenome (GOLD analysis project Ga0075421, IMG submission 75292) | Bulk soil microbial communities from a Populus tree surrounding site in Tennessee, USA - Soil MetaG P. deltoides SBSDD5 | ecosystem: Environmental > Terrestrial > Soil > Tree plantation... | reverse complement strand
GTTGAGCGCTTTCGCCGTCTTCAGATTCAAGACCATCTCGAACCTGGTCGGTTCCTCGATCGGCAATTCTCCGGGTTTGGCGCCTTTCAGTATCTTGTCGGCGTAGACGGCGGCGCGCCGAAACAAATCGGGATAACTCGCCCCATAGGAAACGAGCCCGCCTGCGGCCGCGAATTCGGCCCCGCCGTGCATGCTCGGCAGGTTGTGCTTCAGCGCGAGCTCGCCGATTCGCTGGCGCTCGCCATACGTCAGAGGCGCGAGAATCACGAAGATGGCATCCGCACGCTCGCGCGTTGCGCTGGAAAACGCACCCGCAATCTCCTCCGCCTTCTTCACGCCCACGTTCTGCAGCGAGACCTTGGCGGACCTGCAAGCCCGCTCGAGATCTCTCACCGCAGTTCTCGAGCCCAGGTTGTCCGACTGCCAAAGGACCGCCAGTCGCGACATCTTCGGCAGAATTTCCTGCAGCAGCTCCAGGCGCTTGGCAGTGAGCTCCGAAGCAATGCTCGACACGCCAGTGACGTTGCCGCCTGGCCGGGCCAGGCTGGCAGCAAGGCCGATGCTCACGTGATCTGCCGTGGACGCCGTGACGATCGGGATCTTGTCGGTTGCTCGACTGGCCGCCTGCGCAGCAGCGCTCGAGCTTGTGACAATCAGCGCGACTTCGAGACGGACCAGTTCCTGCGCCATGGACGGGAGTTGCTCGAGTTTGCCCTTGGCGAAGCGACCTTCGTAGGCAACGCTCTTTCCATCGACGTAACCGAGTTCGTGCATTTGCTGTCGGAACGCGGTCCACCATGCCAGACGTTCACCCCCGTCCAGCAGCCCGATCACCGGCGTCTTCGCGGGACGCTGCGCGCGCGACTCGAGTGAGGTGGAAAGTCCCACGCCCAAGACCGCGATGCCGACAAGCGCGCGTCGCCGCTTCATCGGTTCAGTCGGCCTTCGCGCCGGTCTCGCGCACGACCTTGCTCCACTTGCGCACTTCGGTGCGCACGTACTCCGCAGTCTGCTGGGGTGAGCCGCCAACGAGATCGAACGCGAACGATTCGAGGCGCTCTTTGATGGCCGCGTCCTGCATGGAACGGTTTATCGCCTCGTTGAGGCGCTGAACGATCGCGGGCGGCGTACCAGCCGGCAGGAACACGCCGACCCAGGTGTAATCCTCCATGCCGGGGAACCCCGCTTCGGCAAAAGTCGGCACGTCGGGCAGCGCCGGCACGCGCCGCGCGCTTGAAACGGCCAGCGCTCGCAGCTTGCCCGACCTGATATGCGGCAGCGGTCCGGAAATCGCGTATGAGCCGAGTGGCGGCTCGCCCGTCACAGCGGCAGTCACTGCCGGCCCCGCTCCCTTGAAATGGATCGGGGTGATATCCAGCTTCGCGGTCACCCGGAACAGATTCTCGGCGGTCAGGTGCGGCGTCGTACCGATTCCGGGAGACGCGTACGCGAGCCTGGATCTCTTCGCGAGGTCGATGAGCTCCGCGAGCGACTTCACCGGCAGGCTCGCATTGACAGCGATCAGGTTGGGCTGCGAAGCGACGACGATCACCGGTACGAAATCACGGTCCGCGTCATAGCCGGCATTCGCAAACAGGCTGACGTTGACCGCGAACGCCGAAGACGTGATCAGCGTGGTGTAACCGTCCGGTGCGGACTTGGCGACCTGCACGGCGCCCACGTTGCCGCCCGCGCCCGGCTTGTTCTCGATGACGAGCTGCTGTCCAAGAATCTCGCTGACCTTCGGGCTCAGCAGTCGCACGATGATGTCGACCGGCCCCGCAGGCGCAAACGGCACGATGAAGTGGACCGGCTTCGTCGGCCAGGCTTGCGCAAGCGCGCCGGATGTGAAAAGCAGGCAAGCGAGCCAGGTTGCGATTCGGGTCTTCACGCGCGGCATCTTATACCCGGGCTTGCGATACAGTACCGGCGCCCATCGAGGAGCGTCCATGCCGCAACGAAAAATCACCCGCCAGGACCTGCGCGAAGCCGCGGAGAAGTTCAAGAACTGGGGCAAGTGGGGGCCGAATGACGAGATCGGCACGCTCAACTACACCCGCCCGGAGGATATCGTCGCGGCGGCGCAGCTCGTGCGCAAGGGAAAGGTGATTTCGCTCGCACTCAACTTCGACCAGCACGGGCCGCAGGGCGCAAAGAGCAAGTATCCGTCGCTCGGCCGGATCAATCCGCTGCACGTCATGCTGCGCACCGGCACCGATGCGTACTCGGGCGTGCTCGACCATCGCGGCATCCGTGCCGCGGACGACATGGTGGTGATGCCGCTGCAATGCGGCACGCAGTGGGACGGGCTCGGCCACATCTTCTACGAGAACCACATGTGGAACGGCTACGACTGCCGCGAGGTCACCAGCTTCGGCGCGCAGAAGTGCGGCATCGAGAAGACGAAGGACCGCATGGTCGGGCGCGGTGTGTTTCTCGACGTCGCACGTGCGCTCGGCAAGGACGCGCTCGATGACGGCTACGCGATCACCGGGGCGGATCTGGATCGAAGCGCCGCAACGCACGGCGTCAAGGTCGGGCGCGGCGACTACGTGATCGTGCGCACCGGGCAGATGGAAACGAAGCTTGCTGCCGGAAGCTGGGACGGATACCCGGGCGGCGACGCACCGGGCTTTTCTTTCGAGACCCTGGAATGGATCCGCCGGCACGAGATCGCGGCGATCGCAAGCGACACGTGGGGGTGCGAAGTGCGGCCCAACGAATCCGAGCCCGGCATCAACCAGCCCTGGCACTGGATCACGATCCCGATCATGGGGCTGACGATGGGCGAGATCTTCTACCTCGCGGAGCTGAGCAAGGACTGCGCCGCCGACAAGGTTTACGAGTTCCTTTTCGTCGCGCCGGCCATTCCCATTACCGGCGCCGTCGGATCGCCGACGAATCCGCTCGCGATCAAGTAACCGCCAGAGGAGAAAACCATGAGCACTCGCCGCGAATTTCTCGGGACCGCCGCCAGCGCGCTCGCCGGCATCGCGTTCGTCGGATGCGACCTGCTGACGTCAGCGCCAGCCCGTGCGCAGCCGCGCCGCCGCGAAGTAGTGGTGAACGGCAAGCGCGCTAAGGTCGTTGACATGCACGCGCATTGCGCGGTGCCCGAGGCGATGGCGCTGATGGGAATGAAGCTCGGGACGCCGGGTCCGGCGACGCGCTCCGATCTGAGCATGGTCACGCACGTATCCGAGCGGCTGCGCGCGATGGACGAGCAAGGCATCGACGTCGAGACGCTCAGCATCAACCCGTACTGGTACAAGGCCGACCGCGACCTCGCGCGCCAGCTCATCCAGCTGCAGAACGAGAAGCTCGCCGAAGCGTGCGCTGCGCATCCCGATCGCTTCGTCGCGTTCGGGACCGTCGCGTTGCAGCACCCCGATCTCGCCGCCGAGCAGCTCGAGCAAGCCGTCCGCAAATACGGCCTGCGCGGCGCGGCGATCGGCGGCAGCGTCAACGGCGAGGAAATCAGCGACCCGAAATTCCACCCGTTCTGGGCGAAGGCGGAGCAGCTCGGCGTCGTCGTCTTCATCCATCCGCAGGGCGCGGGCGTTGCGACCGAGATCCCGAACCGCTTCAAGGGCAACGGCCTGCTCGACAATGTGATCGGCAACCCGCTCGAGACCACGATCGCGCTCTCGCACCTGATTTTCGAAGGTACGCTCGATCGTTTCCCCGGTCTGAAGATCTGTGCCGCGCACGGCGGGGGCTATCTGCCTTCGTACGCGGCGCGCTCCGATCGCGGCTGCCTCACGCAGCCGACACGTTGCCCGGGCGGCGAATTCGGCTCGATCAAGAAGAAGCCGACCGAGTACCTGAAGCAGATGTACTACGACACGATGGTGTTCACGCCTGAAGGATTGCGCCACCTCGCAGCCGAAGTCGGCGCAGACCGGCTCGTCATCGGCACTGATTTTCCGTATCCGTGGACGAAGACCGCGGTCAACCACGTGCTCGAGACGCCAGGGTTGAGCGACGCGGACCGTGTCGCGATCCTCGGCGGTACCGCGGCGAAGCTCTTGGGGATCAAGGCATAGCTCGCGCATAGCCGGCACCCCGATGCTGTTCGATCCTGGTCGGCACGAGCCGCTGCTCGAGGCGCGGTGGGACGCCTCGAGCGCCCGAGAGACGATTCGCGCCATCGTGCAGGATGCGGAGCAGACCCTCGGTTCCAGCATCGTCTGGCCTGCGCATCCGCTCGATGAAGTGGCCGGGCCCCGTTCGGGACAGAAGACGTTCTACCTGGGCGCCTCAGGCACGCTATGGGCGCTGTGGTATTTGGAGCAGCAGGGGGCCGTCGAGCTCCGACTCAAGCCGTCCGATCTGATCGGACGCGTCTACGAATCCTATCTGGCCGAGCCGGATACAGGCGAAGTCGTACCGTCGTACTACCTGGGTGAGGTGGGCATCCTGCTTGTCCTTTGGCGGCTGACGCGATCGAGCGAGGCGGCTGATCGACTGTTCGCCGCCATCGAGCGGAACATTCCGAACCCTACCAACGAAGCGCTTTGGGCCGCCCCCGGCACGATGGTCGCCGCATGGCAGATGTTGCAGTGGACCGAAGAGCGTCGCTGGCACGAGTTGTTCCTCAACAACGTCGAGCAACTCTGGCAAACATGGCTGCCGAGCGAAAATGCCCGCTGCCGTCTATGGACGCAGGATCTCTACGGCAGCATCGTGCAGCTTCTAGGCGCTGGGCACGGGTTCGCCGGCAATGCTTATCCTCTACTTCGCGGCGCGGCGCTGCTTTCCGGCGAGCGGCGCGAAGCGCTCTATGACCGCTGCGTCGAAACGCTCAGCGCTACCGCAGTGTTCGAAGGCGACTGCGCCAACTGGCCCCCGAGCGTAGGCACGCCGCGCCCTGGCCGAACGGACATGCTCGTCCAGTGGTGTCATGGGGCGCCAGGGATGATCACCGGGCTCGCCCACTTTCCGCGCCGGACGTCGCCCGATCTGGACGCAATGCTGATCAAGGCGGGCGCCACCGTCTGGAATGCAGGGCCGCTGACAAAGGGCCCTGGTCTGTGCCACGGCACAGCGGGCAACGGCTGCGCGCTTCTCAATCTCTACCGGCGAACCGGCGATCCGATCTGGCTCGAGCGCGCCCGCTCGTTCGCCATGCACGCGATTGTTCAATGGGAGCGCGCACGCGCGCACTACAACCGGGGGCGGTATACGTTATGGACCGGCGACCCGGGTCTTGCCGTCTACCTATGGCAGTGCGTGACCGGAAAGGACGGCATGCCAGGACTTGATTTCCTCGATTGAGGCAGCCGGATCGCTGCCGGATCGCGCGGTAGACAGTGCGCGGTTACGCGGCGACCCCGTGCAGCCGCGAGGGTGCGACCGACTTCGCCATCCCGCCCCGGTAGGCGCCTAGCAGCCACGCGTTGAACTGCAGCAGCGTTGTCTCGAGCGGGTTGTAGTCGCGCTCGCCGAGCACCGGCATGAAGCGCGAGCCCTTGCCCTGCTGCACGCCGAGGTTCACCGGAATGTCCTGGATCCAGATCTTCTTCCCGCCCTCTCGCACGCGGCTGGTGCGCTCGTTGAAGTCGGGCAGGTCGATCGTGCTCTTCGGCAGCAGCCAGCCGCCCGCAGTGACGCGGTCGTTCGAGGCGAAGGTGGCGGTGACGCCGGTCGCGGTGACGAGCTGGTAGGAGACGGTGCCGGGCGCGAAGATCAGCGTCATGCTCGGCGGGATCAGCGCGAACGTCAGGCGCTTCCTCTGCTGCGGCGAAAGAGTCGGGATGGGCGGGAACATCGGCACCTCGCCCCAGCCGTCCTCCATCATGCCGCCGTCGGGCTTGAGCAGCGGCACGGTCCTGACGATGGCGTTATCGCCGGGCTTGAACGGCGTGAATTGCACGCCGCCGTCGGGATGGTTGCTCGGCGCGAAGTCGTGCGTGCCACGGTGCACGAACTCCGGATGGTAGGCGTCGGTGAAGTTTTCGGCGTGAATCTTCCAGTTCCACGGCAGCGGCGTGTCGGCCATCTTCGGCGGCACCGCGATCAGGCCCGCGTCCTCGTAGTTCTGCCAGAACGGCTCGAGCTTCGCCAGGCTCGGCGCGAGCGGCGCCGCGTCTGCGTCGAGGTTGACGAACAGAAAGCCGTGCCAATTCTCGAAGCGCACCGGCTGCAGGCGCTTCCTCTTGCGCAGCTCCTCGAGGTTGGGCGCGCGCGGTGCGCCAACCAGGCGTCCATTCAGGTCGTAAGTCCAGAAGTGCAGCGGGCAGCGCAGCGCGCCTGGCGTCGAGCCCGCTTCGCAGGCGATGATCTGCCCGCGGTGCTGGCAGACCGCGCTCATTGCGTTGATCTGGCCCTCGCGGTTCCTCACCACGAGCAGCGGCTCGCCGGCGACGTTCGGCGCGAGGTAATCGCCGGGCTTCGCCACCTGCTCCTCGCGCCCGACGCAGATCCAGGAGGTGGCAAAGACGGCGCGTTTCTCGAACTCGAAGAATTCGGGCGACGTGTAGCACTCCGCGGGCAGCATCGGCGCAGTGCCGTCGTCGTTGATGCGTGGCGGCAGCTTATCGAGGATCGCTTGGACGACAGGGTTCATGATTCTCTCCTGCACCGGACGTACGACCAGCGCTGCGGGCGATAGCGCCTAATATATACTCGCCGCTCCCTCGTAGCGAGGTGCCGATGTCGACCATCCTACGCAGCGTTGCCGCAGCCGCCGTCCTCGCCGTCTCCGCCGCGCCGCTGCACGCGCAAGTCACGCTCAAGCTCGGCCACGACCAGCCCGAGACCACGACACACCACCGCGCCGCGCTCAAGTTCAAGGAGCTCGTCGAGACGCGCTCCAAGGGAAGCGTGAAGGTGAACATCTTCCCGTCCAACCTGCTCGGTAACGCCACGCAGATGGTCGAGCAGGTGCAGGCGGGAGCCCTCGAGGCTGCGGTGCTGCCTACCGCATGGATCGCGCCGATTGCGCCGAGCGTGCAGGTGCTCGACCTGCCGTTCCTGTTCCCGGATCGCAAATCACTCTATCTGGTGCTCGACGGTCCGGTCGGCGCCGAGATCCTCAAGCCGCTCAACAAGGTCAACATCGAGGGCGTCGCGTTCTGGGAAAGCGGCTTCAAGCAGTTCACCGGTCAGTTCCCGATCCGCGAGCCGGCCGACTACAAGGGACGCAAGATCCGCACGATGCCGGCGGCGGTGATCCAGGAGCAGTTCAAGGCCTTTGGCGCGACGCCGACGACGATCGCGTTTGCCGAGCTCTACAGCGCGCTGCAGCAGAATGTCGTCGACGGCCAGGAGAACCCGATCGCGAGCATCGCGTCGATGCGGCTCTTCGAAGTACAGAAGTACCTGACGCTGTCCGACCATGGCTTCCTCGCCTACGCGTTCATGTTCAACAAGCCGATGCTCGACAAGCTGTCCAAGGAGAACCGCCAGATCCTCATCGATGCTGCGCGCGAAGGCAGCCGGCACCAGCGCGACATCATCGGGCAGGCGGAGAAGGAGCACCTCGAGACCTTCCGCAAGGCCGGCGTCCAGATCAGCACGCTCACCCCCGAGCAGCGCGCGAAGTTCGAGCAGGCGTCGAAACCGGTCTACGACTGGTTCACCCAGAAGTACGGCGCCGCGAACATCGACCTGATCCGCAAGGAACTCGCCGCCCAGGGCAAGAAGTAGCCAGCGCACCGGGCATCGTGCTGGCGCTCGCCGACCGCCTGCTGAGTCGCGCCGAGGAGATCTTCGTCGGCGCAGCGATGGCGTTCTCCGCGGCGCTGCTTTTCGTCAACGTGGTGCTGCGCTACTGGTTTCTCGCGCCGATCGCGTGGGCCGAGGAGTTGTCGCTCTACCTGGTCGTCTGGATGGTGTTCGTCGGCGCGAGCGTCGCGACGCGCACCCGTGGACACATCGCGATCGATCTGCTCGCGCTCGCGCTCTCGCCCGCGAACCGCCGCCTGCTCTCGCTCGGAGTCGGCATCCTGATGCTGCTGTTCCTCGCGTTCTTCGTCTATTACAGCGCCGGTCACACTCTGCGCATCCGCGATTCCGGCCAGCTCACGCCGGTGATGCTCGCGCCGATGTGGGTCGCCTACCTCGCCATGCCGGCGGGCGGCGCGCTGATGTTCCTGCGCGCCTGCCAGGTGTGGTGGCGCGTCTACCGCGCTCCCGTGATGACCGGGCCGGTGATGGATCTGCAGGATTGACGTGACGATCGCGCTCACGTTCGGCCTGCTCGCGCTCGGGCTGTTCCTCACGCTGCCGATGTTCATGGTATTGATCGGCACGTCGTTCCTGGTGCTCTGGCTCACTTCGGGGATACCGCTTTCGATCCTGCCACAGCGGGTGTTCGCCGGCCTGGAGAGCTTCCCGCTGCTCGCGATCCCGTACTTCATCCTCGCCGCCAACATCATGGGCCAGGGCGGCCTTTCGACGCGCCTGATCGCGTTCGTGCAGACCTTGATCGGCCATGTACCGGGCGGCCTCGCGATGACGGTCGTGCTGACCTGCGTCATCTTCGGCGCGATCACCGGTTCGAGCGCGTCCACGATCGTCGCGGTCGGCGGCATCCTGTATCCCGCGCTCATCAAGGCCGGCTACCCGGAGCGCTTCGCGCTCGGCGTCGTCACCGCCTCGGCGCTGATCGGCATGATCATTCCGCCCTCCAACGCGATGATCGTGTTCGGCTCGGTCGCCAACGTGTCGATCGGCGCGCTTTTCATGTCGGGCGTTGGCGCGGGGCTGGTGTTCGCCGCGGTCTACGCCTCGTATTGCTACGGCTGGGCGCTCGTCAACCACTTTCCGAGCAGCCGGCGCGCGACGCTCGGCGAAATCTGGACTGCGGCGCGCGAGGTGCTGTGGGGCCTCGGCATGCCGGTCATCATCCTCGGCGGCATCTACGGCGGCATCTTCACTGCCACCGAGGCCGCGGCGGTGTCGGTGATCTACGCCGCGTTCGTCTGCATGGTGATCTATCGCCAGCTTGACTTCGCCGGGTTGTGGAAGGTGTGCATCGACTCGGCGCTCGCGAGCGCGCGCGTGCTGATCCTGGTCGGCGCGGCAAGCCTGTTCTCCTGGCTGCTGACGGTGACCGGCGCGACGCAGGCGATCGTCGCGCCGCTCGCCGCCTTCAAGGATTCGCCGACGATGATTCTGCTGTTCGCCAACGTCGCGCTGCTGATCGCCGGCATGTTCGTCGACGTGTTCTCCAATCTGCTCATCCTGATCCCGATCCTGCTCGGCCCGGTCACTGCGGCGGGCGTGGGCGGCGTGCACTTCGGCATCATTGCCACTGTCAACAGCGACATCGGCAACATCACGCCGCCCTTCGGCCTCAACCTGTTCGTGGCCAGCGGCGCGTTCGACAAGCCGTACATGACCGTAGTGCGCGCTGTCCTTCCGTGGCTCGGGCTCTCTCTGCTCGCGCTTGCCATCGTGACGTACATCCCCGAGATCAGCCTCTGGCTGCCAAAGCAGCTCTATCCGGGGATTCGCTGATCGCTCAGCCGAATCGCTGCCGGATCATGCGGTAGAGCGCGCGCAGGCCCGTGGCTTCACCGCCTTCGGGACGCCCCGGCCGCGGCTTGCTGTTCGACGCCATGATGTCGAGATGCGCCCACGGGGTGGACTCGCGCACGAATTCCGCCAGATAGAGCGCGCCGATGATCGAACCGGCGAACGGCCCGTCGGCGACGTTGTTGAAGTCGGCAACCTTGCTGTCGATCAGCTTGCGATACGGCTTCCAGATCGGCAGGCGCCAGATCGGATCGGCGACGTCGACGCTTGCGCGCAGGATCGCTTCCGCCAACGCGTCGTCATTGCAGAACAGCGCCTGCACCTCCGGGCCGAGCGCTACGCGCGCGGCGCCGGTCAAAGTCGCGCAATCGACGAGCAGGCTCGGGTTCTCGCTGTCCGCTTCAAAGAGCGCATCGCACAGGATCAATCGGCCCTCGGCATCGGTATTGCCGATCTCGACCGTCTTGCCGCTGCGGGTGCGGACGATGTCGAGCGGACGGATGGCGTTCGCGGAGACCGAGTTTTCGACCGCCGGAATGAGAACGCGCAGGCGGATCGGCGCCTTCGCGCTCATCAATGCGCTCGCCAGTCCCAGCACCACGGCAGCGCCGCCCATGTCCTTTTTCATTTGCAGCATGTTTGCCGCGGGCTTGAGGTCGAGCCCGCCGGTGTCGAAGCACACGCCTTTGCCGACGAGCGTCACCTTCGGCGCGTTTTTCCGGCCCCAGCGCAGATCGATCAGGCAGGGTGGACGGCTGCTTGCGCGACCGACGGCGTGGACGGTCGGATAGTTTTTCTTCAACAGGTCGCTGCCCGAAATGACGGTGCAGCTCGCGTCGTACTGCCTCGCCACTTTCGATGCCGCAGCCGCAAGCTCCGATGGCCCGAGGTCTTCGGCCGGGGTGTTGATCAGATCGCGCGCGAGAAAGACGCCGCGCGCCAGCCGCTCGACTTCCTGGCGGTCGGCTTGTGCTGGCCAGACGAGGTTTGCGAAGCCGCGCTTCGGCGTCTTGTAGCGTGTAAACGCATACGCACCCAGCGCCCACCCGAGCGCGACCTTTGTCGCGCGCTCGCGATCGAGCCGCGCATCGAGACGATATCTGCCTTCTGGCAGCGAGTCCGGCAGCCCGGCCAGCGCCCACAGCGGGTCTCGCTCCAGGCTCGCGCCCACGACGACCTTGTTGGGACGTCCGTCGCTATCAGGCAGGAACACGAACTTCCCAGGCTCGGCAGCGAAGCCCAGCGTCTTCAGCCACGCGCGCTCGCGCGCCGGCGCCTTGGCAAGCGATCTGGCCAGTCCCTCCTTGTCGATCGTGCTGATCGTGATGGCGCCGCTCTTCTCGTCGGTGAGTGTGTTCAGCACTGTTATCTCCATGCGGGTGATGAGGGTGAGCGGCCGAAGTCGCACGCCAGACCGCGACCGCTCGCTTTCGCGCGCTCGTAGATCCGAACGGCAGCGGCCACATCCTGGATTGCCGTGCCGGTGGAGTCGAAGATCGTGATCTCGTCGTCTTCCATCCGGCCGGGCTTTTTCGCGGCGGCGAGCTCAGGCAGCGTGGCGTAAACGTCGTTCGCCGTCATCACGCCCGCTGCGACGGCATGGTGCAAATCGCCCATCGACAGGCACTGCTCCAGCAGGTCGACGACGACTTTCGCCCGCGCCATCAGCCGCGGCGCCAATTCGCTCTTGTCGGGACTGTCGGCGCCGACTGCGGCGATGAAGGTGCCGGGCTGAACGTCGGATTCATGCAGGAAAGGCGTACGCGAGGTCGTGCACGTCACGATCAGATCGCTTGTCTTCGCCGCTGCCGCGCGGTCTTCTGCGCAGCGGATTTCAAGACCCAGCTGCGGTGACATTTCATCGGCGAACGCCGCCGCCGCGCCGGCATCGACGTCCCAGACGTAGACGCGCTGAAGCGTGAACTCATCATTCAAAGCCGCGAGCTGCGCGCGCGCCTGCTCGCCGCAGCCATAGAGCGTGAGCGAAGCTGCATCGCGGCGCGCGAGATAGCGCGCGGCGAGGGCGCTTGCCGCCGCGGTACGCCGCAGCGTCACCTCGATCGAGTCCATGATCGCGAGCAGCGATCCGTTGCGCGCATCGGACAGGATGATGGCGCCCTGGATCGTCGGCAAACCGTTTCGCAATGGATTTCCGGGGAAGTTGCCGTTGATCTTGACGGCGACGAAGGCGGCACCGTCTGTTCTGCGAAGCGACGCGCCCTTGGCATGAAAGCCGCCCTGATCCGCGGCGATGTGCATCGGCGGCGCGACGGTTGCGTGACCCAACGCGACAGCCTTGAACGCCTCCTCCGCGCTCGCACGGTAGTCGGCGAGCGGCATCAACCCGGCGATCTCGGCGCGGGTCAAAACGAGCGCCGAAGGCACCTGCCGTATGGGTTTCTGAGATTTCCTTGCTTCGTCCACAGCTCCTCCCGCGCCGGTGGCGGCGGGTCAAAGCAGAGCTTGGACGGAGATCGTCTGCGGGGAGCCTGCATTCCCCGTGCGACGCAATGTAGCAACTTGATTCCTGGCGTGCAAGTCCAGCGACCGAGGACTATCTCCTCTTTCGCGCCCCCTTGGTAACCCTCTTCTTCGGCAGCGGTGCCGGGTTCGGCACTTCCTCGGCGACGCAGAAGACGCCGCCCTGGTAGAGCTCGGCGGTCGCGTCTCCCGGCTTCTCGCGCGCGAGCACGTCGGCGGCGTAGGTCTCGGAGTTGTCGAGCGGCTTATAACCCAGGCGAAAGGCATTCGCGTTGTCGTACCAGGCGCGCGTGTTCGCCGAGATGCCATAGACGATCTCGAAGCGGATGTCGGGATGCTCGATGCCGATCGATACGAGCTGAGCAATGTCACGGGGGCTGATCCAGATCGACAGCCTGCGCTTGTCGATCGGCTCGGGGTTGACGTTGCCGATCCGGATCATCAGGAACCGCATGCCGTACTTGTCGGCGTACAGGCTGCCGAGCGCTTCGCCGAACACCTTGGAAACGCCGTAGCGGCTGTCGGGCTTGATGTACACGCGATCGTCGATCGTCTGCGTTCGCTTGTAGAAACCCACTGCATGGTTGGAGGTCGGAAAGATGATGCGCTTCACGCCATTCCTGCGTGCTGCCTCGAACACGTTGTAGCAACCGATGATGTTCGCGCTGAGGATCCCTTCCCACGGCCCCTCCACGGAATAGCCGCCGAGGTGAATGATCGCATCGACGCCCTTCGTGATGCGCAGCGCGTCGGCCATCCTCGAGACGTCGGCGCGCACGAAGGTTTCGCTGCCGACCTTCTTCAGCGGTCGCAGGTCGGAAGCGCGGATACGATACTTGCGAGCAAGCTCGCGCCGCAAATGCGTGCCGACGTCGCCCGCAGCTCCGGTGATCAGGATGGTCTTCATGTTGTTTTCCTCAATTGGCCGAAAGAAATTCACCGACGATGCGATTGAACTCCGCCGCGCGCTCGAAGTAGACCGAGTGGCCCGCCCGCGGCACGCACGCCGCGCGTCCTCCTTCCGCCAGCGCCGCAAGCGGCGCGGCGGCGGCCGCGGGGAAGACGCAGTCCTCATCGCCCGTGATGAACAACACGGGCATTTTCAGGCGCGCGAGCAGCGCCGGGTCCTGAACCCACAGCTGCCTGAGCCTGGCGCGCACCGCTTCGCGAAAATCCGCGGGCGTGAGACCGTTGATCTGGCGATACAGGCGCGCGAACGCGGGTTGCTCGCGCTCCATGCGCTCGCCGATCGCCACGCTGAGGTCGCGCGCCTGGAGATCCGCAAAGGTCTTCTTGGAGTAGGCGAGCCAGTCTTCGAATGTTTGCGAGAAGTTCTCCAGCTTGGCGCAGTTGATCGTGCCCGCCGTCGACGCCATGACGAGCGAGCGCACCCTCTCTGGCTCGCGCAGTGCGTATTCGAGACAAGTCCATCCACCCATCGATTGCGCAACCAGGCTCACTGTACCCAGGTCCAGTTCTTCGACCAGTGCGGCGAGGTCGTCGGCGTACGCGTCAGGCGCGGTGTCGCCCGGCACCGGGCTGGAAGGCGTGAAACCGCGATGCGCGAAAACCACGCAAGTGTGGCTCGTCGCAAAATGGGCGACCTGCTGCCACCACGACATGTGGTTGCCGCCAAGGCCGTGCGCGAACACGATCGGCGGCCCGCTACCGGCTACTTCGTAGTAGATGCTGCAATCCGGGCGTTGCAGGTAGCCAGTGCGGTTCAACATCATTCCTTCGAAAGCAACGAGCGCCGCCTCCAGTGCTCGGCGTTGACGGCACCCTGCGGCGCGCGGCCTTTCAGGATCTCCGCCACCTGCGCGACCGTTTCCATCGATTGATGCTCGATCGCAGGCAGCGTCAGTCCCGCCGTATGGGGGGTCGCGATCACGTCCGGCCTGCGTGCAATCGCGGGCGTCGGCATCTGATCGGGCGCCCGGCCGACATCGAGCGCACATCCAGCGATCCTGCCGGAGTCGAGCGCGCGCACCAGCGCCGCCTCGTCGACCAGGTTGCCGCGCGAAACGTTGATGAAGTACGCACCCTGCTTCATCTTCGCGAACGCTGGATCGTTGATCAGGTTCTCGGTCTCGGCCGTCGCCACCGCGAGCGGGACGACATAGTCGCTGCGGGCGAGCAGCTCGTCGAACGGCGTCTGCTCGACGTCCTTCACATAGGGGTCGCAGACGAGGACCTGCATGCCCAGCGCGCGCGCGACGCGCACGACCTCGCGGCCGATCGCGCCGTAGCCGATGACGCCGAGCGTGCTCCCTTTCAATTCGCGGCCCATGCGCGCCTGCGGCACGCGGCCGGCGTGATACTCGGCCGCGCTGTGAGATACGCCGCGCGACAGGTCGACCAGCAAGCCGAGCACGAGCTCGGTCACCGAGGTCACGAACCCGGCGCTCGCCTGCGTTACCAGCACGCCCGCCCTGCTCGCCGACGCAACGTCGATGTTGCGGATGTCGATCGCGCAACGCACGAATGCCACCAGCTGCGGCAACCGCTCGAACACCTGGGCCTCTGCGGGCGACTGGCGATACGACACGATCACGTCGCAGTCCGACGCCGCCGCGACCAGCGCATCGCCCGCGAGCGGCTCCCCGCCTGCGTGCAGCTTCACTTCCGCGAGCCCCCGCAGCCCGGCGAGCGCGCGCTCCCCGTAGTAGTTGCGCAGCGTCTCCGGCGAATGCGTCAGCAGGATTCTGGACATGAGCGGCGCACGGAGTATAAATTATCCATCTGGTTAACAAGGGAGGAAGGTCCATGCATCGCCGTTCATTGCTGTTGTCCTTTGCCGCCGCGTGCTTCGCGGCAGCGCTCGTGCCATCGGCGTCCGCGCAGCAGAAGCAGGTCTGGAAGGCGTCCGACGTGCATCCGCTCGGCTATCCGACCGTGGAAGCGATCCAGCGGATGGGCAAGAAGCTCGAAGCGCAGACGAACGGCCGCATCTCGATCCAGATGTTCCCGTCGATGCAGCTCGGCGGCGAAAAGGAGATGATCGAGCAGGCGCAGGTCGGCGCGCTGCAGATCGCGCGCATCTCGGTCGGCGCGATGGGCCCGGTCGTCGACGACCTGAACGTCTTCAACCTGCCGTTCGTGTTCCGCGACGAGGCGCACATGCGCAAGGTGATCGACGGCCCGATCGGCCAGGAACTGCTCGAGCGCGTCTCCAGCTCGCCGCAGTCGCGGCTGATCGTGCTCGGCTGGATGGACGCCGGCACCCGCAACGTCTATGCCAACAAGCCGGCGACCAAGCCCGCCGAGCTGAAGGGCATGAAGATCCGCATGATGGGCAACCCGCTGTTCGTCGAGACGATGAACGCGATGGGCGGCAACGGCGTCGCAATGGGCTTCAACGAGCTCTATAGCGCGCTGCAGACCGGCGTCGTCGACGGCGCGGAGAACAACCCGCCGACGCTGCTGGCCCAGAACCATTACCAGGTCAGCAAGATCTACAGTCTCACGGGGCACCTGATCATTCCGGAGATCTTCGTCTTTTCCAAGCGCACCTGGGACTCGCTTTCCAAGGAAGACCAGGCGCTGGTGCGCAAGCTCTCGCGCGAGGCACAGATGGAGCAGCGGCAGCTGTGGGATGCCTATGTCGGCGAGGCGGAGACCAAGCTGAAAGCCGCCGGCATCCAGTTCCTTGCGGCAGACAAGGACGCGTTCTACAAGGCGACCCAGCCGATCCGCGACAAGTACGGCACGAAGTACGCCGCGCTGCTGAAGCGGATCCAGGACACCAAATAGCCTTGAGCCCGGCATCGGAACGGGCCGCGCGGCGGCCCGTTTTTTTGTCATGAGAGACACCTACCGCAAGGCGATGGAGGGGCTGTACCTCGCCTGCGTCGTCCTCTCGGGGACGGCGCTGGTGGTGATCACGCTGATCATTCCGCTCGGCGTGGTCATGCGCTACGCGCTGAACAATCCGCTTTCATGGCCCGAGCCGGCCGCCGTCGTGATGATGGTGATGTTCTCTTTCGTCGGCGGAGCCGCGGTCTACCGCGCGAATGCGCAGATTGCAGTCGAGGCGCTGCTCAACGCCGTCGCTCCGAAGGTGCGCACCGCCATGAAGTGGGGCGTGCACCTTTGCATGACGCTTACCGCAGCGTTCATGCTCGGCTACGGCCTGCACCTGTGCCAGCTCACGTGGAACAACACGATGGCCGAGTTCCCGTCGCTTTCGGTCGGCATCGTCTACATGCCGATCCCGGTGGCGGGGCTGCTGACTCTGCTCTTCATTCTCGAAAAGGTCTGGCTCGGCGAGCCTCCCAGGAACGACGTGATGTACAGCGACCAGGCCGCGGAGCTCGAGTAGTGGACATCCTGGTGCTGCTCGGCTCGTTCGCCGTGCTTTGCGCGCTCGCGGTGCCGGTCGCCTACGCACTCGGCCTCGCGGCGCTGATCGCCGCGCTGTACGCCGACGTTCCGCTCGAGGCGGTGATGCTCAAGATCTCCGACGGCACCGACGATTTCGCGCTGCTCGCGATCCCTTTCTTCGTGCTCGCCGGCGCGATCATGGCCGAAGGCGGAATGGCAGCGCGGCTGGTCATGCTCGCCCGGATTTTCGTCGGATTCATCCGCGGCGGCCTTGCGCTCGTCAACGTGCTCGCGAGCACGCTGTTCGGGTGCATCTCCGGCTCCTCGGTCGCCGATACCGCGTCGATCGGATCGGTGATGATCCCGCAGATGGTGAAGCAGGGGTATCCGCGCGTCTTCGCCACCAACGTGACGATCTGCGGCTCGGTGCAGGCGTTGATGATTCCGCCCTCGCACAACGCGGTGATCTATTCGGTCGCGGCGGGCGGCACGATCTCGGTGGCGCACCTGTTCCTCGCCGGAGTCTTTCCGGGCCTGCTGTTCGGCCTGTGCCTGATCGGGCTCGTTCTGTGGACCGCGCGTCGACGCAACTTGCCGCGGTCCGAGCCGATCCCGCTGAAGGCTGTGCCGAGAATCGTCGTCGATGCCCTCTGGGGTCTCGTCACCGTCGTCATCATCATGGGGGGCATCCTCACGGGCGTCTTTACCGCCACCGAATCCGCCGCGGTCGCCTGCGTGTACGCGTTTCTCGTCACGTTCTTCGTCTATCGCGACTATAAGTGGCGCGACCTTCCGCACCTGATCCACCGCGTGGTGAAGACCGTGGCGATGGTGATGATGCTGATCGGTTTCTCGGTCGGCTTCGGTTACATGATGGCGCTGATGCAGATTCCGGCCAAGGTGACGATGTTCTTCCTCTCGATCTCGGAGAACAAGTACGTGTTCCTGCTGCTCGTGAACATCCTGCTGCTGCTGCTCGGCACGTTCATGGACCTCGCGCCGATGCTCCTCATCTGCACGCCGATCTTTCTCCCGGTCATCGCGAAGCTCGGGATCGACCCGGTGCACTTCGGCATGATCATGATCCTCAACCTCGGCATCGGCCTGATTACGCCGCCGGTCGGTCCGACGCTCTTCGTCGGGTGCGCGGTGGGCAAGGTGACGATGGAGCAGGTGTCGAAGGAGCTGTGGCCGTTCTACGGCGCGATGTGCTTCGCGCTGCTGCTGGTGACGTATATACCCGCGATCTCCCTGTGGTTGCCGGGCCTGATGAAATAGTGCGGGAGAATCAGGGTGAGGCTGCGATTCCTATTCGATTAACCGATCTGCGCGAATCAGCAATTCCTGTGGGATCCTTAGATTAAGCGCCTTCGCTGTCTTCAAATTAATCACCAGTTCATACTGGCTTGGCCGCTCGACTGGCAGCTCGCCTGGCTGTGCGCCTCGAAGGATCCGATCGACGTACGACACGTATCTGGACAGCATGCGCGCGCCCTCGGCTCCGGAAGGCCCATAGAAAAGAAGTCCTCCGGCTTCGACATTTATCCGAGCGGGAAAAGCGCTCGGCAATCTCTCGCGCAGCGCGAATTCGGCGACGCGCTGCCCCGAGGCGGCGACATACTCACTGCTTGCAGAGAGCGCCTGCGCGGGCCAGGCCCGTATCTCGTCCAAGGCCGGGCCGATGTCCTCGGGTTTTCTAATGTCGTGGAACCGCGTTTCGAATCCCAGGCTCCTAGCACCGGCTTCCATCACGGGTGCCATATCGAACCGTCCGCCGGAAAGGGTTTCGGCATAGTCCGACGGCCATAGCCAGGACAATCGCCTCGCCGCTGGCGCGACCGCTCGCAAGTACTCCAGTCGCTTGTTGGACACCTCCACGCCCGTGTAGAACGCGGTTCCGGTGATGTTGCGCCCCGGGCGCGCGAACGAGTCGATCAGGCCCTGCTCGAGTGGCCAGACCACGTTGCTGAACATGATTGGAATTGACCGGGTCGCCCGCGCTGCTGCGATCGTCGCTTCGGGTCCGAAAGCAAGGATTAGGTCGACGCGTTTGCGAACCAGATCTTCAGCCAATCCCGCCAGGCGCTCGCTCTTGAGGTCCGCGGAGCGGCGGTCCATGATGAAATTTGTTCCTTCAACCCAGCCGCGCTCTTTCATAGCTGGAAAGAAAGGGAGGTTGGCGTACTGCTCCGCAGTCGGCAAGGGGGCGAGCGACAGCGTCCCGATGATCCGCGTTCTGCGCGACTCGCTCGGCTGCGCCCGCAACCAAAGCGGCGTCGCGGTGACAACCGTTCCGAGACCCAGGATCGTGTCGCGCCGGTTCATGGGGTCATCCCTTTTGCTGACTGGAGAGCATTTTCCGACGCACTCTACTCTCCGATATTCGCATTGTGGTAAACAAGCGCCATGACCTCCTCCGACTGGCAACCGAGCCCGCGCTATCCCGATCCATCCGTCGTCGTGGTGGACGAATCGTTCAACCGCTACCGGCTGCCGCTCGCGAAGGTGGAGCGTCTCGCCACTGGTCTCACCCGCTGGGCGGAGGGGCCGGTATGGATCGGCGACCAGCGCTGCTTGATATGGAGCGATGTTCCCGGCAATTGCATGTGGCGCTGGGACGAGCAAAACGGCGCGACGAGCGTATTCCGTTCTCCTTCCGCGAACGCCAACGGCAACACGCGCGACCGGCAGGGCCGGCTCCTCACTTGCGAGCATCTCGGCCGCAGGGTGTCGCGTACCGAATACGACGGCCGCGTCACCACGCTGGTCGACTCGTTTCAGGGAAAGCGCTTCAATTCGCCGAACGACATCGTCTGCAAGACCGATGGCTCGATCTGGTTCACCGATCCGAGCTTCGGCATCCTCAGCTATTACGAGGGCGAGAAGACTGAGCCGGAGCTGCCGACCAACGTCTACCGCGTCGATTCAACTGGAACGATCAGCGTGGTTGCCGAAGGCATCAACCAGCCCAATGGATTGGCGTTCTCGCCCGACGAGTCGATCCTCTACATCGTTGAGTCTCGCGCGGTGCCGCGCAGGATCCTGGCGTGCGACGTGGTCGCCGGGACGACGCTCTCGAACCGGCGCGTGCTGATCGACGCCGGGCCGAAGGGAACACCGGACGGCTTTCGCGTCGATGTCGACGGCAACCTGTGGTGCGGCTGGGGCATGGGCGAAGCAGGGCTCGACGGCGTGCACGTGTTCAACCCCGAGGGACGCCTGATCGGCCGCATCGACCTGCCCGAGCGCTGCGCGAATCTCTGCTTCGGCGGCGTGCACCGCAATCGTCTCTTCATGGCGGCGAGCACGTCGCTCTACGCGCTGTACGTCAATACGCAAGGGGTTCCGTACTTCTAGCGCCGTGCAGCCCTCGCGCCTTTCGGCGTTCCTGCTGCTCGCGCTCGCCAACCTGTTCTGGTCGGGCAACTGGATCGCCGGCAGGGCCCTGCGCGATGCGTTCGATCCTGTCACGCTGAATTTCTGGCGCTGGGTGGTTGCGACGCTGGTGCTCGCGCCGTTCGCGTTGCCCGCGCTCGCCGGCAAATGGGGCGAAGTGCGCCGCCACGCCGGCATCCTGCTGCTGCTCTCCTTCACCGGCGTCGCGCTGTTCCAAAGCCTGGTCTATCTTGGCCTTCGCACCACGGCGGCCGTCAACGCGGTGCTGCTCAACTCGTCGGTTCCGATGTTCATGCTGCTCTGCTCGTGGGCGATCGAGCGCGAGCGCGCGTCGGCGCGGCAGGTGTTCGGGATGCTGGTTTCGCTCGTGGGCATTTTCATCATCATTTGCAGGGGCGACCTGCGGGCGCTCGCGCAGCTCGAGCTGAACGTCGGCGACGCGTGGATCCTGCTCGCGATGCCGGTGTGGGGCGTGTATTCGGTGCTGCTCAAGCGCCGGCCGCCAGCACTCGGCGGCCTCGAGCTGCTGTTCGTGATCTCGCTCGCCGGCGTGCTGATGCTCCTTCCCGTCGCGCTGATTGCGGCGTGGAGTGCGCCGCTGCGCCTGCCCTCCGCAGCAGAGGCGCTCGGCGTCCTGTACATCGGAATCGCTGCCTCGGTGCTGGCATACATCTGCTGGAATCGCGGCGTCGCCGTGGTCGGGGCGAACGCAGCCGGCTTCACGGTGCACCTGCTGCCCGCGTTCGGCACGATCCTCGCGATCCTGTTCCTCGGCGAGGCGTTCGCGGCATTTCATGCCGCGGGGATCGCGACGATCCTGGCGGGCGTGCTGCTCGCTACGCGTCCCGTTCGATGGTAGGTTGCCCGCATGCCGGACGTCGTCGCACACCTGCTCGCCCCTGACGGCGCGATTCCGAACCACCCGCGCTGGCCGCTGCTGATCTATCCGGGCGCGGTCGTCGTCTCGGGACGCGATCCGGCAGCGGCTTTCGAGGAGACGTTCACGCGCAACCGCTGGCCCGCGGCGTGGCGCAACGGCGTCTTCCCGTTTCATCACTTCCATAGCAACGGCCATGAGGTGCTCGGCATCTACGACGGCGAAGTGACGGTGCAGTTCGGCGGCGATGCGGGCGTGGCGGTCACCGCGCGGCCGGGCGATGTCATCGTGCTGCCGGCCGGCACGGGTCACAAGAAGCTTGCTTCGCGCGGAGCGCTCAGCGTGGTCGGCGCCTATCCGGCAGGCAGCCGGCCGGACACCTGCATGCCGCCGTTCGCGCGCGCCGGCGCCGCTGCACAACGCGTTGCACAGGTTGCGCTGCCTGCGTGCGACCCGGTCTACGGCCCGGACGGTCCGCTCTTCGATCACTGGCGCTAGGGCAAAAATAGGGACGGACCCCATTTTCGCTATGTTGAAAATGGGGTCCGTCCCTATTTTTCCTTTGCCTTGCTCATCGTAAGCTAGGCAACTAATATTCCGGGATGCTCCGCGAGGACGTCTCCCGCAACTTCGGCTTCCTGCTGAACGACGTCGCCCGGCTGCTGCGCACGGTGTACGACCGGCGCATTCGCGAGCTCGGGCTGACGCGCGCG
>Ga0075421_100002664_pt1 | contig 21301 bp, 19 predicted proteins | sample SoiMetdeltSBSDD5_FD_75292 | JGI IMG/M metagenome (GOLD analysis project Ga0075421, IMG submission 75292) | Bulk soil microbial communities from a Populus tree surrounding site in Tennessee, USA - Soil MetaG P. deltoides SBSDD5 | ecosystem: Environmental > Terrestrial > Soil > Tree plantation... | reverse complement strand
TTAGGTGGTGGAGCCGAGCGGGATCGAACCGCTGACCTCGTGAATGCCATTCACGCGCTCTCCCAACTGAGCTACGGCCCCATTGTTCCTGTCGGAAAGCCGGCGGGATGGGCCGCCGGCGCGTCTACCTATGCCGTGGCGGGCAAATGCGCAAGGGCTGCCCGCGCCCATGACCGGATCAGCCTGCCTCGTCCTTGTCCTCAACGGGGCCGCCAATAATGTTGGACATGTCGGAGCCGTCCTCCTCCTCCTCCTCGAGGAAGGTCTCGTCGTCGTCGGAGCCTGCGGCCTCCTCCTCCTCGCCCTCGATGACCACCAGATCCTCGCCCTCAGCCTCGGCAGCTTCGGCCTTGGGCTCGCTCGGCACGAAGGCCGGCTTCTTGGTGGCCTTGCGGGCGGCCTTCTCCTCGGCGGCCGAGGCGGCAGCCATGGCGGCGGCAGATACGGCCAGCTCGTAGACGGATTCGCAGATCGGGCAGACGATGGGATCGCGGTTGAGGTCATAGAACCGCGAGCCGCACTCGGGGTTCTGGCACGTGCGCTTGGTGCCGCGCTGGGCTTTGGTGGACATGAGTTGCTCGCCTTGAGGTGACCGCCCGGGGCTCGCCTTAGCAGCCCAATCCGGGGTGATTTGGGCGTGCTCATTGCCACGCGCCGGGCAGGCTGTCAAAAGTAAATCTCGCGCGGTCGGGGAGCCCGGAACATAGGCCGCCGCACCCGCTGCGATGCTCGAGCCGCCCGCAACTAGGTGTGCGGCCAAGGTCAAGACGCGGACGTCTCAGTCCAAAGCGCACTAGCACATTGATTGAGCTCGTGGCCTTCGGATCGCCATCGGCCGCGCGAGGCAGCGAATTTCGCCATCAGGAGACTGGCTCGGCAGGCGGTTTTGTTGACAGAGCCGGGGTCGCCTGCTCTATGGCGGCCCATCCTGGCGCCCGATGCCGGCCGCCGCCAAAAATCCGAGGCCCCGCAAGGCCGTGTCGCACGCCGCCCAGCCCAAGCCACTGTCCGCGACGAAATCCTCTGCCCTCAAGGGCAAGATCCGGGTGCCGGGGGACAAGTCGATCTCGCACCGCGCCCTGATGTTCGGGGCAATCGCCACCCGCCGCACCACCATCACCGGCCTGTTGGAAGCCGAGGACGTGCTCAATACGGCCAAGGCGCTGCAGGCGCTGGGCTGCCCGATCAGGAAGAGCGGGAATACCTGGGAGGTGCTGGGACGCGGGGTGGGGGGATTGGCTCAGCCCCAGGGCGCACTCGATTTCGGCAACTCCGGCACCGGCGCGCGCCTGATGATGGGCCTGCTCGCGGGCCACGACATGGCAGTGCGTATGACGGGCGACGCCTCGCTGTCGAAGCGGCCGATGGGGCGCGTGCTCGATCCGCTCAAGAGCATGGGTGCGGAGGTGCTGGACGGCGCCGTCCGCCTGCCGCTCACCCTGCGCGGCACGGCAGACCTCGTGCCGATCGAGTACCGGCTGCCGGTGCCGTCCGCGCAGATCAAGTCGGCGATCCTGATCGCGGGACTGCACGCGACTGGGGCCACCACCGTCATCGAGACCGAGGCGACGCGCGATCACACCGAGCGCATGCTGCGCCATTTCGGGGCGGAAGTCCGGACCGTCGAAGGCAACGGGACGCGCGCGATCACGGTCACGGGCGGAGGCGAGCTGGAGGGCCGCGCGGTTACGGTGCCGGGCGATCCGAGCTCGGCGGCCTTTCTGGTGGCGGCGACACTCATCGTGCCGGGATCGGATGTCACCATCGAGGGCGTACTGGTCAACCCGACCCGCACCGGCTTCTACACCACGCTTGGCGAGATGGGTGCCGACATCTCGTTGCTCAACGAGCGCGAGGAGGGTGGCGAGCCGATCGCCGATATACGCGTACGGCACTCACGCTTGGTCGGTGTGCGCGTGCCTCCCGAGCGCGCGCCGAGCATGATCGACGAGTACCCGATGCTCGCCTGCCTCGCCGTCCATGCCGTCGGCGAGACGCGCATGGAGGGGCTAGCCGAGCTGAAAGTGAAGGAGAGCGATCGCCTGGCGGCCACCGCGGCCGGCCTGATCGCCAACGGCGTGGCGGCCAAGGTCGAGGCCGATACCCTGATCGTGCAGGGCGGTGGCAAAGTGCGGGGCGGCGGAATGGTTGTCACCCACCTCGACCATCGCATCGCCATGGCGTTTTTGACCCTCGGCCTCGGTACCGATCGCCCCGTTACGGTCGACGATACCGCCATGATCGCCACCAGCTTTCCCGAGTTCCGCTCCCTGATGGAGACGCTTGGCGCAACCTTCGCCGAGCCGGACCTCGCGCGCTCCCGGAGCGGCCCATGATCATCGCCATCGATGGGCCGGCGGCATCCGGCAAGGGCACGCTGGCGTTGCGCGTCGCACACAAGTTCGGCCTCGCCCACCTCGATACCGGCCTGCTGTACCGGGCCGTGGCCCGCGACGTGAGGCGCACTGGCGATGCGCTGGAAGACCATGCCGCCGCCATCCGGGCCGCCCGCGAACTCGATCCGGCCACCCTGGAAGACCCGGCCTTGCGCGGGGTCGGAGCCGGGGAGGCCGCCTCCATCGTTGCCCGCATCCCTGAGGTGCGGGCGGCCCTGCTGGACTTCCAGCGCGCCTTTGCCCGCAAACCACCCGGCGCCGTACTGGATGGGCGCGATATCGGCACCGTCGTCTGTCCTGAGGCCGACGTTAAGATCTTTGTAACAGCCAGCCCGGAGGTGCGGGCCCAGCGGCGCCACCTTGAGCGCCAGGGCCGTGGCGAAGCCATCACCTACGAGGCCGTGCTGGCCGATATCCGCCGCCGCGACGAACGCGATGCCGGCCGGGAGGCAGCACCCATGCGGCCGGCCGCAGACGCCGTCTTGCTGGATACCACCAATTTGGATATAGAAGCCGCATTCGATACGGCCGTCAGCGTGATCGTGAAGAAGGTTGGCCAACGCGGGCGCACCTGAGGGTGAGCTCCAATCCAAGTTGGTCGAGGGCGCGCTGCCGGTAGCAACTCAGACATCATGAGCACGGGTTGGGAACCCCGGCGTGCGCGGCACGTCGGCTGTTGCATTTCCGGCTTCGTGCTCGATCCGCGGGCAAGGTCTCGCGGGCAACCGAACAGGAACAGGAGCAGGAATGGCTATCGCGGGTACTGAATCAAAGGACATGAATCCCACGCGCGACGACTTCGCCGCGCTGCTGAACGAGACCCTCTCCAACGACGACGCCTTTGAAGGCAGCGTCGTGAAGGGCAAGATCACCGCCATCGAGAAAGACCTGGCCGTGATCGACGTCGGCCTGAAGATGGAAGGCCGCGTGCCGGTGCGCGAGTTCTCCATACCGGGCAAACCGGCCGAGCTGAAAGTCGGCGACACCGTCGAGGTGTACCTGGAGCGCATCGAGAACGCGCTCGGCGAGGCGGTGCTGTCGCGCGAGAAGGCGCGCCGCGAGGAGAGCTGGACCAGGCTCGAGGAGAAGTTCAACAACAAGGAGCAGGTCGAAGGCGTCATCTTCAACAAGGTGAAGGGCGGCTTCACGGTCGACCTCGATGGCGCAGTGGCGTTCCTGCCCGGCAGCCAGGTGGACGTGCGCCCGGTGCGCGACATCGGCCCGCTCATGCACAGCCCACAGCCCTTCAAAATCCTGAAGATGGATCGCCGACGCGGCAACATCGTCGTCTCCCGCCGCGAGATCCTGGAAGCGACCCGCGCCGAGCAGCGCTCCGAGATCGTCGCCAGGCTGGCCGAGGGCCAGGTGATCGACGGCCTCGTCAAGAACATCACCGACTACGGCGCCTTCATCGATCTTGGCGGCATTGACGGCCTGCTGCACGTCACCGACATGGCCTGGCGGCGCGTCAACCATCCAAGCGAGATCGTTAACGTCGGCGACACGGTCAAGGTGCAGATCGTGCGCATCAATCCCGAGACCCAGCGCATCAGCCTCGGCATGAAGCAGCTGCAGGCCGATCCGTGGGCCGGCATCGAGGCCAAGTATCCGGTCGGCACCCGCTTCAAGGGCACGGTGACCAACATCGCCGACTACGGCGCCTTCGTGGAGCTGGAACCAGGCGTGGAAGGCCTGATCCACGTATCGGAGATGAGCTGGACCAAGAAGAACATCCATCCCGGCAAGATCGTCTCCACCAGCCAGCAAGTCGAAGTCCAGGTTCTGGAGGTCGACTCGCAGAAGCGCCGCATCTCGCTCGGCCTCAAGCAGACCCAGGACAACCCCTGGGACGTGTTCCTCTCCACCCACCCAAAGGGCTCGATCGTCGAGGGCCCGATCCGCAACATCACCGAGTTCGGCCTGTTCATCGGCCTCGATGGCGGCGTGGACGGCATGGTGCACTTGTCGGACCTCGACTGGAACAAGTCCGGCGACGAGGCCATCAAGGACTACAAGAAGGGCGACAACGTCAAAGCCCAGGTGCTCGACGTCGATCCGACCAAGGAGCGCATCAGCCTCGGCATCAAGCAGGTCGGCGGCGATCCGCTCGAGTCGATCGGCAAGCTGCGCAAGGGCGCGCAGGTCACCTGCGAAGTGCTGGCGGTGCAGGAGAACGGCATCGAGGTCAAGATCTCCGACAGCGACATCACCACCTTCATCAAGCGTTCCGACCTGTCGCGTGACCGCTCCGAGCAGCGGCCCGAACGCTTCAACGTCGGCGACAAGGTGGATGCGGCCATCACCAACCTCGACAAGAACAGCCGCCGCGTCTCCGTGTCGATCAAGGCGCTGGAGATCGCCGAGGAGAAGCAGGCCGTGGCACAGTACGGCTCCTCGGATTCGGGCGCGTCGCTGGGCGACATCTTCAAGGCCGCCATCAAGAAGAAGGAAGGCGGCGAGGACAACCCGAGCTGATCGCTGCGCAGATCTCGATTACGCATCCCGAAAGGCTCCGCCTGCAATATCGGCGGAGCCTTTCGCTTTGCAGACGCAGCACCCGTCCCATCAAATTTGTGTGAGTCCGCGCGCTGCCGATTGCACGCTCCTGAGTGCAATGTTGTTCTCAATGAGCTTCGCCGCCCATCGTCATCGATCAATGCCAAGAACCGTAGGGCGTGGCCGTCTTATTGACACGGATGCTCGCAAAGTTGCCGGAGGGTGTGCCCGCGGCTTTTCACCAAGTCGCGGTTTGCGGGAGGTCGGCACGAGTGCCGGCAAGAGCGCCGGCAAGGCAAGACGATACCAGCAGGTGGCGGGGTGACCTGCCGATAGGGCACCGCGGTACTGGTGCCAGCAAGACCGCAACAGCGTGGCGTGTTGCTACGGCCGTGAGGTGGATTTTTATTGCTTGAGGGCACGTTCAGCCATGCCGCAGATCAGGGTGCCGCAGGTGCTGGATCTTCCTACCCCGCTAACCCGGCGACGCCAGCGCGCGCGCATAACGGTGGGGCTGCTGGCCGGGTTGCTGGCCATACCGCTTGCACTGCTGGTGCTGCCCGCACCGCGCACGGTGCCAACAGCTTCGAGCGAATACGTCCTGCCCGATGATGTCGCGCTGACCGAGACCATCCCGGCGCTGGTTGTTGGAGCCGCGATCGTTGCCGAGCCGTCCGTTGCCACGGCGCTGCCTATCCATCTGACGCCGGTCGATTCCATCCCCAAGGATGCCTGGATCAGGATCGCCAGCCTGCCGCCGCTTTCATCGCTGTCGGAAGGCTACGAGATCTCGCCCGGTCTGTGGGGCGTGCCGCCGGCCGCACTGCCGAAGCTCAAGATTACCGCGCCCAGCGGACGCGGCATCCGCGCCCTGGTCAGCGTTGCCCTGATGTCCTCGGACGGAAGAGTGCTGGCCGAAGCCGAGACGGTGTTCGCCGTCATGTCCGCGCAGCAGTTGCTCAACCGCGAGGACGCGGCGCCTGCAGATCCAGACACCATCGAGGCGACCGCGACATCGCAGGTGCGCGCGACCGGGGCGGCCATCCAATGCCCTGGCGCGCTGCCGGCGACGGAATTCTCCTACGAACAAGTACAAGCAGCGCGGCGGCTCGTCGAAAAAGGCGACAATGCGCTGGCCGACGGAGCCGTCGCGGTGGCGCGGTCGTTCTATAAGCGGGCGGCAGAAATGGGCTGGTCGGGGGCGGCCTTTGCATTGGCCACGACCTACGATCCGAATGAACTAACACGCTGGCCGCTGGGACCCAGTGCCAATCTGTCCCTGGCACGGTGCTGGTACGCCAGGGCCCAGCAGTTGTCCGAGATCGAGGCAACCCACTATCTGAAGCGGTTGGAGCCGACCTTCAATCCCAGCCGGTCGCAAAGCCCCTTGGCGGGCGCCCGGCAATAAATTCGGTCTGGTGGCCGAACCCTTAAGTCCTTGATGGCGTGGCTCTCTGGGCCTAATTTGACGGCCGGCCGCAAATGCGGGCGGCCAGCCGCAACGGATCGCTGCACATGACCTTCGAGACTGAGACCGTTCTCGACCGCCGACGCCTACGCAGGCGCGTGTCGTGGTGGCGGGGGTTGGCGATCGTGGCCGCGGTGCTGGCGGTCGGCCTGTTGTCCGTGACGACCGCCGAGCAGACCGGCCTCACAGAGACCCGCCACATTGCCCGTGTCAGCCTCGAGGGCCTGATCACCGAGGATCGCGCGCAACTCAAGCTCCTGCACAGCGTCGCTCAGAACAAGCAGGTGGCCGGCTTGATCCTGTTCATCAACAGCCCGGGCGGTACGACCACCGGCGGCGAGGCGTTGTTCGAAGCCATCCGCAACGTCGCCAAAGTCAAGCCGGTGGTGGCGCAGTTCGGCACGGTGGCGACCTCGGCCGCCTATATCTGCGGGCTGGCCACCGACCATGTGGTCGCACGTGGCAACACCATTACCGGGTCGGTCGGCGTCATCTTCCAGTGGGCAGAGGTCTCGCAGCTGCTCGACAAGCTCGGCGTCAAGATGAACGAGGTGAAAAGCGGACCCCTAAAGGCCAATCCGTCGCCCTTCCAGCCCCTCGATGAAGCGGGCAAGGCGACCGCCGAGCAGATGGTGGCCGAGTCGCAGAAATGGTTCGTCGGGCTCGTTGCCTCGCGCCGCAACATCGACACGCGCAATGTCGCCGGCCTCGAGCAGGGCCGCATTTTTTCCGGTCGCGAGGCGCTCACCCACAAGCTGGTCGACGAGATCGGCGGAGAGCCCGAGGCCGTGCAATGGCTCGAGCAGAAGCGCGATGTGCCAAAGGGCCTGAAGGTGCTTGACTGGAAGCCCAAGCGTGGCGCCGACTGGACCTTTGTCGGGGCCTCGGCAGCGGTTATCGGATACCTGCTTGGCGACCGCCTCGGCGGCGAATTTGCCCAGCTCCTGGGTAATGAGCACACGCTTGGCGCATTGCGCCTTGACGGCTTGGTCTCCGTTTGGCAGGCTTCTGAAAGATAAGCGAATACAAAGACTTTGCGTCGTTGGAGGGCACCGCGCATGATCAAATCGGAACTCATTCAAAAGATAGCTGCGGCCAACCAGCATCTTTATCACCGCGACATCGAGCGCATCGTCAACGTCGTCTTCAATGAGATCGTGGAGGCCCTCTCGCGCGGCGATCGCGTCGAGCTCAGGGGATTTGGCGCCTTCACCGTAAAGCACCGCGCACCACGCGTAGGCCGCAACCCGCGTACCGGTGCGTCCGTCTCGGTGGAGGAGAAGTTCGTGCCGTTCTTCAAGACCGGCAAGGATCTGCGCGAGCGGCTGAATGAGGGCCATTGAATAACGAGGCAGTAGCTATTCGGCGGTAGGCAGAGAGAACGCTTCCGCCCCACGCAAACTGCCTAGAGGCCAACATGCTGCGACGCGTTATCTGGACTGTGGTGGCATTCCCGATCGGGATCGTGCTGGTGACGATGGCCGTCAGCAACGGCCATCGCGTACGCCTGATCCTCGATCCGTTCCGCCCCGACGATCCGGTGCTGTCGCTCGTGCTGCCGTTCTACCTGTATCTGTTCGGCACGCTGCTGATCGGTATCGTCGTCGGCGGCATGGCGACCTGGTTCACGCAGGCACATTGGCGGCGCATGGCCCGGCGGCGCGGCGCCGAAGCCGTGCGCTGGCAAGCCGAGGCGGACCGTCTATCTCGCGAGCGCGATCGGCAAGTCATCCCCGCCCGGCAACTGGCCACCGTCGACCGCTGAGCGCCAAGTGCCAAGTGCCAAGTGCCAAGTGCCAAGTGCCAAGGACCAAGCGCCAAGCGCTGGTGCAATGATCGCGACCTCCGCTGCCAAGGGTGCGGCAAGGTCGAGAGGCAGATGCCTCGATCTGAACGGCACGAGCAAAGCGTTTGCGATCGTGTCCTCAGATCGCGCAATTCGTTCAGCATCGGCCGCAGGTGGCGGCCCATGTCGCGATCAGGACGCTCGCCCACAGGACACTGGCCCACAGGACGCTGGCCCACAGGACATTAGCCGACAGGATACTGGCCCATGCGCTTCTTCGACGGCGCCGCGGTTGACGCAGCGCTCAGCTATCCGGCCCTGATCGACATTCTCGACGCCGCCTTCGCCAAAGGCGCAATCGCGCCGCTGCGCCATCATCACCCCATTGCGCTGGCTGATCGGCCCGAAGCGATGCTGCTCCTGATGCCGGCCTGGGAGGCGAGCACACCGGGCGCCGACACCGCCGGCCGCTACATCGGCGTCAAGTCGGTGACGGTGTTTTCCGACAACGCCACGCGCAACAAGCCGGCCGTGTACGGCACCTATCTGCTGATGTCGGCGCAAAGCGGCGAGACCGTCGCCGTGATGGACGCAACCCGCCTCACGGCATGGCGCACGGCTGCCGCCTCGGCGCTGGCAAGTCGCTATCTGTCGCGACCCGACACCTCGCGCCTGCTGATGGTGGGCGCGGGCGCGCTCGCTCCGTTCCTGGTGCGCGCGCACGCCTCGGTGCGGCCAATCCGTGAGGTGGTGATCTGGAACCGCACGCGCGGGCGCGCCGAGCTGGTGGTTGCGGAGCTGGCCCGGCACGGGATTGCCGCCTCCGTCGCCGACGGCCTGGAAGCCGCCGCGCGCCGCGCCGAGATCATCTCGACCGCCACCTTGTCCGCCGACCCGCTCATCCAAGGCGCGTGGCTGACGCCCGGCACGCATCTCGACTGCGTCGGCGCGTTCCGGCCGAGCATGCGTGAGACCGACGATGATGTCGTGCGTCAGGCCCGTATTTTCGCCGACACGCGCATCGGTGCATTCGGTGAAGCGGGCGACATCCTGCAGCCGATCGCCGCCGGCGTGATCGGCAAGGACGCAGTGCTGGGCGATCTGTTCGACCTGACGCGCGGCCAGGTGACAGGCCGTGTTGCCGATCGCGATATTACGCTTTTCAAGTCGGTCGGTGCCGCCATCGAAGACCTGGCGGCAGCCGTCGCAGTCTACGAGACGGCCTAGCTTGCACGCGCCAGTATCGACCGAATTTGCCCGTACACAGCGCCGTGCGCATCGCTCTTGCTCCCTGCACCGAGTTGCTGCACGTTCTGCAATGCTTGGTTCATGTCGGGGAACCATCGGCAAGGGAGGAGACCGTGAAACGAGCTCTATTGTACGTAGGCGCATTGGCCGTTGTCGGCGGCTTGGCGTTCGCCATGCTGGGCCCAGCCCAGGCATCGTCGGCGGTCGGTGCCGCCACTCTGCCGAACATGTCCCTACCCAACAGTGATCTGACGCCTGCGCACTGCCGCAGGTACTATCACTGCCATCGGGAGTGCAAGCGGCGCTGGTACGGCCGCAAGAAGTGCCGCGAGGTTTGCCACCGCTGCTAAGTGAATGTCGGTCTGTTGAGAGGGCTGGCCGCCCCGGTCTGAGGCCGGCTTCTGCACAGGCACGCGTTAGGGACATCGCGCGGGCGTCGTCGGCATGGCGGCGCCCGCCATCGTTCACGCTAGGCGGCGGCCTTCGAGCGGCTGCTGTGCCTCTTGTGCATGCCTCCGAGGCTTGTTCGCGCACAATGCCTGTGCAATGAGGACCTCGGTCCGCGCCAAGCCGACCTCCAACCGCGAAGGACAGACGTTCCAGTGACTTCCTTCCTGAAGTCGCATGCTGCCGCCTACGTGCTGCTGCCCATCGCCGCTATGTGCTGGGCCGGCAACCATGTCGTCGCGCGCGCCGTCGCCGGGCACGTGCCGCCGGGCGGGCTTGCCGTGGTGCGTTGGATCGTCGTACTGGCGATCGTCAGCCTGTTTGCCTTCCGGCAGATTGGACGCGACTGGCCGAAACTCAAACAGAAAGCCGGCGTGATGATCTTCCTATCGCTGACCGGCGGCGGCGCCTTCGGTACGCTGCAATTCGTGGCGTTGCAGTACACCACAGCCATCAACATGGGCGTGGTTGGCTCGGTGGCCCCCGCCTTCATCGTGGCGGCAAGCTTCATCCTGTTCGGCGACCGCATGGGCTTCACGCAGTTGACGGGCGTTGCCATCTCGCTCGTCGGTGTGCTGGCCATCGTCACCCAGCTGCATCCGGAAAACCTGTTCGAGCTCACCTTCAATACCGGCGACCTGATCATCATCACCAACATGGTGCTGTGGGCGATCTATTGCGCCTGCCTGCGCCTGCGCCCCAACGTGCACCCGCTCAGCTTCCTGTTCGTGTTGTCGATCGTTGCCCTGATCGGCAACGTGCCGTTCGCCCTGTGGGAGCATGCGTCGGGCTACCAGCTGGTGGCTGACACCAAGACCGCACTGGCCATCTTGTATGCGGCGGTGTTCACCACGCTGCTCGCCTACATCACCTGGAACCGTGGCATCGATTTGATCGGTGCGCCGCGCGCGGGTGCCTTCCTGCACACCATCCCATTGTTCAGCACGACGCTTGCCATGCTGTTCCTGGGCGAGCAGCTGAAGCTGTTTCACGTGGTGGGCTTCGCCCTGATCCTGTCCGGCGTAAGTCTGGCCGCCCGCCCACCGGCGGCGGCGCGGGTCAGGGGACCGCAGCTCAGCGACCGCGGCGCGTAGCGACCTCGCCATCTGCAATTGGCGCCGGCAATGTCCTGCCGGACGCGACACCCTTGCCCAGATCCCGGCTCGGCGTCATGCCGGGGCGATCAGGATTGCACGCCCGCCGCGTCCAGCTTGGCGCGGATGCTTTCGCGATCGAAGGGCTTCAAGAGGTAGTCGTCGGCGCCTGCCGACAAGGCGCGGGCAAGCGCGCTCGTATCGTTCTCTGTCGTGCAATAGAGGATGCACGGCTTGCGCCCGTTCGGCAGGGCGCGCAGCGTTGCCAGCATCGCGACGCTGCTCATGGTCGCCAAATGGCCATCGAGCAGAATGGCGTCGGGCATGTCCGCCGCGCACGTCTGCAGGGCCTCCTGCCCGGTCTCGGCCTCGCGCGTCTCAAACTGCATGGTCTCGAAGATGCGCCGCGCAACCTTGCGCACCACTTGGGAAGGATCGACCACAAGGCAGGTTCGCGGCATGAGGGCCTCGGCAATCGGGAGCCGGCAGGGGCAATCTCACACCCGCCGCTCCCGCATGGAGAGGCAACGCGCTGCCGGTAGGTCGAGCCTGCGCGCAATGCATTAAGATTGGCTTGCCGGTCGACTTGGCGATCGGTCATCGGCCATGCATGGCAGCATGCGCAGCGTGCGCAAACTCAGGCTGACCGAGCGATCAGACAGATGTCGGCGCCGTCCTTGGCGATGCTGAGCGGCATGCGCGCGGAAACCGCCAGTCGCCAGGTGTAGTAAGCCTGGATGGACAGCGCATCGAGCGGCGCCGTCTGGCCGCCGGCGACGTAGTCGGCCAGATATTGCGGGGGACGCGCACCCGGGCCATGGCAGCGCAGCAGGAAGTTCGGGCGCTCCAGCGTGCCCTCGATGCGTACGTCTATTTCGCCGCCGCGCGGCAGCGCGGTGATGGCCGCAGCAATCAGGTTGAGCAGCAGTTTCACCTTGTCTTTGGCCATCTGTCCGGGAATGCCGCGCCACGACAGCTTGTGCTTGCCCTTGCCGAGCAGCCCGCGACTGATCTGCTCGGCGGTCACCAGATCGATCTGAGCGCCGGCAGAACCAGCGGCGCCAAACGCAAAGCGCGCGAACTGCAGGCGCGCCGACGCCTGCTCGGTGACGTTGCGAATCACATCCAGCGCGTACGTCTTGGCCTGCGCGTCGTCGTCCTCGTCGAGGATCTCCAGACCGTTGTAGATGGCGCCGACGGGACCGATCACGTCGTGGCAAATCTTACTCGAGATCAGCGCAGCGAGTTCCAGATCAGTTGGCTGGGCGCGCTCTGTCATCGGAGGCCCTCGAGGTCTGAGTGGGTCTTGACGCAGACGGCGGCTGAAGCAAGCGCACACCACCAGCCAACTCACACCGGTTGCGCCTATGTCATACCTTGATACATGCTTCGCGCCGTACTGCAAGAGTCGGCGTCCGCGGGTCATTTGAAAGGGTTGTTTTTTTGTGATTGTCCCGCCATGTGTTGCCGTAACGATGCTCAATCGCGACGCTGGTCCTCTGATCTGCCACGCGAATCACCGGGACCGCAGCAATGGATTGCACACGGGATAGCCGCGAGTGCCGCAGACTGGCTGAGGCTCTGCTGCCCGTCGCGCTGGCCGCGGGTCGCGTGCAGATGGCCCACCACAAGGCTGGGGTCACAGCCCAAGCCAAGGCCGACCGCAGCCCGGTGACGATCGCCGATCATCAGTCGGAGGAGATCATCCTCGCCGCGCTCGCCAAAATTGCACCGGGCGTACCCGTGATCGCCGAAGAGTCGGTCACCGCAGGCCGCATACCGTCAATCGATGACGGCACATTCTTCCTGGTCGATCCGCTCGACGGTACCAAAGGTTTCATCCGCGGCCGCGCCGAATTCACCATCAACATCGCACTGATCACCGCTGGCCGACCGTCGTTTGGCCTCCTCTATGCACCGGCGCTCGCGGATTTCTACGTAACACTCGGTCCTGACGCAGCCATAGCTGCGCGGCTCGCCCCGCACGCCGAGGTCGCCGATCTTGCAGCGTGCAATCCAACGCGGCTGCGCACCCAGGTGCCGGACCCGCATGCGCTGCGGGCCCTGACCAGCCAGACCCACCTGAACTCGGCCACCCAACACTTCCTCGACGGCTACAACGTAGCTGACCGCAAGGCGGTGTCGTCCTCCCTCAAGTTCGGGCTGATTGCCAGGGGCGAGGCCGACCTCTATACGCGTGTCGGGCCGACCAGCGAGTGGGATACAGCCGCCGGGCATGCTGTGCTGGCGGCAGCGGGCGGCTCGGTCACGACCCTGGACGGCGGGCCCCTGACATATGGCAATCGCGACCGCAAGTTCGTGAACCCGGACTTCGTGGCCTGGGCCCGCCAGCCGTTACCAAGAACACGCGCAGTCTAAACGTGTCACCGCGAAGTGGGTTTTCGGCCACACTTTTGTAATACTTTACGACAATTGTCGATAACTCCGGGGCTCACGCGTTTCAACTTGGAGCCCGATGTGAGATCGGGCGGAACCAACAATGGGGCGATCCATGCCGAGACAACTTTCGGCTCTGGCGGCCGCACTGCTGCTGCTGCCGACGATGCTTTGGGCAGCGTCCGCGGCTGCCCAGGAGCCACTACCCTGGCAGCGTGGCGGCGACCCGCGCTATCAGCAGCCCGACGACGCCTATCGTCCCGATCCGCGCTACAACGAACCCCGTTACAGCGAGCCGCGCTATGACGACCCTCGCCAGCAGGGCTCGGTGCGGCCGTACGAGCCGACACCGCCGCGCTATGGCGCGCAAAACCAGCCCCAAGACCAGGCCTACCGCCCACCCAGGGGGGGTGACGCCTACGGTCCGCGCGGCAGCGAACCTTACAACGGTCCGGGCAACGGTGCGGGTGGCGGCTACTACGGCCCCGACCAGAGCAGCAGCTACAATCAGCCGAGTTCCGGGCGCTACGGACAACCCTACACGCCCTATGACGAGCCGCAGGACCGCCGCTACGACTCTCGCCCCTACAACAGCGAGGAGCCGGGGGAGGGCTACTCCTCCAACGAAATCCTGTCAGCCGGTCATCGCTTCTTCGGCACCGTCAGCAAGGGCATGGCCAGCGTCGTCGAATACGCCTTCAAGCAGCAAGGCCGGCCCAACGGCTACATTCTAGGCCAGGATGCGGGCGGCGCCTTCGTGGCCGGCCTGCGCTACGGCGAAGGCACCCTCTATACCCGGGATGCTGGCAGCCATCGCGTGTACTGGCAGGGGCCCTCGATCGGCTGGGACGCCGGTGCGGCAGGTTCCAAGGTTATGGTGCTGGTCTACAACCTGCGCGACCCCGAAGAGATCTACCAGCGCTTCGGCGGCGTGGACGGGTCGGCCTATGTGGTCGGCGGCGTGGGCTTGACCTTTCAGAAGAGCGGCGATCTCGTCGTGGCGCCGATTCGCGCCGGCCTCGGCCTTCGTCTAGGTGCCAATATCGGCTATTTGAAGTATACCCGGACGCCGACCTGGAACCCGTTCTGAGGGGTTAGAAGCGACCCAGTTGCGTGACGTCGCGTCGAAGTGGTCCTACTATTCGCGACGGCGAAAAGGCCAACGCTGCTGGGTCCGTGGCCGCTGCTCTGGCTCGCGGGCTCCCAGTCCTGGTTAAGGTGACGTCCTGCTTAAGGTGACTGGCACCTGTGCAGTCTAGGATGCGGAATTGATGTCGATCCAAACCGCGATGCTGGTCGCCCTGGGCTTCCTGGCAGCAAGTCTGCTGGGGTTGCTGCTGGCGTCCGCATTCTGGTCGCGGGCGGTGCGGCTCACCACCATCCGCATCAAGCAGTCGATGCCGGTCAGCGAGGCGGAGATCAAAGCTGACCGCGACCGACTGCGCGCCGAGTACGCCATCAAAGTCCATAAGCTGGAAACGCAGCTCGACCAGGCCAAGCTCGAGCGGGCTCGCCACCTGATCGATATCAACCGGCGCGATGCCAGCATCTCGGCGCTGGAGAGCAATGTCGGCCAGTACAAGGCTGACCTTGAGGAAAACCAGAACGCGCGCAGGGTCCTTGAGCAAACCGTCACCGACCGCCTGCCCAAGGTCGAAGCCAGGCTGTCAGAAGCTAAGCGGCTGCTGTTCAATCGCGACCGCGAGATCGCCGAACTTACGCAGGGCGCCAAGAAGCACAAGCTGGCCCTCGAGGAAGCAAGCTCCGTCCACGCCCAGCAGCACGCCCAGATCGAACGACTGAACAGCGCGCTGACCACGCGCTCTGGTCGTGCGCGCAGCGACAACCTACCCGAAAGCGAACACACGCTGCGCTCGGAGATGGATGCGCTGCGGGCGAAAACGCGCGAGCAGGCCATGCTGATCGACCGCTTGCAGGTGCGCCTTGGTCACGGCTACCTGCTGCCCGGCTCGGTTGGCGCACCGGCCACGCCAGCAACCAGCCTGGCAACCGCCCAGGGCGAGGGCGACACGGATCGTTCGCGCCAGGATGTTGCGAAGGCCGGGGCTGCGCTCAGCCCCGCTGGCGCGTCCGGCGACGGCGACGCCGAAGCCATCCGCGCCGGCATGGAGCGCGAAATCCGCGGCTTGAAGGCGCGCGCGGAAGACCAGGCCGGCGAAATCGCCCGGCTGCGGGCGGCGCTGTCGGCCTTCGAGCAATTCGATGGCAAATCCATCAATAGCCTCGGCAACAGCAAAATTGCCTTGAAAGCCAAGCTGGGATCTGCCCAGGCGCAGGCCGATCAGCAGGCAACCACCATTACGCGTCTGCGCGCTGAATTGGCCGCCGCTCACGAACGCCTTGCCCGGCAGGCGGCTCATTTCATGGGTGAAATGCGCCGCATCGGCGCCGGATCGGTGCCCACGTCCGGGCAGGTGCGGCGTCCGCAGCGCAGCAGCGAGCAGCGCCTGGCGGACCGGGTGTCGCAAATCACGAGAACGCAGCGCCCCGCCATCGCTGCGAATGCGGCGGCCACTGCCACAGCCACCACCAACGCCGCCGCCAACGCTACCGCCCACGCTACCGGCACCGCACCGGCTGAGCCTGTGGTCGCCGATCCGCCCAAACCCGCCGCCAATGGCCACTCCGACACCACCGCCACGGCGGCGGCAGCTGCAACCAAGGCGCCGCCGGAGAAACCAAGTTCAGAAGCTCCTGCCGCAGAAATGCCCCAAGCGACTAAGATATCTGGCGAGCGTCGCCGGCCTCGTCTGCTTGATCGAATTACCAGTCTGAGTAAAGACTAAGACCGGGACGCTCGGGATACACCCGCCGGCGGGGCGCGGACCCGCAGCGGGGAAGCTTGCCGGCATGTTCCTGCCGACGGAGGCGGCGATCCCAAGACGCGCGAGGGGTTGGTATGGCGTTTGCGCCTTTTCGGCCGGAGGACGGCAGCGAACCGAGCGATGCGAAACGTGACGCGAGTGTGCGTCTGAGCGATGCCGCGCAAATGCCAGCCGACAAACCGGACCAGACCGCGGACGCAGCGCTGGAAGGCGCCCTGGCCGACGTCGTCGCCAACGGTACGCAAGATGAGATCGAGCGTCTGACCAGCCGCATTGGCGCCGCCCAGGCTGGCTATGCTGGCCCGAACGGCGAGGCGTCGGCGCTGCCGTTCCCGGCCAAGCAAAACGTGGCTGCCCAATCCGGCGAACAGGGGTTGCTCGGCTTGCGCGAGTGGGGCGAGGCGCGCACGGTTGTGGCTGCCGAGCTGGCCGAGATCCAGTCGCAGCCCGGCGAGGAGCAGAAGCTTGGCGAGGGGACGCATTGGCACCCGGCAACGCAGCAGGATGCCGAGCCCTACCAACCCGAGCAGAACGAACCCAAGCAACCCGCGCAGCAAGAGGCGCTGGAACCTGTACCAACGGTGACGCCGGAAACGAAGGCCGTCGCCGCGTTGCCCGGGCCAGAGTCGCTGGTGGCAGAGTCGCTGGTGGCCGAGTCGCTGGTGGCCGAGCCGCTGGCGGCGGAGCCCGTGCTGGCCGAGCCCGTGGTGGCCGAGCCCATGCTGGTCGAGCCGCTGGTGACCGAAACGCTGGTACCCGAACCACCTGTTGCCGAGGCACTCATTTCCGAACCGCAGCAGTCCGAGCCGCCGGTCGAGGTGGCGGTCGAAGCGGCGGAGCCCGAACTGCCGCTGCCCGCACCGGCCGATGTCCAGTCAGAGTTAGCAGATGCCACGCCGGAGTTGCCCCTTGCCGAGCCGACGCTGGCTGAGCCAACTGCCGAGCCAAGCTGGCCGCAATCACTGCATGACCGGCTGGAGGCCTCCAATGTCGACGAGCCTTCGTCCGAGCCGGCCCGACCGCAGTCGCTGAGCGCGCGCTTGGGGCGCCCGCTGCCCGAGCCATCGCTTCCCGAGGCATCACACCCTCAGTTGTACAGCGAGGCCGCCGTTGCGCCGATCACCTCGGCGCTCGATGCGGCGACCAAGCTCGTTGCCGACGCCGATGCCGCCGCCGCCGCGCTGGAAAATCTCTCACGCATGCTGCAGGCCCACCAGCGGCCGGCGTCGATTGTTCCCTCGCCGGGGCAGCAGGCGGCGCTGCGGCCGTCGCATCCGTCGGCCAGATCGGGCATGCAAGACCAGCGACCCATGCCGATGCCGCCGCGATCCGTCATGCCTGACGGCGATCCCCTGCAGATGGCCTCGCCCCGCCCCGAGCACCGGCCGGTGCAGCGCATAATGCGCCCCGCTCCCGCCGTCGAGGTTCCTGCCGCCCCGCGCCCGATGCGCGCGCCGACCCTGCGGCCGACCACGGCGCCGCGCGACACGCGCCAGTTCGATCTGCGCGGTTTCATGGCCGGTTTTGCCATCGCCGGCGCGCTCGGCGCACTGCTCTACATCTACCTCCTGAGCGGCTGACCAACGCGCAGTCTGGGGCGCTTACAGCCCGTCCTGCTCAAGACGGGTTCGCCAGTCCGCGCGCCGCATCAAAAAAGGCCGCAGCCCCAGCGCCAACAGAACGAGCGCGCCGATCAGCAGGCTGCGCGCGATGGCGTGGTCGTACAGGATCCAGTAGGAGCCGCCAGACATCGCCAGCGACTGGCGCAAACTCATTTCGAGCATGGGCGCAAGCACCAGCCCCAGCACGACGGGTGCAACCTCGAAATCGAGCTTGCGCAGCAGGTAGCCGGCAAGCCCCGAAGCCACCATGATCCATACCTCCACCACGCTCTGGTTGACGGCGTAGACGCCCAGTACGCAGAAGACGATGATGCCCGTGTACAGGTACGGGTAGGGAATGCGCAGCATTTGCACCAACAGTCCGACCATCGGCAAATTGAGTGCAAGCAGCACGACGTTGCCGACATACATGCTGGCAATGAAACCCCAGAACAGAGCTGGCTGCTCGCTAATCATCAGCGGTCCGGGTGCCACACCGTGCACCAGCAGAGCGGCAATCATCACCGCAGTGATCGGTCCCGACGGCACGCCCAGCGCCAGCATGGGCACGAACGCACCGCACGCCGCCGCGTTGTTGGCTGCTTCTGGTCCCGCTACACCCGCCACTGCGCCCCGGCCGAACTCCTCCGGCTTGTTGGAGAGGCGCCGCTCGAGGCCGTAGGACACGAACGAGGCAATGATGTGCGCGGAGCCCGGAATCAAGCCGATCAGAAAGCCCAGCACCGTGCCGCGCGCCGTCGGCCCGATCGCTTGACGCGCCTCCGCGCGTGAGGGCAACAGTTCGCCCAGGCGTGGCGCCTTGATGCCCGCGGGCGCGCCGCTGCCGGCCACCAACAGCACCTCCGACAGGCCCAGCAACCCAACCGCCACCGGCACCACGCCGATGCCGTCGCCGAGCTCGATGATGCCGTACTGGAAACGCAAGAAGCCCGACATCTGATCGATGCCGATCGTGCCGAGCAACAGGCCGAGCGCCGCCATGGAAAGCGTCTTGGGCATCGAGCCGCCCGACATGTAGGCGAGCACGATGAGCCCCATGGTCAGCAGACCAAAATACTCGGGTGGGCCGAATTTGAGCGCGATGCCGGCGAGCGGCGGCGCCACCAGCGTTAGCGCCACGAGGCTCACGCTCCCGGCAGCGAAAGAGCTGAAGGCGGCAATGGCCAGCGCCGCGCCGGCACGGCCTTTCTGCGTCATCGCATAGCCATCGATGCAGGTCATGACGGACGCAGCCTCGCCCGGAATGCGCATCAGGATCGAGGTGGTGGAACCGCCGTACATGGCGCCGTAGTAAATGCCGGCCAGCAGTACGATGGCCGTGGTCGGCGTCAGGCCGAAGGTGGCCGGCAGCAGCAGGCTGATGCCCGCGAGCGGGCCAAGGCCCGGTAGCATGCCAACGATCGTTCCGACCATGCAGCCGAGCACGGCATAGGCCAGCACGCTCGGCTGCAAGGCGACCGAGAAGCCGAGGGCCAGATTGTGCAGGGTCTCCACCACCAGATCACACGCCCCACGGCCCGAGCGGCAGCGGTACTCTAAGCAAGGTGGCGAACAGGTAGTAGGTGCCGGCCGACAGCAGCAGCGCAGCGCTCAGCACCGGCAGCGGAGGCTTGCGTTCGAGCACCAGCAGCAGGAATGCCGCGCTGGCGAAAATCGTGATGCGGTAGCCCAGCCGCTCCATGGCCAGCGCAGCGAACGCGCCGGCCGCCAGGATGCCGGCAGCGCGCGGTGCTTCCGCCCACGCAATCGACCGCCAGGCCGGCGTGCCCTTGTCGAGGAACGCCGTCAGCAGCGCGAATACGGCGAGCGCCACGGCAATCACCAGCGGCACAAAGCCCGCACCCGGATTGCCGAGCGATCCGAGCGGCAGTTTGCTGCTCTCCCAGATAATGCCGACGGCAATCGCCACCAACGCCAGTCCCGCCACGCGGTTGCGGGTTAGGCCGTGCGATGGTGGTTGGCTCGACTGAGGCATTGGCGAGGTTCGTAGTGTTGCCAGCCCGGCAGGCCGGGCTGTCATCCCGGTGTGAGCGAAGCTGTGCGCCGGCGTCAAGGCGTTGGGTCTAGCCTATCGCGGCAGGGAGCTATTTCTTCTCCTCGACCTTGCCGACCCGCTTGACGGCTTGGCCGAGGCGCTGGGCATCGACATCCCAGAACGCCTTGAATTCGGGAGCGTCCTTGTAGTCGACGGGCGTCTGCATGTTGGCCATGGCGGTCTTGAACTCGTCCTCCTTGACGATCTTGGCAACCGACTCGCGCAACGTCTTCAGGACCGGCTCGGGCGTGCCAGCCGGCGCCAGCAGCCCGGCCCAGATGTAGAACTCGACATCCTTGTAGCCGAGCTCCTTGAAGGTCGGCACGTCGGGCAGCGCGTCGACGCGCTTGTCGCCCCAGCCGGCCAGCACGCGCAGCTTGCCGGCCTTGACGTGCGGCAGCACCACCAACGGTCCTGAGGCGAGCACCTGCACATGACCGCCCAGCAGATTGGTCAGCGCCGGTCCGGCTCCGTTGAAGGGCACATGCCGCAGCTTGATGTCGGCGGCGTGCGCAAACATCTCCATCGCCATGTGCAAGGTGCCGTAGATGCCCGATGAGGAGTAGGCGATCTCGCCCGGCCGCTTCTTGGCGTCCTCGACCAGGTCCTTCACGGTCTGCCAGGGACTGTCGGCGGGCACCACCAGCACGGTCGGATCGGACGACAGCAGCGCGATCGGCACCAACTGCTCCAAGCGATAGGCCGGCGGACGGTCGAACAGGGCGTCGGCGGCCGGAATGATGGAAATGGAGGAGAGCGCCAGCAGCAGCGTGTAGCCGTCGGGCTTGCTGTTGGCGACCTGCGCCATGCCGACCGCACCGCCAGCCCCCGGCTTGTTGGTGACGACGAATGGCTGCTTGAGCAGCTTCTCGAGCCCGGCGGCGACCGGCCTGGCGCTGGCGTCGGCAACTCCGCCCGGCGGGAACGGCACGATGACGCTCACCGCGCGCGAGGGATAGGCCTCCTGGGCAGCCAGCGGCGTCGGCAATGCGATGGCAGCCAGCGGCGTCAGGAATGCGATCGCGCAAATGAGCGCGGCAAGCACGCGATACATGGCGTTCCTCCGAGTGGGCCTGGTGGCTCTTGCTGTTGGGCCGGCACTCTATCAGGCTGTATCCGGCCTCGGAAGCGGCTCGGCGGTCGTCGCCGCCTGTGCCTGCGGACGGTTGAGCAGCGCCACCAGCGTGTAGCTGATGATCATCAGCAGGAACCATGCGCCGAGCTTGCCCATCGAGACGAGCGACCAGCCGTTGCGCTGATGCGGGTACATCCACGCGGCCGTGAAGGTGCCGACGTTCTCGGCGATCCAGATGAACAGCGCCACCAGAACGAACCCCAACAACAGCGGCATGCGCCGATGCTGCTGCCACACCTTGAAGTAGACCCAGCAGCGGCCGAACAGCAGGACGGTCAGCGCGAACAGCAGCACGCGTACATCGGGTAGATAGTGATGCGCGTAGAAGTTG
>Ga0075421_100002662_pt1 | contig 21314 bp, 24 predicted proteins | sample SoiMetdeltSBSDD5_FD_75292 | JGI IMG/M metagenome (GOLD analysis project Ga0075421, IMG submission 75292) | Bulk soil microbial communities from a Populus tree surrounding site in Tennessee, USA - Soil MetaG P. deltoides SBSDD5 | ecosystem: Environmental > Terrestrial > Soil > Tree plantation... | reverse complement strand
GCTATCACCGAAAGGGCGATCAATGAAGCCTATGAAACAAACGACAAAAGATTCATAGCGTTCATCACGTGGTTGTGTGGTTCATTGATGATCAACATGCAGCAGCTTGAACTTGCCGTGACTTATAAGCTGAGAGCAGAAGATATTTACACTGAGATCGGTTATCTCGATTATAACTACATAAAAAACTGGTGCGTAATAGGTGAGCTTCTCTTTCATTCGGGCGACTATGAGCAAAGTATTTTTTACACAAGAAAGGCGCTTGACAGCTGGACCGAAAAAACAGCCGCATCAGATTTTCTGCGGATAAGGTATTACAATACAATCGCGCAGGACTACGAGCAGTTGAACAAACTCGACTCGGCCATTATATATCTCGATACATCATTAATGCTTGCAGACAAAGGCAAACACGAGAACTGGAAAGGAATCAATTCCGGTTTTAAAGGTGAAGTGTTGTTCAAAATGCAGCAGTATCAAAGGGCAAAACCGCTCCTTGAATACGACTATATAACCAATAAAGGTGAGATTGCCGACATCGCGGCGAAATCACTGCAGTGGATAGCGAGAATTAACCTGCTGGAAGGAAAAACTGATAGCGCCTTATTAAAGAGCAGGGAAGCTGTTGAACTGATAGAAAAAACAAAATTCAGGTATTACCTGCAACCGAGCCGCTATCTTGAAATGTGCTATTCGGCGCTTGCCGAAGCATTCAAGGCAAATGGAAAACTTGACAGCTTTTATCATTATAATAAGTTATTTACACAACTTCACGATTCCATTCAACTGGTGGTTCTCCAAAGCAGCAGCCGCATCATAAGAATGAAAATAGATAATCAAAATATTTTAAATGCCATTCAATTGCTGGAACAGGAAAAAAGAAATGAGGTGATCAGGCGAAACTTTTTCATTGTAGTGATTGTGCTATTAGCTCTCACTGTTTTTTTATACATAAAACACTCAAAATTAAAACAGCGGCACAAGGAAGAAATGGTGTTGCGGGAAAAGATAATTGCTGAAACACAACTCGATTCAGCAAAACAACAAATGCAACAGTTTACAGAGAACATCATTGAAAAATCGGACCTGATTGACAAGCTTCATCACAAAATTGCCGGCAATGAAGCCAATGGCGAGAATAAGCATATTATTGAGGCACTTACGAACCACACAATTCTTACAGAAACGGACTGGGAAAATTTCAAAAAGATGTTCGAAAAAATTCATCCCCGCTTCTTTACTTCGCTAAAAGAAAAAGCTCCTAACATCACTGTTGCCGAACAAAGGATGGCTGCACTTACACGCCTTAATCTTAATTCCAGGCAAATGGCATCAATGCTCGGAATCTCCGTTGATAGTGTGCATAAAACAAAACAGCGTTTGCGACAGCGTTTGCAGGTTCAGAGCGAATCAAACCTTGAAGAAACGCTGGCGTATCTTTGATGGATATGCGCAAGAAAGCACTGATTCTTGATCTCGACAATACGATTTACCCGGTTAGCTCTATCGGAGAAACTTTATTTGCGCCGCTTTTCGAATTGATTGAAAAAGATAAGCATGTTTCGGATCGGATTGATGAAATTAAGAATGAAGTCATGAGGAGACCTTTTCAGACAGTTGCCAAGGAATTTAACTTCAGTGAAGAGCTTTCCAATAAAGGCATTGAAATATTAAAAGGCATTTCTTACAAGGGAAAGATTGAACCTTTTGAGGATTACAAAATCATAAGAGAATTACCGATCGATAAATTTCTTGTAACAGCCGGCTTCACGAAAATGCAGCAAAGCAAAGTAGATTCAATGCAGTTGCAGCGCGACTTTAAAGAAATACATATTATTGATTCTACAACTACTAAGAAAGTGAAAAAAGATTATTTTATCGAGATAGTAGAACGTAATCGCTATAATAAATCTGAAGTAATGATTATCGGCGATGATCTTCATTCCGAAATTAAGGCTGCCCAGGAACTGGCCATTGATGCTGTTCTTTATGATAAAGCCGGTCTGTATAAAGAAGAAAAGTCAGTAATAAGAATTACTGACTTCGCGGAATTGAAAAAATATCTGTAAGATATGTCTCGCGCTGACGCGGATGGACTACTTCTCCGCCACAAACAATAAAAAACTGTTCATTAAGAAATACATATCATCCGTCAGGTAAAACTTGCCGAACGCGTCCGCAATAACTCCCTCCACAACAACCCGTGGGTTCTGATTTAACGCAGCCGCTGCAGGACCTGTACCCATAAAACTCTTAACGGCATTATTCATGCTATGATACAGGAACGGGCAAGGAACTGTTTCTTTCGATATCTTTTGAAATCCTATTCCGTTGAGAACATTCTCAACCTTTCCATCTTCAGATAACGCAAATGGTCCGGGTGTGCCTGGCGGCGGTGGAGGAAGCAATGTGCTTATCGCCTTTAATATTGTTGTGCCATCACTCATTTCTGGTTTATCCCAGATCACAGCCACCAGTTTTCCTCCCGGTTTCAGAACCCGTTTGGCTTCTTTTAGTGCGTTTTCAAAATTGCCAGCATACTGAAATGAATTAAAACCGGTAACAACGTCAAAGGTGTTGTCTGCAAAAGGAAGGGCTTCAAGGTCTTCTTCAAGAAAAGTTACTCCGGGATTACGCTCTCTTGCGATTTCCAGAAGCCCCGATGCTGCGTCAATGCCCGTTACCTGGGCACCATCTCTGTTTGCCAGAGCGGTAAATAGTCCTGACCCACATCCTGCGTCCAGTAACATTGTATCTCCTGCGATATTGATTTGCTCAAGAACCCTTCTGTAAATAGGAAGAAAATAGGGTTCGAAGTGAATTGACCAATTTTTTGGTGCTATGCTCCAGAGCTGGCCCTGGATTGTTTTTGTGCTCATATTATTAAAATTGATGAGGCACAAATCTATACTTTGAAACACCCGATATGGTAGTCTGAAAGGTTCAATTAGTTGACTGAAAAGTTCAGGTCAAAACATGTTGCTTAATATTCACCGGCGATTCGCCGAACTGCTTTCTGAAAGCCCGGCTGAAATGCGACCTGTCTTCGAATCCACTTTCAAATGCTGCTTCGCTTACTGTTTTACCGAGATTCGTTAGCAGGTGTTTTGCGTGATGAAGCCGCTTTTCCATCAGCCATTTTCCCGGAGTCGTTTTAAACTGTTTTTGAAAGTCACGTTTAAAAGCTGATAAACTTCTTGAAGAGAGCGTTGCGAATTCTTTCAGGCTGAGGTTGAAGCTGAAGTTATCTTCCATTACTCTGGATAAAGAAACGCTTTGCGGCGCCTTAAGGAGGGAAGCAAAGAAGCATCTCAATTCGTTGTTCGCAGGGTTGTCTGCAACAGTAAGGATGAGTTCTTTAAACTTAAGTTCAAGAAGCTTTTCATCAGGATCCATGTTGCTGTCGAAATAGGTCATCATCAACTGAAAGTACATATCGAGCGACCGGTTGCTTTGAATGTTGATGATCTGTGCGTATGATTTATCGGTTTTCTTTATCGGCCTTGATTTTTCTTTCAGAACCTCACAAATAAATTCATCAGGAAGAAAAAAAAGAAACAGACAAAACGCTGTATCGAAAAACTGCTCTACTATAGCTGCTCCTTTCTGTACGAATACGCAATCACCTTTTCGAAGATCAAATGAACCGTGTGGTGTATGCCACGTTTTTCGGCCTTCCACAACGTATACTATATAATTATGCTGGCTCCATAAATCGTGAAACTTGTTTTGGAGGCCGCAATTGTATACGGTAAGCAACGATTCCCCGCAGGAATATCTCCTGTGTTTGGGATCGCTCACTATGGCTGTATATAGGTTGAACATGATGCTTTGGCATCTAAAAGTAAAGAAAGTAAATGTTTAGAAATACTTAATAACACGGTTCGTAAACCATCCAAACATCCTTACGCCAGAAAGGCTCGTACATTTCATCCGGATGAATATAATTGAGGAAGAAACAACAGTGAGCAAGCCAACTATAAAAATCGCAGCGTTAACGCTAAAGGCGTCTGCAATAAGACCCGTGAGTATCGCTCCGACTGAATACCCCATATCACGCCAAAGCCGGAAAACTCCTATGCTTTTTGCCCTGTCGGAAGGGTGAGTATTTTCCGCAACAGTCGCCAGAAATGTGGGATATACCATCGCCGTACCCCAACCGAGCACGGCAGAAATCACAATAAAATGCGTCATCGTAGATGCAAGAAGTAAAGCGATTAACGCCATGCCCTGCAACAGCATCCCCCAAAAAAGCAAATCTTTTTTACAAAAGTGATCAGCCATTCTCCCCGTAAACAGTTGCCCGATGCCCCATACAGCAGGATAAACAGCGGTGATCATCCCCACCTCTCGAATATTAAATCCCTTTACAACGAGCAGAATAGGAAACAAACCCCAGGTCAATGCGTCATTTAAGTTATTTACTAATCCTGCTTGAGTTACTGAACCGAGATTCTTATTGATCCAACTGGTTTCCCAAAAGGTTTTTTTTAGCCTCGGAACATTGCTTGTAGATGTTTCATGCGCAACGTGATGTTCCGTGTCTTTTACAAATGCCACACTTAATATCAATCCGAACACAGATATGCCAATGCCTATATAAAATGGATACGGCCTTAAACCATACTCCGAAGCCGTCCACGCTGTTGCTAAGGCAACCGCTGCCACGGCTACATAGCCTGCAAACTCATTTAAGCCCATGGCAAAGCCTCTTTGCTTTTCGCCAACTAGATCTATTTTCATTGTAACGGTGCTACTCCATGCAAGTCCCTGGTTGATGCCCATCAACACATTGGCAGCAACGATCCAATTCCAGCTGTCTGCATACATTAATATAAAAGGAATGGGAATTCCGAAGATCCAGCCAATAGTTAACAGGTTTTTCCTTCCAACCTTGTCGGCAAGTGAACCGGCAAAATAATTCGTAATAGCTTTGACTATTCCAAATACAATGATGAATGAAAGGATTGCTGTTCTCGCCGCTATATGAAACTCTGCTTCTGCAATCTGCGGCAGTATGCTTCTTTCCAGACCTATCATTCCGCCAACAAAAGCGTTAATGACAACCAGCAGTGTGAACTGTTTCCAGTTTTCTTTTAGTCCTAGTTCTACGTTTTTCACGGGGCGACAAATTTATTCAAGTCATTCCTCATGATATCGCACACCTGTTAGCGCCGGCTTCCAATTCTACAGCATCAACGTTTGAAAAATCTCCTGAAAGATTATTTTCTACTATTGACATATAATTAGGTGGCGTCGCCGGGATCTTTTGCACCAGGCCGTCAACGAAATCCTCTTCGCGAGCGTGTAAAAGCTTTATCTTTTCTTTTACCTCGTTTATAGAAGCAGTGATTATGTTGTTGTCGAAAGGAATTGCTTTACTGGTATGCGCCGGGAATATGCTCATTTCACCTGGCAGTGAAACAATTTCATGAAGTGATTTGTAAAGTAAGGAAGCTCTCACGCGTGTTTCGTTGTTGTTTTCCGCTTTAAGATCGGGCCTGCCTACTCCATCTATAAATAGGGTATCACCGGTAAATATTGCTTCGTTACCGATATAATAACTCACGCTTTCTATCGTGTGGCCGGGCGTCGGCATTGTTCTGATAGAAATATTTCCAATATTAAAAACAGAATCTGTCGTTGCTGCTATGGAATCAAATTGAACCTTGTTAGGCACCGGCAAAAAAAGAGGCACGTTATAAAATTCGGCAAGCATTTTTGAACGCGACAGGTGATCGGCGTGAATGTGAGTTTCGATCACGTATTTTAATGTTAGTCCATGCTTTCTGATAAGGTGCTGATAAACGTCAGGAGGAAGTGATGCATCTAAAAGGACAGCCTCATTTTTTGAAGAAATAATATACGAAAGACATCCTTTGCCGGTGCGTCTCACCTGCAGCACCTCAAAGTCATTAAATTTTCTTACTGCAGTGTTCCAGGCCATGCTCCATTTCTTCATACCACCTTCGAGTGAATAAGCTTCGATGCCTTTTTGCTTCAACAGCTCCGAGGCGATCCTGCTTGTGCGGCCCGCCGCGCATACCGTAACAACTTTTGTTTTTGCCGGTATGTCTATTTCATCCATTACCGCGTAATCGCCTTCGTTCAGCCGTTTGTATGCGTCGAGGTAATGGCTCCCGGGGATCTGCCATTCTTTTCTTTGATCGGCTGTCCGGATATCCAGTACGAATACCGGCTCACCATTTTCAAGCCATTCTCTTAGCATATCGGCGGTTACTGTGCTATTGTTAACGTCTGTTGTCATGACACCTTGGTTTTTTGAAATTTTATCTTCCAATCGAGGTAGCCTTCTTCGAGTCGCGTTGCCCTGAATCCCTTTCGGGTTAAAAGCTGCACCGCGTCGTCGGCAAAAACGCAAAAAGGGCCGCGGCAATAAGCGATGTATTGTTTTGACTTTTTCAGCTCGTTAAGGCGCTTTGGCAATTGATCGATTGGGATATTCACCGAATTCGGAATGTGACCGTTGTTGTATTCACGCTCGGGCCTCACATCCAGAAGAATTATACCCGGCAGCTTTGGAAGCAGTTCCTTAAAAGTTACGGGTTGCAGTTTGTATTTGCTGCTTCTGAAATCATTTACAATTTTATCTACTTCGGCAAGGCTTTCTGTTCCGATTTCCCGAAGATCCCTTAAAGATTTATAAACATTTTCATCGGCGAGACGGTACAAGATGAAATTGCCGTTGCGTTTAATTTTTACAAGGTTTGATTGCTTCAGCACCTGCAAATGCTGCGAGGTGTTGGCAATGCTTAGCCCCGTTTCGCTTGCAATTTCCTCAACCGATCTCTCAGCCTGCGCGAGCAGGTCTATAATTTCAAGGCGGTGGGGGTTGGCCATCGCCTTTACCAGCCTCGCCAATACAGTGTAAATTCTTTCTTTATACTCTTTTTTGTCGATTATCACTTACCAAAGATAAGTCGCAGTATTTAACTATTCAATAGATTTGTTGAATAGTTAACAAACTTATTTAAGAAAGTCGTTGATGAATGATCAGCACTCGGAATAATCGGACAAAAAAGTACCGTTTAACGCCACTACTGTGGTAAGATTTATTTTCCTGCCGTCGTGCAGTTCAAGGAATGCAGGCTCAGCATCTAAATGAAGATTTTTTATGATGCCTTGCGCCCTTTGCAAACCTCCTTCATCAAGGATCATCGACACTTTTTCTTTGTTGTCATAGCAATCCTTAAGTTTCTCAGTGAAATTTTCTTTTGCTGAAAGTGTGCCTCTCTTATCCATGTTCCAAAATTAACTTGAATTTTTTAAGTGCATACCATCCAGCCGTCCCTATATTGCACCAAACAAAACTCATGAAAGGCAAAATTCTCATTTTTACTCTCGTAATATTATCTCTTGGTGCATCCGCACAAACGAAAACAGATCCGGAGAAAAAACTTAAAGAACTTGGCATTACTTTAAAAAAGCCACCAACCCCGATAGCAAACTACGTCCCTGCAGTGCAGGTGGGTAAAATGGTGTACTTGTCGGGGCAAGGTCCTATTAAAGACGACGGTGAGTTAATAAAAGGAAAAGTAGGTGCCGAAATTACCCTCGAACAGGCCCAGGAGGCAGCCAGATTAGCAGGAATACGGTTGCTGGAGGCGCTTAAAGGACAAATAGGTGATCTCAACAAAGTTAAACGGATTGTAAAGGTACTGGGTATGGTGAATGCGGTACCAACATTTGATCAGCAACCGAAAGTGATAAATGGATTTTCCGATTTTATGGTCGAGGTGTTCGGACAAAATGGTAAACATGCACGATCAGCTGTCGGCGTTGGTTCATTGCCATCGAATATCCCCGTAGAAATAGAAATGATCGTAGAGTTGAAGTAATATTATGCCATCGCGCCTTCTACCGCACCCTCATTGCACACCAGCACAATCTTGCCAGTCACGCCACCCTTTCCGAGTAGTTCATGCGCCTGTCTTGCTTTGGTAAGCGGAAATCGTTGTGTAATGAGGGGTTTGATCTTATGTTCTTGAAGAAGCCCGAATAGCGTAATCAAATCCTGACGAAACAAATCCGGTTTCAGCCGCATGAGAGTCTGAATGCTGTAAGGAATTACACGTTTCCGGCCAGGTAAAATCCAACTGAGTGCGATGTACAACCCAAAAATAGATATTGCACGATAGCGTTGGCGATGACCCTGGCGGCTCAGGGTCGATCGCCCGCCACGTAGTGAACCAGTAAGACCAAAGGCCACCACTTTTCCACCACGACGCAGCGCTTTGCGGGAAAGCCAAATGTGTCGACCACCGATGCTTTCAAAAACAACGTCCACGCCCTCGCCGGTGAGTCGGTGAATTTCGCTTACGAAATCCTGGTGCTCGTAGTCAATTGGTACAGCACCCAGGGCAGCAACGGCCGCAGCATCCCGCGATGTGCAAGTACCATACATTTCCAGCCCAGCCAAACGTGCAAGCTGCAACAATGCTGTGCCTACTCCACCTGCCGCTCCGTGAATCAGCACGCGCTGGCCAGCTTTCACCTTTGCAGAATGATGCAGCATCTGGTAGGCTGTAATGTAGTTGAGTACGAGGCTCACCGCTTCGGCTGGGTCCAATCCCGATGGCACCGGCACCAATCTGCGCATTGGCAGACAGGCGAACTCTGTATATGCACCGAAGACGGGCAGTGCAGCAACCATTTGGCCCCGTTCAATGCCAACAACACCTTCGCCAATTTCATCTACTACACCTACCAGGTCCCATCCCGGCGTGAAGGGCAACCGTGGGGTTTCAGGATGGATACCTTCTCGCATCATCACGTCTGGCAAAGAAACACCTGCGGTCAGCACCCTTACCCGAACTTCGCCTTTCTTCGGCTCGGGGCATTCATCTTCTATTACCCGAAGTTCATCGGGACCGCCATAGTGCGTAACAACAACGTGTTTGTATTTCATGACATGTTCCTCCTTTATTTGATATCGGAACTTGTGTAGCTTTTCCTAAAGTTGATTTAATAAGCAGTCCAAAAAAATGATTTGTGTCAGCTTAAAAAATGAAATGTATCAGATCGCCAACCTTACAGGTTATACAACGCTGCTTAGCCTTCTGCGTAACTTCGAAAATTGAATCTGGTTTTATAAATGTGAAACGCTTCACTAATGACGACCGAACAGGAAAGAATAAATAAGTCAAACTGGAAAAAGTGGGGACCGTATGTTAGCGACCGGCAGTGGGGAACGGTGCGCGAAGATTACAGCGCAGGCGGCGATGCCTGGAATTTCACAACACATGATATGGCGCGGAGTTACGCGTACCGGTGGGGCGAAGAAGGCATAGCCGGCATTTGTGATGAGCAACAATTGCTATGTTTTGCCGTGGCACTATGGAATAAAAGAGATCCCATTCTGAAAGAACGTTTTTTTGGACTAACAAACACAGAGGGCAATCATGGCGAGGATGTAAAGGAGTTCTACTACTACCTTGATAATACCCCCACGCATTCATACATGAAGATGCTTTATAAGTACCCACATCTGGAATTTCCTTACTCAGTGCTGGTGGAAGAGAATCATTGCAGAACAAAGCAGGAACACGAATTCGAAATTTTGGATACAGGCATCTTTAACGATGATAAATATTTTGATGTGATTGTTGAATATGCAAAAGCAGGCGATGAGGCTTTGCTGATTAAAATAAGAGGCATCGCTTAATGTTCTCCCTACTCTATGGTTTCGAAACACCTGGTCCTGGCGGTATAATGAGTACATGCCGCAGCTACAGTCGACTTCTCCCGGTAACATAGCAGCTTATCATCAGGCATTGGGGCAGTATTATCTTGTGTGTGAAGACATGCCTGAAACACTGTTCTGCGACAACATCACAAACTCCATCCGGCTGTATGGATATGAAGGAAACACAACGTATTATAAAGACGGCATCAACGATTACGTGACCCAAGGTGCTGAAAGCATCAATCCTGAACAAACAGGCACAAAAGCCTCTTTCAATTATAACCTGACCATTCCTGCTGGTGAAAGCATGGTCATCCGCCTGACACTGTCACACGATCCAACAAACGACTTTAAAAATTTTGATGAAACTTTTCAGATACGGGTCAAAGAAGCGGATGCCTTTTACCAGGAAGTACTAAAGGGGGAAAAGGATCCTGATGTATTCAATATCAGAAGGCAGGCATTGGCAGGCCTGTTATGGAATAAGCAGTTTTATTATTACGATGTGCACCAGTGGATCAAGGGCGATGCCGCACAACCACCGCCTCCGTCCCAGCGATTCCGGGCAAGAAATGCCGAATGGAAACACCTGCATAGTAAAGAAATTATCTCGGTACCCGACAAATGGGAATTTCCCTGGTTTGCTGCCTGGGATATGGCCTTTCACTGTTATGCCCTGGCGATGGTAGACAGGGATTTTGCCAAAACGCAATTGTTGAATCTGGTAAATGAATGGTACATGCACCCTAACGGTCAGTTACCGGCTTATGAGTGGAACTTCAGCGATTGCAACCCTCCGATTCACGCGATGGCCGTTTGGGAAATATATAAAGCTGAAAAGGAAGCCAATGGTGGCAACGGCGACGTGCTGTTCCTCGAAAAGGTGTTTCACAAACTCATGCTCAATTTCAACTGGTGGGTAAACAGAAGAGATGCAAAAGGCAATAACATATTTGAAGCGGGTTTTCTGGGATTAGACAATATCGGCGTAATCGACCGCAATGCGGTGTCGCCAAATGGCGGCTATTTACAGCAATCTGATGCCACCGGATGGATGGCGATGTATGCACTGAATATGCTCCGCATTGCTCACGAGCTTTTGTGGCATAATCCTGCTTATACTGAAATCACGTCGAAGTATTTTGAACATTTTCTTTATATCGCCGGAGCCATGAATGGCGTAGAAGGAAATTTATGGGACGACGAGGATAAATTTTATTACGATCAGCTGCTCATGCCAAACAATATATCTGTTCCACTTAAAGTGAGAAGCCTGGTGGGATTGATTCCACTGTTCGTAGTAGAAGCCATTTCAGAAAGTGAGATCAAACACGATGATTTTTTTGATCAACGAAATAAATGGTTTGAGGAATACCGGCCCGACCTGGCCGATCTTGTCTCCCACTGGTATCTGGTCAATAAAAATGGCACGCATCTGTTTAGCCTGATGCGCGGCTTCCGGATGAAAATGACGCTGAAACGCTTGTTGGATGAAGAGGAATTTTTAAGTGACTATGGCATTCGCTCACTTTCTAAATTTCACCTGGAGCACCCTTATCAATTTAGTGGTGACGACCAAACGCACTCAGTAAAATATACGCCGGGTGAAAGCGACAATAACATGTTCGGTGGCAATAGCAACTGGCGCGGACCTGTATGGGTGCCAATGAATTGGCTGGTAATTGAAAGCTTACGGCGCTATTATGCTTTTTATGGCGACGACTTCAAAGTAGAATGTCCAACGGGGTCAGGCAAGTATATGACGTTAAATGAAGTAGCTGATGACTTGAGCCTGCGCGTATTACGCATATTTAAGCGAAATGAAGATGGTATCCGTCCGGTATTTGGCCATACTGAAAAAATGCAGAACGACGGGAACTTCAAAGATTACCTGCTGTTTCACGAATATTTTCATGGTGACTGTGGCAAGGGTTTGGGAGCCTCACACCAAACAGGATGGACCGCTTTGATTGCCACTTATTGCATAAAATCTCAATCACATAAGCGGTAGAGACGAATGCCCGGCAGAATCAGTTTACCTTATCTTTTATTGTCCCTGCAATTATAACGCAAACGACGGCTAACATTAAGTAACCAAGCATTTTATGATCCGTTTTTTCCCAGGTATGACTGCCACAGGATCAATAGGTTTAAATGAAACCCCGAAATACGCTAAATAAAATCGAAAGGTTAATCCACAGGAAGGGCTATTGTAGTGGTAGTGCCTTCATGATATTTCGAATTAATGTGCATATTTCCATTCAAAAGATTTACTCTGTAATACATGTTTGAAATGCCAATCCCTTCCCTGTAATTTTCAGGATCAAAGCCTCTTCCATTATCTCTTGTGACCACAATTATTCTTTGATTTCTGTATTGGAATGAAATCAAAACTTTACTTGCCGTTGCATGTTTGATAATATTCGTTAGCTGTTCCTGGATGATCCTAACCAAATGCACCTTCTGGTTTGTTCTAATCAAAGCCTCTATAGACTTTTCGTATTTCAAAACGATCCTAAGATTGGAATTTATTCTAAACCCGTCAACAACAGACTTTAACGCTTCATGCAGTTCGAAGTCACGCGTCCCTTTCCTTGTTATCGTGTGGCTAACATTGCGAATGATACTGATAAGATTACCCAGAATTTCGGGCACCTTCTTCAACTCACCGTAGTTACCTCTCTGGATTGAGTGCTCTACAATCAATTTCACAGCAGTTAGTGTAGGGTTGATATGATCGTGCAGCTCAGCTGCAATTTCCTGTTCTATTTTCGCCCGCAACTCGATTTCAATTTCGGCTTCGTCGTTCAGCAAGCCAACGCCCTCGAGTTTTCGCTCTCTGTCGAACTGCCGCAAATACACAACCATTGCATTCATTTCCGGAAAACAAGGAAGACTATTAAATGTTAGAAACAAAGCAATTGGTTCGCCGTTTTTCTTCAGAAGTTGCATCAACGCCTCATTCACAACATTAGAGCCGCGTTGCAATTGATAGTATATTTTCTTTAATCTCTTTGAGAAAGCCTTATGCACCAGCTCGAAAATCTCTTTTCCAACAATTTCGTGAGGAAAGTAACCTAAAAGATTATGAACAGATGGCGATGCCCATTGAATCGTTCCCCCATGGTCCATAATTATCATTGACTCTGCGATGCTCTCGTAGCTATTCTTCACCTGTGTTCCATCCATAAAAGATCATCCTTGGTTGAGCCGTAAAGATTCTCTTAAAGGAAGAGGTTAGGAGTATCCCTTTCAAATCAACTTACTGCATTTTCAAACACGCGGTTGCGGTAAACTGCCGGAGAAACCCCTTTATATCTTTTAAAAAACCGAAAGAAATGAGAAGCCGACTGAAATCCCAGCTCGTATGCAATTTCTTTTACCGAAAAGGCTGTCTGCAACAACAAATATTCAGCCTCCTGAACCAGCATTGTGTCTATGGTTATCTTAGCCGACTGATCAAGATATTTCCTTGTGTTTGCATTTAGCTGATTGGGATGTACACGAAGCTTGGCAGCATAAAAACCAACGGAGTGATGCGTTTTATAATGCTCCCTTACCATTTCCATATATTTAATGACAAGAGTTGGAAAATTTTTTTTCGGCGCATGGCCTTCAATCTTCAACAATCGCTCACAAAGAATAATCAATTCAAGAATTTTCAAAGCGATCATCTCGTCCCTATTCTTTCTGTGATGAAATTTCTCATCAAGAATAGTTTCAAAGATCTCCGTCAGTTGCTTTCCGTATTTAATATCAATGTAAGCGAATGGCGTGAATCCGGAATTAAACAGTTCCATTTTTAAAAGATGATGCCGCGGAAAATTATCCTGCAAAAAAAACCTAAGATTAAAAGTTAAGTTGTACCCTCTGCAATCGTCATTGTAATGCGCCGAATGAACGGTGAAAGCCGGAATGATGATCAGGGTTCTCTCCTTTATCATAAATCCAATATTTCCTATCGTTTTCTCACCTCCGCCCTGAGATATATAAAGAACCGTGAAATTAGATTGCTTGGTTGGGGGAATTGTCATGGCTAACTGAGGCAGCACTTCACTGAGACGAACCAGGAAATACTCTGGTTTTCGCGGTAGTTTTTTATCCAGGTCAACTACCTCCTTGTTTTGGTAATAGCTCCTGAAGGCTTTTTTATAGTCGCGGAGTAAATTTTTTTCCTCAGCAGTAAGCATGGTATTGTAATTTACAAAATTGACTGGTAGTCGTGCTGAAGCTTTATATCTATTTTGTTCCGATCTTTAATATCTATTCCTTCGGCTGATGTACGACCGCTATTTTGAGAGCTTCAACAACACACAGCCTCTTTCACAAGAAGAGAGGAATTTGATTGAGGGTTATTTGACTACAAAAAAAATTCGCAAAAGGCAATATTTGTTGCAGGAAGGAGACGTCTGCAAAGTTGTAGCGTTCGTCGAAAAAGGTGCTATGCGTTTTTACCGCGTTAATGAAGATGGTTCAGAACACATAGTTCTGTTTGCTTTGGACGGATCCTTCATAACCGATCTGTATAGCTTTCTGACTAATGAACCTTCAACTTATAATATTGATGCGATTGAAGATTCAGAAGTCGTGCTGATAACAAAATCAGCAAGTGATGAATTACGAAAACTATCCCCGAAATACCAGGAATTTATATTTCAGGCTACGTCTGAAGCTTACATTCAGCTGGAGAGACGAATATCATCAAGTATCAGCCTCAGTCTGGAAGAAAGATATAAAGAACTTACGTCGAGTTATCCTGACATCGTTCTACGGGTACCCCAACATATGATCGCATCTTATATGGGGCTGACCCCGGAAACTCTTAGCCGCGTCCGAAAAAGAATTTCAATTCAAAAAGAAACTGATCAAAAAAGTCATTGACAATAATCAATGATTTTTCTTGCCTGTAAGCATTGTATAGAAGCTGTGCCTCAAGGTAGCTTTGTGTCTCTAATTATTAAAATATGAACACAGCACTTTGGATAGTACAGATATTGTTAGGCACCATGATGTTTCTGCTTGGCATAATGAAAATTTTTCTGCCTGAAGAAAAGCTGAATAAGTTTGGCGGTGGAAGCCGGCATCCGGTGGCGTTGATAAGATTTATTGGAATTTCAGAACTGTTGATTGGTGCGGGTTTGGTTCTGCCCTGGCTAACAGGCATTCTGCCAATGCTCACCTCATTTGCCGCTATATGTCTGGGCATCGTTATGATTCTGGCTATTGCAGAACACGTGAAGTATAAAGAGAAAAGCAAGGTCTTCACAAATATTATCATCCTTTTCCTGGCTGTATTCGTGGCAGTAGAAAGATTTGTTCCGCTGCATTGATAAGAATCACCGGATTGAATGACCAGTGTCTTCGTTATGAGGCCGAAGTAATACTGAACTTACGAATGTTTCATCGCACTTCGCTCTGAAATTACGCGCCCCACTCTAGGTGCCTGAAAACATCAGTATCCGCGATTTAGACAAATTAATTATTCACCAAAAAAACTAGAATATGAACAAAATGTTAGTAGCAGTTTTCGAAACCGAAAACAAAGCATACGAAGGCCTGAGCGCCTTAAAAAGTTTACACGACAACGGCGACATTACACTATATGCCTCAGCCGTAGTCAGCAAAAATCAAAAAGGTGAGCTGAACCTTAACACTGCTGCAGACCAGGGACCGATAGGAACAGCTACCGGCTTATTTGCAGGCAGCCTGCTAGGTTTGTTAGGTGGTCCGATAGGTCTTGTATTAGGTGCAGCAGCAGGCTCATTTGCCGGACTGGTTTTTGACATTACCAATGACGACATCAACACCACGTTTGTGGATGAAGTAACCAGTGCCCTTATACCCGGAAAGACAGCAGTGATCGCGGAAGTGGATGAAAGCTGGACCGTGCCGGTAGACACAAAACTTGACGCTTTGAATGCAGTCGTTTTTCGCCGGTTGAAATATGAAGTGGCAGATGACCAACTGCAAAGGGAATCTGCAGCAATCGAAGCCGAATTCAAAAGTTTAAAAGAAGAATTGAAGGAAGCGAAAGATGAGGACAAAGCAAAGATCAAAGCAGCGATGGCCAGGTTGCAAAACAAAGCGCAGGCTACCAATGATCTCATCAAAAGGAAATTAAATGAATCAAAGAACCAGTTTGATGCGAAGGTCAGCGCCATGGAATTGCAAATAAAAAATGCGAAAGAGAGAAGGAGGGCAAGAATCGAAAAACGCATTCGCGAGGTGAAAGAAGAATACAATTTAAGGACACAGAAACTGAACCAGGCATCTCGCATGATTGGTGAAGCGCTCGGTCCAAAAGAGGGACTCAAAAAAGCGGCAACTGCTGATTTGGCTTAATGTTTGAAAAGTGATGACTTTAAAACGGAAGATATCAATCTTCCGTTTTTGCTGTCTTGTCCGGGTAACTTAGTTCTCTTTAAATAACAAAGCTCAAAAGGCGTAAATTAGGTGATGAAGTACTTCATTATCCTGGCGCTAGTTCTTTCATTAAAAGCCACGGCCCAAAAGCACATGGTAAGACTTGCAAAACTGGAGATAGATTCAGCACAACTTGAAAGTTATCAGTCATTCCTGAAAGAAGAGATTGAAACATCTGTTAAGGTCGAGGCTGGGGTGCTGACGCTGTATGCTGTTTTCGAGAAGAAACATCCAACGAAAGTGACCATACTTGAAATTTATTCCGATACTGCGGCATACCAATCTCATATACAAACCCCACATTTCCTGAAGTATAAAAATGGAACGGCCAATATGGTTAAGTCGCTTGAATTAGTCGAAACGATTCCGTTGATACCGGAAATGAAGATTAAATAACCATGCAAGCAAATCCATAAGCGAACAGCTAAGGAAATCCCACAATAAACGTTGTCCCTTCTTCCTGTACCGAGCTAACTTGTATATCTAATGAATGGTAGTCGGCAATACTTTTGACGATTGACAATCCAAGACCATACCCGTCTTCGGATGAACGTCGAGACTTCTTAAACCGGTTGAAAATTGTGTCAAGCTCTTCCCGCTGTATACCGATACCCGTGTCCTCAACAGTTACTATGCAAGGTCCCTGTTGCGTTTTCTTAGCCATTATTGATATACTTCCGTTCTCTTTGTTGTAACGAATAGCATTGTTTATAAGATTATAGAACAGCTGAAATATCAAGTCGTGATTCACCCCCCTCACCTCCATATTCAATGGAATGTCTATCGTCAATTTCAAATTTTTTGCTTCTACCCTGTCAGACAGTTCATCCATAACTTCCCCTATCATCCTATAGATATTAATAGTCTCCGTTTTCGCATATTGGTCATTTTCAATGCGGGAAATCAACAATAGTGATCGAACAATCTTCTTCAGCCTGTTCAGCGTGTTCATCATTGCGAGTATCTTTTCCTGTATCTCTTCTGATACATCTCCATGAACCATCAGGTTTTCAAACTTGTTCTGTAGTATGCTGATTGGTGTCATCAACTCATGCGAAGCGTTTGAAGTAAATTCCCGCTCTTTATCGAATGCATCTTTTATTTTTTTCATCAGGTCTACAAGACACCGGTCGAGGTAAACGAAGTCAGAAGTGGTCGTCTTAACCGGTGGCGCCGCATCTTTGAACGGAAACCTGGCATTTAAAATTCTCCTCGATATTATCGTGTTTAAAGGTTTAAGGATGATACGCGTGTAAACAAGGTCAATAAGGAGTGTGAGGAATATCAGGCCCGTCAGAACGCTTAATGCTAATCGTTGCAGCGGCTGACTGTAGCGACCGATAGTACCTGTTGTTCTCCCTACCTCAAGAACGTATTTTTTATTGCTGGTTTCAAATACATGCCTCAGCACGCGATACGACAGGGTGTCGTCTTCAATTACACGTGGACTTGTTTCGATAGTATCGCGATATGTTGCATTTGCATCAGGCTCCAGAGAAATGTACTCCTCTTTCAACATTGTGTAGCTGCCATAACTTTCCTGGCCCTGTAAATAATAATCAATTCCTTTCTGTTGCACTTCGGCCAATACTTTTTCTTTTTGCTGACGCAGGTAGTGGTTCGTGTATTGGGAAAGGATCTCATTCACCAACAATGGCAAAAGAGATACGAATAACAGTACGATTGCCAGTTTTGAAACCGTATTAAACAGGGTTAGCTTGGCGATGAGTTTCACGCTTCAACTTTTATTTTATACCCAACGCCGCGGATTGTTTGCAGCCATTCAACAGGGGCAAATGCGGTAAGCTTTTTCCGTATGTTCTTTACGTGTACGTCGATGTAATTAGAATCATAATCATCATCGGCAAAGTTTCCCCATATGTGCTCACTCAGTTGCAAACGCGTCAGTGGCCTGTTTTTGTGAAGTAGCATATAGCTAAGGAGGTCGTATTCCTTACGTGACAGGTCGATCACCTGATTATTAAAACAGATCACGCGTTTCGAGAGGTCTACACTGAAATCACCCAGCGGCACCATTGAGTCTTTCAGTCCCGACTTCCTGCGGGTGATTGCCTGCATTCGCGACTGCAGCTCAAGTAACGAAAACGGCTTGGCGAGGTAATCATCGGCGCCAAGGTCAAGACCTTTAATGCGATCTTCAAGGTCACCACGCGCTGTTAATATAATGTACGAAGCGTCCGGGCAGCTTTTCTTTGCCAGTTCCAGGAGCCGTAATCCGTCCAGATCAGGTAAGCCAAGATCGAGCAGGATAAAATCATATTTGCTATCAAGCATCTTCTGCTGTGCAACTTTTGCTGTAAAAGCCAGGTCGCACAGGTAGAATGCTTTCATCATGAACGCTTCGATTTCAAGTGCCAGCGACCTTTCATCTTCAACAATAAGAATTTTCATAGCATTCAGAATTGGTAATAAAAGCTTGCAGTGACAAATGAATTTAACTGATGAGTTTCAGCGGCCAGTTTGTTGAGCAACGAAAGCTGGTAAGTAATCTCAAGTTGGTAACTGCTGCGGTTATATGCAATCGGCAATTTGACATTATAAGACACCAGGTCGAAGCTCGTTCTCGTTTTTGTTGATGTAGATGTCGTTTCTCCACCGTCCGACCCACCGAGCAACGGAAGGAGTGCAATGCCTGCGATGCTGTCGCGCAGGCGTTTTTCTGTAATGTAGGTTTGATAAAAGTGTCTCGTGCCGCCAACTATTTCAAAAGCAGGTGTAATGGAAACAAGGTCCTTTGAACTAAACAATGAACCAATATTAATAAGCTTGCTGGTACTTAGTGATGCAAATACATCTTGTGTTTTTCCAAACGCGTAATCTACGTTGGCCGTGGTGGTTATCCATTTCTCTAGTGAAAGGCTTGCACTTGCACTATTCGCATTAGCAGCCTGCACAAAAAGCGATCCTGCCGGGTAGAACGTATGACTAAAGTTTATATCAGCTGAAAGATTTTTAGCAAGGTTAAACCCCATTCCTGCACCGAGGCTCGATGCAGAAACTACGCCGTTCGAATCTTTAAGCAGTTTGTAAGCGCCACCAGTGAAATAAAATCCGGATCGATGGCGCCATGAAGCCATTGCAAGCAAATACGGCATCTTGTCGACACCACGTTGCCCATAATAGTTCACGTTATTGGAATAGGAAGCCCCAACGGTTAAAGTCGATTTTGCTGAACTTTCAGCCTGCGCCGCTTCACTGGCAGTATCGCTTTGCGCAAAGCTGCTGATAGCGGTCAAAACTGATATAACAATTATGTATATGCGTTTCATAGAGTACAAAAAGTTTATTGAGTTGCCGGATCAATCGCTTTAAAGTGCAACCTTAACAAGCGGTCTCACTATTTTCGGCTTAATTACCGGCTTAACCGCCGGTGAAGGCAGTGGTAACGGTTTTGCCTGCCTCCGTGATTTCGGAACTTTTTTAACAATGGTTGTTTTCTGTGGCTCCTGCAAAGGCTCTGTATTGGCGGTTGGAGCAGGTAATGTATCAGTACAATAAAGTACAATATGTTCACCTGCACCATTATTACTTAATGCGGCTAAGCCTTGCTGGTTAGCAAAGCTTATAGCCGGTATGATGGCCAGAAAGACCCCTCCGCAAATCAAATTTTTTATAATGCTTGTTGCCATTGAAAATGTTGCCTGTTGTCAAACTATATCTATTGTTATCTAATCATAATTGCTGATCGGCTGCCGATGCTACCGCCAATCTTTGGGGCAAGGGCTGCATTGGCTGTTTTTACTTTTGCACTTTTGCTTGACTTTACCATTGCCTTAGCCTGGTGCTTGCTGCCTTGTGTGGACACATCCGAACCAGTATTTATAGACGCATTGGCACTTGCTTTATTGTGTTCTGTTTCTATTTTGGCAGTGGAACCGGCCTTAACATGAGCGCCAGTCTGGCGGTCGGCCCGCACTTCCTGCTTAACGTCCTGATAATCGTCTTTTACATCGTTCTTAACGGTCTCAACGCGGGATTTAGCGGCATGTTTTATTTCGGAACTGGTCCTGGCAGCGGTTTCGGTTTTGGCCGAAGCGTGGGCGCTGGCATTTGTAGAAACGCCTGATGATAAGGCACTACTGGCGGAATTGTGTTCATCTACAGAGGACGCCGTTACATTTATGCGGGAAGATGCCTGGCTCTTGCCGCTAATTGACTGCGACATTCCGGTTGTAGTAATAAAAAAGGCTGCTGCGAATAAGAATTTCGTTTTCATAATGGTCGTTTGATTTGATTACTTGTTTTTGTTTACAAGACAAACCTACAGACCGAAGATGAAGGGAAAATGAAAAATAGCGGATCACCGACTCCAGAGCTGCTTCGACGACACGGGTTCGTTTGTGTCGATTTTGCAATGCATGATGCTGGTGTCGATCAGGTTTGCGTGACATGCCTGTGTCATTGACAGCAGGTAGTAGGAATGCGATTGCATGTCGTCATTTACCATGTCGAGCAGTAAGAAAGTCGGTATTTTCTTGTGGCACGTGAGATATTTTCTTAGTTGTATTCCCGTGCACCATTGTATATGGTGTGTCCAGTCGGTTGTGCAGGTTTTTAGTTCGAGGCAGAAATATTTGCCGGTGCTGCGGTCCTTAAATTTCATTAATGAATGGCTGTGTTCTTCGCGTGTATATTGATCCGGGGGAAAGAGATTATTTGTTACATACGCTTCAAGGGGCGACGCTGCGTTCGATGTCGGGCTGACTTTAGGCTTATGCAGGAGAGTGAGGAGGTTCATGGCAAAAGGGTTAGTTTTTTCAAGCTGTCGTTGTTAGTTTTTTTAAAATAAGGCCCGGATAGAAATCCAGGCCGTGTTTTAAATCCAATATCCTATGAAAAACCTGTCCCTATAATTTCAAGACATGTGCCAAAGCTGAAACCCGCGCCTGGCGTGGGTTTCAACGATTCTGGCATATGGTTCCGGTTTCTTTTTTGGAAACCTGATACCAATTTTGGAATAACCGGTGTGAGGTGAGAGGTGAGAAGTGATAATCGTGAGGCGTGAGGCGTGAAGCGTGAAGCGTGAAGGCGTGAAGCGTGAAGCGTGTCCCCCGCTGGCGGGGGCGGCGCGGAGCGCCGGGGGTGGACAGGCGACATTTCAAGCGTGAATAATGGCCAAATGCCTGGCAAAACCCTCCCCTTAAAACCTTAAAATCCTTATTTT